>Ga0210390_10001136_pt1 | contig 26385 bp, 16 predicted proteins | sample IncBWH11OmetaG_FD_161050 | JGI IMG/M metagenome (GOLD analysis project Ga0210390, IMG submission 161050) | Forest soil microbial communities from Barre Woods Harvard Forest LTER site, Petersham, Massachusetts, United States - Inc-BW-H-11-O ... | reverse complement strand
TTCCTTCCTGCCACAGTTTTTTCAGGGCTAATTCTTCGAGGGCCCGCAAGGCTTTTATATGAGGTTCAACAGGTGGAGCTTTTGGAATTACGACTTCTGGTTTCTTTTGATTTTTCTTAATGAGATAATAAATTAAGTACGCAAGTATTGCCAGTATAACAACTCCAATACCTACATACATTAGTATAATGATGAGAGGGAATTTTACCTGGATAGGCCCCTTTATATCCCGGAATCCTTTAGCTGTATCAACAGGTATTGTTCGTACCTGTAGCATTAATGGCTCATTCATTACCGGGTGGGCAGTGTCGCCGTTTATAATGAACTGAAATGGAGGAATAGCATAATAGCCTGAATCGAATGATGTAATGACAAGATCCTCTGTCTGGCTCTGCACTGTTGGGTTAGAATGGTCAGGAATTACAGTATCGATCTTTGATTTGCTGACCACATGAACTTTTGAAACCAGCGAATCAGAAATCAGTGGCCATTGTATTTTGGGTACTGCATTCTTTGCATCGTAACTAACCTTAATATGCAGGTGAGTTTGGTTGCCGATAAGAATAACTGTGCTATCCATGCCAGCAGTAACATGTACCTCCTGTGCAAAAGTGGTGAAGCTGCAAAATGTGAGCAGCGATGCAATAAAGAATCTATATACATTCCTCATTTTCATTTTCCCCTGCTCTTGAATAAGGTAGTTAAAGGCCCGATGTATGATTCATCGGTAGCAATACTGGCTGTATCAACCCCGCTACGTAAAAAAATATCTTTTATCATTTTTTCTCTTTCTCTTACTGCTGCATAGTAATGATTCCTTACCGATTTGCTCGATGTATCAAGCCATTGAATACTTCCCGATTCAGCATCTTTCACTTTTATCAGGCCCATATCAGGTAATTCTCTCTCTCTTTTATCGTAAATGCGTAATGCAATAACATCATGCTTGCCCGATGCAATTTTAAGTGCATCGCTAAAGCCAGAATCCATAAAGTCGGATATTACGAAGGCAATACTTTTCTTTTTGATGGCATTGGTAAAATAGCGCAATGCCTGGGTAATGTTGGTCTTGGTGCTTTTAGGTTTAAACTCTATTAGTTCCCTTATAATATGCAGTATGTGCGATTTGCCTTTTTTAGGGGGAATGAATTTCTCCACAATATCAGAGAAGAACAACACTCCAATTTTATCATTGTTCTGTATAGCTGAAAAAGCAAGTACCGCACACAGCTCAGTGATCATATCTTGTTTGAACTGCTTGCGTGTACCGAAATTTTCAGAACCGCTCACATCAACTAATAACATCACCGTTAACTCACGTTCCTCTTCAAATACCTTTACATAAGGGTGGTTAAAACGTGCGGTGACGTTCCAGTCGATAGAGCGTATTTCATCGCCTACCTGGTATTCGCGCACTTCACTGAAAGACATACCACGTCCTTTAAAGGCTGTGTGATATTCGCCGGAGAATAATTCCTGCGAAAGCCCACGAGTCTTTATCTCAATCTTTCTTACTTTTTTTAATAGCTCAGTCGTTTCCATGATATAGTCCGCAAAAAGCGGAAAAGTTTTTAACTCATAACTTATAACTCATCATTCATAACTCCTATTGGTTATGGAACCTCAACTGTATTCAATATATCGGTAATGATATTTTCACTGGTAATATTTTCAGCTTCAGCTTCGTAGGTTAAACCAATACGGTGACGCAATACATCGTGGCAAATAGCACGAACATCTTCAGGTATTACATATCCTCTGCGCTTAATAAATGCATACGCTTTTGCAGCATACGCCATGCTAATGCTTGCACGTGGTGAACCACCATAGCTTATCATAGATGCGTATTTGTCGAGCTTAAATTCTTTTGGTGAACGGGTACAGAACACGATATCCAAAATGTATTTCTCTATCTTCTCATCCATATAAACCTCCTTAACCAGCTTGCGGGCCCTGGTAATATCATCCGGTTTAAGTATATGCTGTGGCTGAGGGAAATCTTGTGCCAGGTTCTGGCGCATGATCTTTTGTTCGTCGGCTTTTGTAGGGTAATGGATAACCACCTTTAGCATAAACCTGTCTACCTGTGCTTCCGGTAACATATAGGTACCTTCCTGCTCAATAGGGTTTTGGGTTGCTAATACTAAGAAGGGTTCAGGCAATTTAAATGTAGTATCACCAATGGTTACCTGGCGTTCCTGCATGGCTTCCAGCAAAGCACTTTGTACCTTAGCGGGGGCACGGTTTATCTCATCGGCCAGAACGAAGTTGGCAAACAGAGGCCCTTTACGTACTGTAAATTCTTCTTTACGTTGGTTATATATCATGGTACCAACCAAATCGGCAGGTAAAAGGTCGGGGGTAAACTGTAAGCGGCTAAAAGTGGCATCGATAGTAGATGAAAGAGTTTTAATGGCAAGTGTTTTAGCCAGGCCGGGTACACCTTCAAGCAAAATGTGCCCGTTTGAGAGAAGGCCTACAAGTAAGCGTTCAACCATGTACTTCTGGCCTACAATTACCTTTTCCATTTCCATGTTAAGGAGGTCTACAAAAGCACTCTCCTTCTGGATACGTTCATTTAATTCTTTAATATCAACCATAGCAGTTTTAGTTTTTAAGGAAAGCAAAGATAATCGACTAATTATAAGAGCTTGTATGATAGCCTGTTAAAAATTGTTAAGCTTAATTCTCCTACTTTTCTTCGTCATTGCGAGGAACGAAGCAATCGCAGTGTTTACTTTTTTGTCCTTTTCCTTACTTGTAAGCTCAGCTATATAGTATATTTGTATGAAATACTTTTCACACCCCTAATTTGCCATTAAAGTGAGATATAGAGCGACAGTTATAGGTCTAATCATTTTATTTGGAGCTTTTACCATAAAGGGAAAGAATAGAGACTTTTTAGGAGGTGGCAACGATTTGATTGTTTGGAATAAGGATTATAAGCTGAAATGGGATGACTTTCAAGGGCAAGGTGATACAGCTAAAGTAATTGGAGCCGCATCTACGTGTTCGATCAATTACAACCACATACCAATAAGGGGGGAGGATTCTTTAAAAATATTAGTTGAAGCAGTATTTTTGAAAAAGGATTCTCCAAAGATTATGTGGCGTTTAGAAGCTTCCAATTTTGTAGTACAAGCGTTACAACATGAACAAATTCATTTTGACATCACTGAGGTTTATGCACGGAAATTCCGGAAAATAATATTTGCTTTTATTTCTAGAGCAAAAAGGAAGAATTCAGCTTGGTTGCTCTATAAATTATCTCCTATTTATTTTAAAATTCAAGTAGAATGTCAAAATGAACAGAAGGAATTTGATAAGGCAGTAAGTTTTGTTGATACTCCGGGTGAAAAAAGTACAGGTTTTGCCACAGTAGGAGATTACGCCATTGTAAAAGAGAAACAAGAGAAATGGAGGCAAAAGGTAGATAAGGAATTAAATGAGCTTTATTCTTATGTACAAACTTCGTTTACTATTAAGGTCAAGAAAAATACTGCCATGTAAATCAAATACTAGTTACTTTAGTAAAATAATATGAGCATAAATATTCCATTAGCCGAGCGTGTACGCCCTGAATCACTCGATGAGTATTTGGGGCAAAAGCATTTGGTTGGCCCTGATGGAGTACTCAGCAAGTTTGTAGCTTCGGGTAACATACCATCCATTATTTTGTGGGGCCCTCCGGGAGTTGGTAAAACAACACTGGCACAGCTTATAGCCCGACATTTAAAGAAAGATTTTTTTGCCCTTAGCGCCATTTCATCGGGCGTAAAAGATGTGCGTGAAATAATTGAGCGAACTGAAAAAGGCGGGCTTTTTGCTAATACGCCCATAGTATTTATTGATGAAATACACCGTTTCAGTAAAGCGCAGCAAGATGCGCTGCTTGGAGCAGTGGAGAAGGGCAAAATAACCCTTATTGGCGCTACTACTGAGAATCCTTCCTTTGAAGTGATATCGGCATTGTTATCTCGCTGCCAGGTATATGTATTAAGAACCTTAGATAAAGAAGATCTGCTAGAAATGCTCAATCGTGCTATGAAGCAGGATGAGTTATTAAAGCTGAGAAAAATAGAATTAAAGGAAACACAGGCACTATTGCGCTTATCGGGTGGCGATGGCAGGAAAATGCTGAACCTTTTTGAGGCGGCAGTAATGTCTATTAATAGCGGTGATTGTGTTATAACTGATGATATAGTAATGAACGTTGCCCAGCAAGTGGTACCTATGTACGATAAAAAAGGGGAGTATCATTACGATATTATATCGGCCTTTATAAAATCGATGCGAGGCAGCGACCCTAATGCTGCTGTGTACTGGCTTGCCCGAATGCTGAATGGGGGAGAGGATATATTATTTATCGCCCGCCGCATGGTTATACTGGCATCAGAAGATATTGGTAATGCTAACCCGACAGCGTTGGTCATTGCTAATAATTGCTTCCAAGCGGTTAATACCATTGGTATGCCCGAATCGAGGATAATATTATCTCAGACTGCAATATATATGGCATGTTCACCCAAGAGTAATGCATCGTATATGGCTATTGAGGAAGCAATGGCGTCGGCCAAAGAAACCGCTCATTTACCTGTGCCATTGCATTTGCGGAATGCGCCAACCAAGCTGATGAAGGACCTCAATTATGGTAAAGACTACATGTATGCCCATTCGTATGAAGGGAATTTTGTTGAACAGAATTATTTGCCCGATGATATGAAAGGCAAGGTGTTCTATGACCCGGGGCAGAACCCTAAAGAAGAAGAATTCAGAAAGTACCTGAAGAACATGTGGGAATCGTTTTATCCATATTGAGTTGTAAAATAAACAGGCGGATGTTTGATAGTATTTAAGTTTAATATTTGCAGGAGCGTCAGATTTTTTTAAATTTGACAAACAATAGCTCTACCCCATGATGATGACAAGATATATAATGATTGCAGGCTTAATTGGTGGTATAACCATATCAGGCTGCAATTCCGGTAAGAGTACAGATACTACCACTAATTCTGACGTGCCGCCGCCAGCAACGGTTCCTCATACTGATACTGTAGGGGTTTCTCAAAAAGTATCTATGGTAATAAGCAGCATCCCGTTCCCGACCAATATATTCGATTCACTGCATTATGTGCATGGTCAGTACCAAAACAATATGACCAACCCTACAGATAATGCTTCAACTTATTCTCAGAGTAATGCACAGGCTATAAACCTCGGTATTTATGGGGCTGATCTCTCGTATGTTATATCATTTGAACAGTTCAACCAAGTGGGCGCATACATGAAAGCCACCAAATACCTGGCCGATAAAGTAGGGGTGCCTATGGCCTTTACTGAAGATGTAATTGAACGTTGTCAGAAAAATTCAAACAATAGGGATTCACTTACCCGCATTGTATACAGTTCGTATGGTGTAATAGACCAGAAACTGAAAGACGACAAGCGTAAATCTACCGAGGTATTGGTACTTGCGGGCGGATGGTTAGAAGGTTTATATATAACTACTGAAAGTTTTAGTACTATTTCTGCAGTTACCGATAGGCAGGGTGCTTATAATATTTTAATGGACCAGAAAAGATACCTTGATTTATTGCTCAACCAGCTTGATCTTATTTCAGATTCGCCCTATTGCACAGATATTTCAACCGGATTACATGACATACGAAGCGTATATAACAATGCAGTAGGTACAAGCATGAGCAATGGTGTTATACAAAGCCTTGCCGAGAAAGCGGCCAACTTAAGGGCTCGCATAATAAAGGGGGGAAGTGTTCAGTAATGATCGTTGCAAAAGGAATACATAAATCTTATAATAACCTTAACGTACTTAAAGGTATCGACCTTGAAATAAAAAAAGGCGAGGTGGTTTCTATTGTAGGTGCATCAGGTGCCGGTAAAACTACACTCCTTCATATTTTAGGAACGCTTGACAGGGCCGATTCAGGCTCAATAGAGATAAATAATACTGTAATTCATACCTTGAAAGATAAAGAACTATCCCGTTTTAGAAATAAGGAGATAGGCTTTGTATTTCAGTTTCATTACCTGTTACCTGAATTTACTGCAATAGAGAATGTTTGCATACCCGCCTATATAGCCAAGGTAAATGCAAATGAAGTAAAGCATAAAGCTAAGGAATTACTGACCATGCTTGGTTTGCAAGACAGGCTTGAACATAAGCCATCTGAATTATCGGGAGGTGAGCAACAGCGTGTTGCTGTTGCAAGGGCACTTATCAATAACCCGGCAGTTATTTTTGCCGATGAGCCATCGGGTAATCTCGATTCTGCCAATGCCAAAGACCTGCATAACCTTTTCTTTACCCTTAGGGATAAATTTTCACAAACCTTCGTAATTGTCACCCACAACGATGAACTGGCTGCTATGGCTGATCGTAAGCTGGTTATGAGAGATGGGAAAATAGCCGGATAAAAGACTTTTTTTGGAAAAAAAAGATTTCCTCTGCCTCTGTATTCACTAGTTTTTTATATTTGCAGCCCTAAATTGTTCTTTAGATAACATTTTAATGCGAAAGTAGCTCAGTTGGTAGAGCGCAACCTTGCCAAGGTTGAGGTCGCGGGTTCGAGACCCGTCTTTCGCTCACAGCCCGCCACTACCTAGGCGGATTAACTTTGCCCAGGTGGTGGAATTGGTAGACACGCAGGACTTAAAATCCTGTTGCCATTGCGGCAGTGCGGGTTCAAGTCCCGCCCCGGGTACATTCAAAATCAGTAATTTGCAAGAACAGGGATCGAATTATGTCGACTACCTAAAAGTAGAGGGCAATATTTTATCTTTTGCCATAATTAACCCCATGTAAGGTTTAATCTAATATGATAGGTTGAAAATCATAATTCTTAAATATTTGAAGCCCATTGTCTTTACTGAAACCTTGTTGGTAAATTGCGAAGGGTAATTTGGAATGGAATGGACCTAAATTAAATGGATTTGTAATGAAACCACACTTTTCATATGCCTGGGATAAGGGTTCGGATTTTGAATTCCAGGTATAGATGTATTTAATATTTGTTTCCTTAAAAATGTGTTGTAAAAAAATCGGTGTGTATATTTTGTAATTCGGTTCATCATTAAAATGCAGCCAGTTTATTAAACAGGTATTTTGGTAATCTACCCGGTAAACAGAAATACCAATAAGCTCACTATTGTTAACTATTCCAATGGTGTTATATTTCAAGCGAGGATTATCCAGAATCTTCCATCTGAATATTTCTTTGTTAATGACCTTTGAAATTTTTGTGTGCGGTTGAGTGGCTTCAAGGTAATTAAGAAGCATATCATTCGCTTCGTTAAACTTAACGATATGGAAATCAGTATTTGATTTATTGTGGTTCTTGAGCTTGAAAAGAAAGTTAGGTAGGAATATATAATTGCAGTTATTGATCAATTTCCAGTTAAGTTTATTTATAAACCCTCCAATGGATTGAGCACCTGGGAAAGCTATCATTAGAATCTCTTTGTTCTGTTGTAGTGAATCCTGCAGAACAAGTTGAGCCAATTTTACAAATAAGCCTTTTCGCTGAAAATTGGGGTGTGTCATTGCCTCCACTGCCTGGTATGTTTTTTTTACCACGCCATCTATCCAATAAAACTCAGGGATTATTCCATACGAGCCGACAGTTTTTCCATTATAAAGAGCTTCATATACTATGGCTTGCCCGGCAGGGTTATCAAAATATTTCCATTTAAAATAGGAATCATCTACCTTGAGCCCGAAACATAAATACATGAGCTCTGTAAGACGACCAAGGTCTTCATGTGAAGTTATTTTCTTGAACTCAAATTCCATATTTTTTTATAAAACTTCATCCTGATTAATATTTCTGATTAATGGATAATTAACGTATGAGAATAATTTCGATTTGTTTTCATTCTGTAATGCAACTCTCGGAATAAGGCCTTGGTTTGAAGGTTTCAGATAGTTCTTCGTTGTATCATATACATGTGCATGTGCTTCGTGTGCAATTTTAAGGGCATAAGCATTATATGTTGTATGAAATCCAAAAGGTATAGCAAAATGATTGATTTGGGTGTTTAATAATTTCTCCAGATATTCCTTATTCTCGATAATTTCTTGTCGTATAATTTCATCGGAACAAGTAGAGAGATGTTTATGTGTCTTGGTATGATTTCCAATAATAACTCCTTCAGAAAACAAGAACTTTATATCCTTCTCGTCAAGATATATTTTACTGCTTTCGTATTCCGGCTCACGAAAAATTGAATAATCATCGTCAGGTAATTTCGATTCACATATAAAAGTGACAGGGTCGTTAAGGAATTTTTCAAAAGATAATTTATTGTGGACGGGGGTTTTTGAAAAGATATTTTCCAGGTACTTAATGTTATTGTTTTTCCTGGCTATCAATAAACTGCTGCACCATAGCCAGTTTTCTTGTATTGCTGTTTGATTAGCAAATATTGTAAAGGAAATATTTTTCTTATGGAGGTAGGGTAGCGCAGTTTCCAAAACTGAGTAAAAACCATCATCAAAAACTATGGATGCAAGGTTGCTGTGATGCTCATCGCGATAGGACTCATCTGTTAATTTGTCCAAGTCAACAATTTTGAAATGCTTTTGTATCCAATCGACATTATTTTCAAAAACCTTAACATCTGTTGAATAAGTTGAACTGTTATGAAAACTTGAGGTATTCGAAATATCATGAAATACGAAAATATAGCGTATCCCCTTTTTAAAAGGTAAAATAACATTCCTTGTCAGCAACGTATTATATAGAAGATTGAATATTACTTTTTTCATCTAAATATATTAAACCGGGAACCTATCCTGTCGCATCTTCTAGTAATGAGCTTGCAATAATTGGTGCTTTTACAAATATATTTAAATATTTAGAGTGGAGTAATAGGCGTGTAACTTAAATGGCTGATAATCAATATGAAATTCCTTGTCGGCAAATTTGTGTTAGTTAAGCATTTAAACATGTTAACTACTCATTCAAACACGTCAACTACTCATTTCAATACTTGTAATAGAATATGCGCTGACATATTTGCAGCGCTGAAATTTATCGGCACCTAATAATTTATAACCCTAGCAAAACAAAATGAAAACAAAAAGAACAATTTTACTTATCTTTAGCATTGTCTGTTTATTCAGTGCTAAGATTTATGCACAGGGCACAAGTTGCACAAATGCAACAGGCCTTAAAGGAAGCTTTCAAGCTGACTTTTCATTTCAACCCAAACTTACTACCAGGTGGTTTACCTTTGTAGCTGTATCACCTCGGGTTGATGTACAAATTACCAGGACTGTTTCGGCAGTGGATACTCCATTTGCGCATATTGATTCCTTAATACTTTATACCGGCGCATGCGGAAGTCTTACACCATTAAGATCTATTGGGAAAGCTGATACAAATTACAATGATTCACTTCCGGATATTCAAGTATTAAATTTAATTCCGGGACAAACATATTATGTTAAAGTAACCAGGTACATAAATAAAGGGAGCGCAGGTCAGTCATTTTTTGGTTTTAACCAGAATTACCTTGCCCCATCAATAATTCCGGCATGTAAACTCGGTCAATGCGGACCTAACCTGCTTGTTAATGGAGATTTTGAAAATCCACCAACATGGGCTACCCCAACAGGTACACCCAATACCTACCAGGATGATTCGTACACCTATCACGGAACCCCTGTTACTCTGGCGCCAAGTACATACAGTATTGCTTCACCTGATATGCGCTATGAAAATGGATTTGGTGGTGTTTCTACCGGTTGCAGCGTAGGTGATCCTGATTTTACAAATACGTATAAAATTGGTACATCAATGGGCGGTGGCTTCTATAATACTGCTCATAGCGGTTCATGGTTCATGGGCATAGATTGTCCGTCAGATTATTGTTTTTATTGTACCAGCAGTACTTATGGTGGTACTTGTGGTCATACAATGGCTACGCCAAATTATACTTGTACTGCATGGCAGCAATCGGTAACTGTGGTACCTGGTCAAACCTATGTGTTTACCTGCTGGTTACGGAATGCGGATTTGGATGGGACCAATCCGGGTGCGACCGTAAGTATTGAAATTAATGGTGCTGCACCATTTTTTCAGGATATAATAAATTCAAGCAGTTATTCAAACTGGGTGGAAGTATGCTACAACTGGACAGCACCGGCTGGTGTTACTAATGCCCAGATCCAACTTTTTGGCCAGGGTGCTTCCGGTGCCGGTGGTTATGATTTTGAACTAGATGATATTTCCTTTGGCTCTACCCAGTTAACTCCTATAACAGTTAATTCAGCTACTATATGCCAGGGGGCAAGTGCCACTCTTACTGTTAATCCTTCTACCACGGGTGCAACTTATTCATGGAATACGGGAGCAACTACAAGCAGTATTACTGTTAACCCTGCTGTTACCACAACGTATTCGGTTGTTGAAACAATAGGCACCTGCACAACCAGTGCAGCAACTACTGTTACCGTTAATCCTACACCCGCAATATGTTTATCAGGTTCTGTTGATATATGTCCTTTATCGTGTGTAACGTTAGATGGCATTTGTAAAATAAACCCACCTGGTATTGTATATAACTGGGCTCCAAACACAGGCTTATCAGGCAACTTAAATTCAGGTTCAGTTACTGCATGCCCTACTGTTAATACCACCTATACTTTAACAGAAACTAATTCGGTAACCGGTTGCAGTTCATTTGCAACGGAAACAGTAAACATTTACCCTGCACCAACCATTGTAATAAGCCATACTTCAACTTGTGTGGGCCTTTGCAATGCAACTGCAACTGCAACAATTACAGGTGGCACAGCGCCATATACATATAGCTGGAGCAATGGAGAAACAACTTCTACCGCAATCGGCTTATGTGCCAGTATATATACAGTTACTGTTACCGATGCACATGGATGTACAGCTAAAGCTACGGTTAGAATATTAGCCGTAGGGCCTCCAATTGTAAATACTATATCTACCGCAATATGTCAGGGGGCGAGTGGCACAATTTGTGCAAGTGGCATAACCGTATCAAGCTATAGCTGGAATACCGGAGCTACTACAGCATGTATTACTGTCAGCCCTGCTACAACAACCGTATATACTGTTACCGGAAGTAATGGTGCTTGTACAGCTTCTGCTACTGCCACTGTTACAGTTAACCCCAAACCATTAATTTGTTTAACTAGTTCAGTAGATATTTGTCCAAATACCTGTGTAACTCTAGACGGCCTTTGTAAAAAGCCTTTACCGAGTATTGTGTATAACTGGGCACCAAGTACCGGTTTATCAGGTAATGTACATACCTATTCGGTAACGGCATGCCCAACCGTTAATACAACTTACACACTAACTGAGATCAATTCGGCTACAGGTTGTGCTGCTACAGCCAGTGAAACGGTAACAATTTACCCGCCGGCAGTTATTGCAATTAGTACCTCGCCAACTTGCAGAGGTTTTTGTAACGGCACTGCTACTGCCACGGTAACAGGTGGTACATCACCTTTCACATACAGTTGGTCGAACGGAGAAACCACTTCTACTGCAACCGGCTTATGCATAGGTATTTATACAGTATCGGTTACCGATGCGCATGGTTGTGTTACTACTGCAACTGCTCTGATTCATGGTACCATTCCTCCTAGCGTGCATGCCACATCTACAACCATTTGCGAAGGTTCAAGCGGTACTATTTGTGCCAGTGGTGCAGGTAGTTATGTATGGAGCACCGGCGCTACTACAGGATGTATCACCATGAGTCCTGCCACAACTACTGTATATACAGTTACAGGAAGTAATGGTCTTTGCTCTGCTATTGCAACAGGAACAATTACAGTTAACCCTACACCTTCATTGTGCTTAACGGATACCATTAAGTTATGTCCATCGAGCTGTGCTACATTAGACGGCTTGTGCGGAAAACCTCAACCAGGTATAGTTTATAACTGGTTACCTATAACAGGTTTAACAGGTAATACACATAATTATAGTGTGACAGCTTGCCCTGCTGTAACTACAACGTACACATTAACTGCTACTAACTCTATTACCGGTTGCAGCGCATCAAAAAGTGTGGTGGTGGTAGTTTATCCTCATACAACAGTATTAATGTCAGGTTCGCCTAGCTGTGGTAAATCATGTAACGGAACAGCAACTGTAACTGCAATAGGTGGTTCGGCTCCATATATATATATATGGTCAAGCGGACAAACAACTTCTGCTGTTAGCGGATTATGCCCGGGCGTCCACACTGTTACAGTTACTGATACACATGGCTGTAAATCTACCGGTACAATAAATATCGGTATTCAACTTCCACCTATTGTTCACGCATCATCATCCACTATTTGCGAAGGTTCAAGCGGTACTATTTGTGCCAGCGGTGCATCTAATTATACATGGAACACAGGTGCTACTACTGCATGTATTACCGTGAGCCCTGCTGCAACTACTGTATATACTGTTACCGGAAACAGTGGCCTTTGTTCTGCTATTGCTACAGGTACCATTACTGTAAACTCACCTCCGGCATTATGCTTAGCAGATAGTATCAGCATTTGCCCTTCGAGCTGCATAACCTTAAATGGCTTATGCCAAAAACCTCAATCAGGTGTGGTTTACCATTGGTCGCCTACAACAGGTTTATCAGGTATAAACACCTTTACTGTAACGGCATGCCCAACAGTAACTACAGTGTATACCACAACTGCAACTAATTCTGCTACAGGATGCAGCGCATCAAAGAGTATAGTAGTTGTAGTATATCCGCATACAACTGTTACCATGGCAAGCACAGGCAGTTGCAGTAAACTGTGCAATGGCACAGCAACTGCAACAGTTACAGGCGGCACTACTCCTTATAGCTATAGCTGGGCTGGAGGACAAACAACATCTGCTATTACAAACTTATGCCCTGGCAACTATACTGTTACTGTTACCGATGCACATGGTTGCATATCTACCGGTACAGTAACTGTAGCTAATATGTCTCCACCGGTAATAAGTGTTACATCTGCCACCATTTGCTCAGGCAATAGTGCTACTATCTGCGCTACTGGCGCACCTGGTTATACATGGAGCACAGGCGCAACAACAGGCTGTATAACAGTTAGCCCTACTTCAACAACTATTTATACCGTTACCGGAACCAATGGCGCTTGCTCTGCTGTTGCTACGGGTACTGTTACAGTTGATGCAGTGCCAAGGTTATGTTTATTAGATACAGATGTAATATGCCCGGGTAAATGTGTGGAACTTAATGGTCAGACTTGCGACCCAAGACCCGGAATAACCTATACATGGGCACCAGCCACAGGTTTATCTGCAACGTCAGGTTGGAGTGTTTTAGCTTGCCCTACTGTTAATACAACGTATACACTAACAGCTAATACATCAGCTACCGGCTGTACAGCTGTAGCTACTGCTGCTGTAATGATATTCCCGGCTACATTTACTGTTAGCGGGCCATCAAGTGTAATGTGTGGAACGGCTAATACTTACTCAGTATCTCCTGTATTCCCTTCACCAAGTTCATATTCATGGACCTCAACAGGTACTCCTTCATCAGGAACAGGCACTGTTGCCAATGTTACATTTGGTTCCACCGGCGGAACGATTAACTGGTCAGTGACGAACTCATATGGTGGTTGTTCAGGTCAGGGATCTGAATCAGTTGTATGCGCACCAATTGCACCTGAACACGGCGACAGAAGTGCAATAGCAGTCATGACAGATGCAAATGTATATCCTAACCCTGCGGGCGACAGGCTGAATGTTCAGGTTGAACTTCAAGCTAACCAGCAAGTGGAACTGTGCATATACAGTAGCATTGGTTCGGCTGTAAGATGTGAAACGTTGAAGGATAATCTTTCAACAATTTCAACTGCGGAATTACCTGCAGGTATATATTTCTATCGTATCACAGGTAATGATGGCACACTTATTAAAGCTGACAAGCTTATGATAGTGCGTTAATTAATCTCATTCTGTTAAAATAACCCCGGCCAATTTGGCTGGGGCTATTTTTTTGTATTAAAGATTGTTCTTTAATGCAAGTGTTTGATTTCCACTTGATTAGTGTGTTTGCTAAGAATCATAGCAGTTGGTTCTATTGTATTTCATTGTATTTAACAATAGACACCTTGTCAATAAAGGCTTTCAAAAACCACAGGGCACATATTTACATTAAACACCTAACAGTAGACAATTTATTGTGCTTTTAGGAACGTGTCTAAACGTAGTAAGGAAAATATTTCGAGTTTCAAGATTATTCCAAATGTTCAATTTATTGATAATCAGCATACTTTAAATTTTGATTATCCAAGATTTAACTATGTTTGTAATCTATCCTGCATATATGAAAAAGATCATCGTTTTGTTTCTTATAGTTCTTGTATCTACAGCTTTTAAATGTCCTGACCTTAAAGCTCCTAAATTAATCGCTAGTTCTACTAAACTATGCGTTGGTAATACATTAATTTTAGCTGCGACGCCAGTTGAAATGACCACTGTATATTGGACTGGACCAGACGGAACATTTATTGGCAATCCTTTAATTCGAGAAAATATCACAAAATCAATGGCAGGTACATACACAGCGAAATATGTTTACTTGAAAAAAAATAAATGTGAATCTCCGACTTCTACAATCGATATTGAAATTGAAGATTTTCCACAGTTATTACCTCCAAAAATCTCTTCAAATTCAAATGAAATAAAAAGTGGTTCACCCTTATTTTTGGCTGTACCACCGATTGATAACACGATCGTGAAATGGACTGGCCCGAACGGAACTTTTCAAGGGAATCCATGGATAATAGATTTAACAAATCCTACTATGACTGGGGTTTATACTGCACAATATATTTATACTGGATTAAAAGGACATGAATCATTAATTGCATCAAAAATCATTACAGTATATGATCCTTATATTGATACTGTAATTTTTAATAATAAAGTTTATTCGGCTGAAATTGATGATAATGGCGAAGAAACTACACTGTGGTTCAGAGCGAAGAAAGGAGTAATTGATCCTAAACTTGATATTGAAGTGCTGAACTTTCTAACTTTCCCAACAACGCCTCAAGAAGCAAAAAAAAGTATTTGTAAATTATTGGATAACATTGATCATGGAAGGACGTTATTAGGATGTTTAGCTGCTGGAGGAGCTGCAGCATGTGCTATTGGAATACCAGATGGTACCGAATTAATTCCGCAGTGTATAACACTGCTAAGGGTGGCTCCTGAAGGATTAGCCCTTTGTCTACAAGGAATTATCTATGAATCTGCCAGTTCTATCGGACTGGCAAAAGAAGCTGCTATTACATCTACGGGACTTGCAATCAGTAAAGGAGATATTTTTGAGTCAATACTTGCTGAACTTCAATTAGCATGTTTGAAAGAAGAAGGTATGGATATTGGTGTTGACGCGGAAGGACGTGTTTATGGTATTGAACCGCAAAAAGGCAGACAAAATCAGCAATCAACTAATAACCAAAACTCTAAAAAACAAGAGACAAAACAGAATGCACCGACTGCACAAAAAACAAGTTCACAAATTAAGCCACAACAAGAACAGCAACACCCTTTCCCACAAAATCATCAGCAACCACAGCAACAGCCTCAACAACAACCACAGCAACAGCCTCAACAACAACCACCTCCGCAACCCCAGAATCCAAATCAGCCTCTTCCCCAGGTTAACCAAAATCAAATTAAACAACCATTTCATCAGCAATTACCTCCTCAGCAACCTATACCACCAAGGGGTAAAATTGATTCAAGTAAATAGGTTATTTATTATTTAAAGGATTTATAAGCTTTAACAATCCTTCAGCAATCTTCACCATTCCTAGTACATCAACGTGACAATATTCAAATAACGCTCTCCTGGTCAATATTTGTTCTTCTAGCGGTAAAGAATTAAAATTTGAATAAGCATTCATTGCCATTGTTCCGTCCTTTATATCTAGTTTGCCATAAGAAAGTTCTTCCGGGCTAACAAAACAAGGTAATACAGATTTTAAGCTTGCGCTGCCTTTCATCATGGGATGATAATAGTATCTCTTGGCAAACGGATATAACAAGTCCACAATGCGGCTAACACGTTGTTCTATCTCACCTTCAAATTCCGGATAATCTTTAGCAAGCTCATTTAACCTAGCAATTTCAAATTTCTCATTATACACTATAATGTTCTCATCTCCTTCGGTTTGTTTAAGTAAATTTATCAAAAAGGATTTCCGGGGATCACCTCCCCTAGAAGCAATAAACTCACGTCTATCAATTTCTCCGTCAGCCTCACGGCAAATGACACAAAATTGAAAACAGATTTGTTGATAAGGTCTTGTACCAACATATTCTGGAATTCCTTTCATATAAGATTCGAAATCCATCCAGTATGTTGTGTTATGCATTTTTAACGTCTCTAGGAATTCCTGTAATTTATCCTTTTTCAATCTCGGTTTACCAGTTTTGTAGGCTTCAACCTCAATCCATTGATTTTCTGATAACTCTATAGATTTCGTTAATTGTTGAGGCTCAATAATTCCATTGTCAATCAAATTAAAAGCTTTGTTTTTATTGATTCTTGACAAGTCCAAAACAGTAGTTTCGGGCATATCTTTCCAGCAATAATCATAAAATGTACAAGTATTTGGCTCAGTACATACTTTTGATACTTTAACCGGTGGACATTTACTTCCTTCTGCCAAAATGGATGAAAATTTCAGCAGATAATTCTTGATCATAACCTGAGCTTCAATAATCCGATGGGTAATATTTTCAACCCTAAATAATTGTCCAATATCAATTTCTTCATCCCTTACATATTGGTTATTAATATAAACTATATAAGTTTCAATTTTGGGACCTTGATAATCACTATTTTTGAGGACGTAGTATTGGAAAGCTATATGTTATTAACTCCGGATATTTAAGAATACGATTGTTTATTAACTCTTCCAGTATACACATGTTGGCGACCAGCTCACCAACTAATCTATAATGAAAATTATCATATTCCTTTTTCCTTTCCTCAAACGTATCCATTGCAGCAATAACTTCAGGACTTAGTTTGATTGAGCTTAACTTTCCCATTGTTTTAATTTTTTTACTTTGGAGGCATTTTTAAAGTAACGCAACCTTCATAGTATCTCAAATCCGGATAAATATTCCGTTGCTTTGATGTATCCGGTGGGCTCTTTCTTAATGGTAAGTCTAATGTGACTCCTGGGATTTTTTTTATCAAATCAAAGGGTATATAGTTTACTAATAAGCCGCCAGTTTTATTTTTAACTATACATGGTGCGCCTGACAAGTTTTTTACCGGCATTAATAATGTGCTAATTTCTCTACCAACAGCAAGGTGATTTGAATATAGGTCTTTTGTGACACTAACATTTATTTTGTCAAGAATGTTTATTTTTTCATCAATTAACTCAATAAAATCAATTTTCTCACTTTTGTTTTTCAAGTCTTCTCTGATTATTTTCTTCCAGTCAAAACTCGGCAATAGTTTATCCCTATATAGAAATATTTGAATGACACATTTAACCTTGCCGTTTTCCACAAATGAATGTAATATATTTAGAGAATCTGGAGCCATACCGCAATGCTGAGTATAGTTCCTGAATTGATCAAGAAATCTGTACGCAAACGATGAGTCATATGCATTGTGTGTAAGTTTTTTGAAATTATCAAGTTCTTTATGTTGTTGATCAAGTATATGTGACAGCCTTGTTTGAGTATGATCCAGAAACATTTTAATTGATGATAGTGTATTAAGAATAATTCTATTGACTTCTAACATATTCAATTTATAGGATTCAAAAGTCGATTCAGCCTTTTCACATAAACTTGTTAAGCTCTCAATCTTTCTTTTGAGTTCCTGATGATTCATTTTTACGATTTCAAATAAATCCTGGATGAACGAAATTTGATCTAATTCTAAAATTTGCTTAACCAGCCAGTCATATCCTTCTTGGGATAAAGAATTTATTGCATACATTCTATCATCATCCCAAACCACGAATAAATAGTCTTGTTTTTGAATCAAAATTCGTCAGTCTTTATTGTTAATCATTGAAAATCAAAAAAATAGTACATTTGGTATATAATGATTTGTCGACCTTACAGGAGGGTTGGCAAGATTGCATATTAAATGATTTAACCATATCCTGTCAGCTGTCAAAATATCATAATTGATTAATAAACAATAAAGTTACCTGAAAATATCCGGATTATCAAATGGCAAAATCAAAGAAAAAGAGAAACGAGTCACTTCCAATTCGGTCTTCAGCACAAATAAAGGAAGATGATTCAAGAATAATATTCGCAGAGCTTATTAAACCATGGCGAATTATGTCATGGATTGAACGAGATTTTGGGATAGACGCAATTATAGAGGTCACAAGATTAATTTCCGGAAGAGGAGATCAAATTGTCACAGGAAAAAGGGTTTCAGTTCAATTAAAATCTTCTGATCGTCAAAAATTTAACGGGAAGAAAATTTCACTCCCAATTCCAATCGAAAAAATTAATTACTGGATGCAATCATTTGAGCCAGTAGTATTAGTTTATATTGACCTTAATGAGAAACAAGCATATTATCGTTGGATTGATGAGAAGCTAATTAATGAATTTTATAAGAGGAACCCAGATTGGGTTGCAAAAAATAGTGTACCTGTCAATTTCAGTAAAACGCAAAAAATAGATAATGGAAAATTATCAGAGTTAGAAAAGTATATCCTTAATTGGAAAAGACCTGCGAAATCACTATTAAAGCCGGGTAATTACTTTAAACATAGTAGCCAGGCATATGAATACGTGCAAAAATTAAGTGATTTATGTAGTAAGCATAGTATTTCACTTATGAGTAATGAGGTAAGTAGTTTAAGCAAGGATGTTTCTTCATCTATATATACAATTGCAATCATTGGTTTAAGTAGGACTGGGAAAAGCACGCTTATTAATGCCCTACTGCATAGGGAAGTATCTCCTGTCAATGTATTACCAACTACAGGAATTCCTATAACAATATTCCCCAAGGATGAAAATCGTGCTTATGTAACCCTCAAAAGTGGGAAGGTAATAAACGGTGAGGTTACTAGTGAATTTCTAAGTACATATACATCCCAAGACCAAAATCCTGGAAATAAAAAAGAGGTTAAACTAGTGCGAGTGAATATTGAAAATACTTTGCTTGAGAGGGGATTTGCACTTTGTGATGTTCCGGGTCTTGATGATGCTGATCCTGTAATTCGTTCAATTGCTAAAACTACTGCATATAGTGTCAATGCAATTATATATGTAATAACTGTGGCAACACATGTACATGGAGAATTTAAGATTACAGATCAAAATGTGTATGATTTGAACGAATTACGAGGAAAGATGGATAGAGTTTTTCTTGTTTTTAATAAGATTGATGTATTAGAGAAAAGTGACCTAGACAATTTAAAAAAGTATATAAATTACAATAGGGACGGTAATTCTGGCTTAAGAGAATCAGGGTTAAGAGCTTTAAGACAAGAGATTTATAGATTCTCTGATTTTATTTTCTCTGCTACCCCTGAAGACACTCCTTATTTCCTTGGGTTAGGGACTGATTCCAAGGAAATACTTGAAAGGGATTACGGTGGTATAAAGCCATGTATTCATGGCTCTGATGCGCACAGAAATTCGGAAATCTGTAAACCTGATATGAATAGGTTCACATTTATTAAGGCTGAACCAACATTTGAGGGATTGCGTCAAATCTTATTTGAACCTAGATATAGAGTTGTTATTGGAGAACATAGTCCGATAGATCCATTAGTTAAAATAAACTCAGTAAAAATCAATTTTCCTGAAAGTGCAAAATTTGGTAATGAACCCTTTTGTTTTTCGGGGCAACATGAAATAAAATTTAGCCCGAATTTTACTTGTTTAATTGGTGGAAGAGGAACCGGGAAAAGTACTATTCTTAATTTAATTCATGAAAAACTAAAACCTGGAGAAAATAGGTTTTTTAAGGAAGGGAAAATTTCGAGTGATGGAATTGGTATTATACCAATTAACTCTTCGGTTGTCATTGACGATGATATTGATGAAAAATATATTGAATTTCTAAGCCAAAATGAGGTTGAGGAATTTGCCCAGGATTATCAAAAACTAACTGCTGCAATATATTTTAGAATTCTCAAAAAGGATGAAAGAGGACTAATTACTATTAACGAGTCCTCTTTGAAAGAAAAATTGAGCAAATTTAAGAAACATATAATCTTTACTAAAAGATCATATTCATTAAAAATGGAACTTGACCAAAAAGTAAAAGAATTTGAAACCAATAAAAAAATTGTGGATTCATTCACTAGCCCCGAATATGTTCAAATAACTGCTGATATCAAAGAACTTAATTCTCAATTGATCGAAATTAGAACAAATAATAATGACTTTCATCGATTAACGGGTGAGTTAGATGTTATTATTGAAACATATAAGCTGCATGAAAGTGTTCCTGAACCAAGTTTAGTTTATGCCTTAGAAATTCAGAGGATAATTTCGGGAATTGAATCTATCATGCTTACAACTCAAGAAGTAGATTATACTCCGGATCATGAATTATTTAAGCAAGTAAGTGCCTCCCTTGACTCTAAAAAGGTGGAACTAAATAATTACCTCTCTTCTAAAGGCTTAACAGAAGAAAACCTAAAGGATATTTCATATGCAAATAATAGAGTTGCGGAACTTGAAATTGAAATAGAAGGTAAAAAGGCAGAAATTGTTCAAAATCAGGTAAGAATAGATAGTTTTAACAAATCGGACTTGGTTTCAGCTTCAAACTTGTATAAAGCTGAACTTGAAAATCAAATTTCAAGGATTAGCAGTATTTTGGAAGGACTTAATAATGAAGCTGTAAAACCAATCTCAATAAAGTTTGAATTTGACAGAAAAAATGCCGATGAAAACATATTTGCTGAATTTAAATCGGTTTTTGAGGGTATCATCAATAAAAATAAAATGGAAAATGTCCATAGATACCAAGGCGATTCTAAATTATGGGAAGTTTTATATTGTTTAGATCCAGCCACATTGACTGATTATGAGTCATTTATGCTGGCATTAACTTCACATCCTACCTATTCAGGAGCGAAAACCTTCTTGATTGAACTTTTTTCAAACAAAGTATACTTTGAAGTTTATAAGTTAATATGCGAGAAAAATCTTCTAAATTTTGCAGAGTTTAAAAAAGTGAAAGTACAGTATGATAATCGTCCATTAGAGAATTCTTCTTTTGGACAAAGATGTACAGCAGTTTTAGTTATTCTTCTTTTACTAGGGAACAATCCAATTATAATTGATGAGCCTGAAGGGCACTTAGATAGTCTCTTAATATCAAATTATTTAGTTGAAGTTATTAAAGACCGTAAACAGGGAAGGCAAATTATATTTGCTACTCATAATGCAAATTTTGCTATAAATGGAGATGCTGAATTGATACATATATTAAATACAGATAATCCTGAACAACGAACTACAATTACACATACTACTATTGAAAATGCTGGTACAAGAGGTACTTTAATAGGACTTGAAGGTGGGAAAGATGCATTTTTGAAAAGAGAGAGTAAATATCAAGTTCATTAGAGTACAAAACTTCAATCACCCTTCGAAATGGATATTAATTTAAGCGCTAATTCATTGTTTCACTTTACTGAAAGGAGGGCTGATTTGGCTAGTATTTTGAAAAATGGTTTATATGTTAGATATAGTCTTGAAAACTATCAAGGACTTATTGAAGAAAAAGAAGAACAAGAAGTAAATCTTCCCATGGTATGTTTTTGTGATATCCCATTATCCCAGGTTAAAAGACATATAACAACCTATGGTAGCTATGCAATCGGATTAACCAAAAAGTGGGGAATCATAAATAAAATTAACCCTGTAATATATACTTACTACAATTCAAGTATTGCCAATATTTTAGATGAAATTTCCGATAGTGCTGATTCATTTATCACTATTGAGGAGGTAGTTGGTACAAATGAACGTGAAAGGCAAAAGAGTCCAGAGGAACTAGAACTAAAAAAAGAGAGAGCAAATTTTACCGAAGATAATTTCAAGATTCTGTATCCTAAAGTACTACAAATTACAGAAAATTTAAGTCATTTTGCCCGTTATATTAAACCATATTCGGGTAAATTATATAGGAAAGACAAATATATTGGGAACGTAAGATTTTATGATGAAAGAGAGTGGAGATATGTACCGCCAAAACATATTCTTGATAAGGTAAATGTAAAGGATTCACGTAAAGCAGAATTTTATAAGAATCCTGTCAAAAGGCGATACATGAATATGAAAATAGCTGGTCAAATAAAACTTGAATTTACTGCTAATGACATTAGATATATAATTGTTGAAAAAGACGAGGAAATTCCCAATATGTTAAATGAGGTAGAAAGCATTTTTGGCAAAACAACATCTTTTAATGACCTTAAACTATTAGGGACCAGGCTTTTATCTATGGAGCAGATAATGGGTGATTTGTAGTCTTTTTAACAACTTTATGGAAGTCTAGCCATATTCCCAAACGTACTGGCCTTTAGACACCTTGGCTAAAGTATAGATGTGCCAACCACAGTGTTGATAATTCTATTGTTATTTATTGTTAATAGGTCTTAGCCAACCCTAAAAAGCAAACCCTGCCATATTTAAATGGCAGGGCAGGTGTTAAAAGAAAAGAAGTAATGAAATAGCTTACTGTAAAACTATCTTTGACGAGCTTGTGTAATGATGATCGGCGTCATAGAACTTCAGGAAGTAAACGCCCGCAGCTAAGTCGCCCCTTGAAATTTCATATTGGGAAGAAGTACTGGTTAATGACCTGATCTTTTCTCCCATTGCATTATACATTTCAATATAGTGTTCTCCTTGTGTGCTGAAGAGTACAGTGGCCATATCTTTAAATGGGTTAGGATAAACAAGTATCAGATCATGCGGTTGGGTGGTTTCATCAATGCCTGAAACGTAGCCGCCAATAATAAGGATGCTGGTTGGGTTTGCACCGTTTGTATCGCTAAAACTAAGTAGAACAGAGTCTTTGTTAGTTACAGTATTATAACTAAATAATACTCCATAACTATATTGGCCACCAATTGAAGTTGTACCATACAGAATAGTGCCTGTACTGTCAAATACCGGGGAGCCTGTTGGGTTTGCACCATTGGCGCCTGTAAAGTTCATGAGCGGTTTTTCTTTATTGGTACTGGGGTCAAAACTGAATAGTACTCCATCACCTTGTTTACCGCCAAAATAGGTCATGCCATAAAGTAAACCATTGGTCCCCTGGGCCAGATTTCCGTATGGAGCTTCTCCACTGGTGGAGTCATTAAAACTATAAATGGCTTTATAGGCTTTTGTTACAGTATTGAAACTGAAAATAACACCATCATAGTTTGCACCTCCACTGTATGTCATACCATAAAGCAGGCCGTTATTAGCCTCCATCAATCCACCATAAGGAGAGAACCCGATATTGTCTGTGAGATTTACAAGTACGCTGTCTTTGCCCGTTGCAGGGTTATAATAAAAGAGAACACCTTCATAATTGCTACCTCCTTCAGGAGTCATTCCATATATTAAACTATTCGAAGCCTGGAATAAATTGCCTTGAGGATAGGAACCAAGTATATCACTAAAATTTACTGCAACGGCTTGCTTATTTGTTGTAGGGTCAAAACTAAATAGTACCCCTTCATTATTACTTCCGCCATATTCTGTCATTCCGTAAAGCAAGTTATTAGAGCCCTGAATAAGCCCCGAGTAAGGGAATTGGCCTGATATACTATCGAAACTATAAAGTGTTGAACTGGCACCGTTTGTTGGGTTAAAGCTAAAAATGCTTCCGTAGAAATTAGTACCACCTAATAAAGATAGTCCGTAGAGAAGCCCATTCTTAGCCTGTACAAGTGAATTGTTATTAGTTACGGTACCACTAAAATTAAGCAGAACACTATCCTTATGTGTTACAGTATTGTAACAGAAAAGCACCCCATAACCATAGTGCCCACCGCTGAAGGTCATTCCATAGAGCAATCCATTTGAATCGAGCACCATGCTTCCATATGGATAAGCGCCATTATTTCCATTGAAATCAAATACAACACTATCGATACCTGAAACCGGGTCGTAGCAAAATAATGTTCCGTAGTTGCTGTATCCTCCAGCTTCTGTCATGCCATATAATAATCCATCTTTTGCCTGTATCAGGCTTCCGTCAGGGTAATCGCCTCCAATGTCATCAAGGCTTAGAAACATGGTAGTGTCTAATCCGTTAACCGGGTCAAGTGCAAACATTACTCCTCCATCATTATTGCCGCCCTGACTTACCAGGCAATACAGCATACCATCTTTTGCCTGCATTATAGAGTTAAAATATGGATACCTTCCATGCACACTATCAAAATTAAATATTACGCTATCGTATGCTGTTGCAGGATTTATGCAGAACAGCACTCCATCATTTGAAGTATTGCCTTCGTAAGTCATGCCGTAAAGTAGTCCGTTAGATGCTTGCATTAAAGTGCCATCGGGCGATACACCATCATAATATTGGAAGTCATGCATTATAGAGTCTTTACCTGTTGCAGGGTTATAGGTAAATATCACCCCGTCTTTATAAAGACTATCGCCGCCCCAGCTGGTCATTCCATATAACCATCCATTCTTTGCCTGAATAAGATTCCCAAGTGGGTTAGCACCATTGGTAGTATCATCGAAATTTAAGATTATACTATCCTTACCTGTATTAATGTTGTAGCTGAAGAAGACTCCGTTATTTGATATTCCACCACTGTCTGTCATGCCATATAGCAGGCCATTTGATGCTTGCAAAAGACTCCCGGCAGGATAGGAGCCATTAGGTCCGGTAAAACTGATAATAACGCTGTCTTTTCCATTTTTCGGATTATAGCAAAATGCAGTTCCATACCCTTTGGTTCCGCCATACCAGGTCATTCCATATAGTTTACCATTGGTAGCTTGTATGAGATTACCCAATGGGTTGCCGTATGTTAATTGAAGTTTTTTACCATTTAAGTGAACAGGAGTATGATCGGTACCGGTTCCAATGTCATATGAAAATACTACGCCGAATCCTTTATTACCACCTCCGGATGTCATTCCGATTCCTTTGCCCGCAGCGGCCATAGCCTGGTGGCTATTGTGTTGTGCATTTACATATAATGCAGAAATCAAGAAAATTACGATTAGATTCAGGGTTCTTTTCACGTAAGTTTAAATTAAGTTGTTAAAAGATAAATTCAGAAAAATAAAAATAGTAAAAATTGTAATGCAGGGTTTAAACCCTAACACCAATCACAAGAATGTCATCTATTTGTTCATCTCCGGCTTTCCAATTCTCAATAAAGGCAGACAAGTGTTTCTCTTGTTCAGGCATTGGCAGGTGGCAAATGTCAAGTATTAATTCTCTGAATTTTTTTGTGGTTAATTTCTTTTTCTTTTCACCTCCAAATTGATCGGCATAACCATCTGAAAAGATATAGAAAGAGTCGCCTCGTTGCATTGCCAAAGAATGATTTTCAAAGGTTTGGTCTTCTTCCGAAAAACCACCTATTGACCTTTTAGTAGCCTTAATTTCTTCAATTTCTTTTGATGTTTTCTTTACCAACCATAAAGGCCGGTTGGCCCCCGAGTAATTAAGATTAACTCCAGTCGAATTGGGAAGTAAAGAGCAAATTGCCACATCCATACCATCGCGTGTGCTATCTCTGTCGTTCGATTGGTGCAGTGAGGTTTTTATTCCCCTGTTTAAGAGCTTTAGAATATCACCTACATGCTGCGTTTGTTCTACAGCATCATTAAGTTTCTCCCAGCCGATCATGCTCATAAATGCACCAGGTACTCCATGCCCGGTACAATCTACTGCGGCAATAAATTTCGTCTCGTCCTTTTTTGCGAAGAAATAAAAATCGCCACTTACTATATCTTTAGGTTTGAACAGAATAAAACTTTCCGGTAAATTCCTTTGTATTTCTTTTTCATTTGGTAATATAGCTTGTTGTATACGTTGTGCATAATTTATACTATCTGTAATTTCATGGTTCTTGGTTTCAATAATAGTATAAGCAGCTTCAATTTTTTTGTTTTTAATATCTAATTCTCTATTGGCTCTTTGTTTTTGTAAATTGCTGCGATAAGCTAAAATGGCAAAGCCAATAACTAATAATAATATCCCCAGAACGGAGTAAATAACTATTTTTTGCTTATTGACCTCTGCTGCTTGTAAAGCATCTTTTTTATCTTGTTCTGCCTTTTCAGCTGCCTGTTTTTTCTCGAAATCATAATTCATTTCGGCCTGTACAGTTTTCTTTGTGTT
>Ga0210390_10001133_pt1 | contig 26440 bp, 23 predicted proteins | sample IncBWH11OmetaG_FD_161050 | JGI IMG/M metagenome (GOLD analysis project Ga0210390, IMG submission 161050) | Forest soil microbial communities from Barre Woods Harvard Forest LTER site, Petersham, Massachusetts, United States - Inc-BW-H-11-O ... | reverse complement strand
ACCCGCTCCACCGGCACGCGCACGAAATCGCCCTCGAACTCGCGCTCGACGAAATCGCGCGCCCACGGCGACAGCTCGCCCTGGATGTTGACGCCGTAACGCTCGCGAAACTCCGCGCGCAGGCTGGTCGGGATGAGATTGAGCGGATTCTCGCGCAGCGGCGAGCCGCGGATGGCGTACAGCGAGCCTTCGTCGGTGCGGCTGTATTCCTCGAGTCCGCGCTTCAGCAGGATGGCGAGCGTCGACTTGCCGCCCGAGGGCGGCCCGAGCAGCAGCAGCAGGCGACGGCCGACGTCCGAGCCGGCCGCCGCGGCCTTGAAGTAGTCGACGACGCGCGACAGCGGCTCGTCGATGCCGAATAGTTCGCGCTTGAACAGCTCGCGCGCGCGCATGTTCTCCGGCGCGTCCGGCTGGCCGGCGCGGCCGTGCCAGCGCAGCATGTCCCAGATGTATTCGTGGCTGCTGCGCGCGAGCGCCGCCGGATTGGCGGGCAGTATGTTGGCGATGAATTCCCCGAACGTCCCTTCCCAGCGCTGCGCGCGGTGCAGGCGGCTGAAGGAGCTCAGGCTATCGATGAAGTCGGCATTGCTGCCGTGGGAACTCTGCTCAACACCGAGCGGTCGCATCGTCCTTCCCTCCCATCGGGCTCATGGGTCACGCGCGGCGCCGCCGGAGGATGCCGGCGATGCCAGCTTCGTTCTTAACTTAGTCCCAATGTCTCGCACAATGAGTGACGGCCTTCAGATCCCGGCGCGCCTATTACGTTAAGACGGTCACAGGCACGGATTGTTCACTCGAAGCGGCGCACGCGCCACTGCAATCCCTGCACGGCGCGCGCCAGCACCGCGCCGCTCGGCTTAAGTAGCTGATTGCAAAGCTTCCCGCAGCGCGCACCCGCCCGGTGCGCACTGCGCCCATGCCCCATCGGGCGGCAGCACGCACCGCACGCGCACCATCACGGCGCTTGCGGCGCCACGGCGGCCGGACCGGCGGTACAACGAGACGTTGACAAAGCGCCGGCGCTGCGCACCGCTCGCGCAGCTTGAGTACACAGCGCGCACGCGCGCCGGCTGCCGGCGGGTGCGCACTGCCAAAGCGAGCAGTGCTTCAGAAAATCCCGATCTGCGGTCGCGGCGCCCCGACGCAGCGTCGCGTTATTGTGAACTGACGCACTGCGTGGCTCCGGAGGCTACATATGCTGCAACGGCGAGGCTTTCCGCGCTGGTTCCGCAGCGCCGCGGCCACGCTCCCCGGGACGGAACGCCGGTACCCGGACGGGTCTTTTCGTGGAGATACGACACGTGGTCAGTGCAGCTTCCGCCTCCCGCACGTCCGACGCCGCCGCACCGGCCGCTGCGGTCAAGGCGTCGCAGCCGACGACCGACGTCACTGCCATCACCAACCGGGATGAATTCCTTCTCGAGCTCGGCCAGGCGCTCGGCGGCCAGGCCGCGGTGCGGCCGGTCGAGACGCTCGAAGCCGCGCTGGCAGCTATGGCCGGCAGCAAGCGCGCCCAGGTGCTGGTGATCGATGCGGGCACGCTGCCGAACGCGCGCGCCGCGGTCGATGCGGCCTGTGCGGCGCAGCCGCGCGCCGCCGTGGTGGTATTCGCGGCGACGGCGGGCGAGAAGCAGCTGGCGACGACGCTCAAGGGCAGCAAGGTGTTTGCGGTGCTGCCGACACCGATCGACGTGCGCAAGACCGAGGCGGTGCTCACCGGGGCCATCGCGGCGGCCGAGACCAACAAGGCAGCCGCCGCAGCGACGCCGGCGACGACGCCGCCGCTCACCATCGGCGCGTTGCGGCCGCAGGCGGCACCGCCCGGTGCGCGCAGCGGCGCTGACAACACGCGGCGCACACTGCTGGCGGTCGCCGCCGTGGCGGTGCTGGCCGCTGCCGCCGGGGGCGCCTGGTGGTTCTTCCAGGGCAGGCAGCCGGTTGCGGCCGCCGCCCACCCTGCGACGGCACCCGGCGGCGGCGCCACGGTGGCGGCGCCGCCGCTCGCCGACACCTCGATCCTCCAGGGCAAGGTCGACGAGCTGCTGGAAAAGGCACGACTGGCGATGCACGAGCGCCGCTTCACCGAGCCCGCCGGCGACAACGCCCTGCTGTACTACCGCTCGGCAGTGGCCGCCAACGCCAACAACGCCGAGGCGCGTGATGGTCTGCAACGCGTGGCCGGGGTGCTCGCCGGACGCTTCGATGAGGCCGTGAACGGCGGCCGGCTGGACGAGGCCGCGCAGACGCTCGCGAACCTGAAGTCGGCCGCTCCGGCAGATGCGCGCGTGGCCGCCGGCGAGCTGCGCCTGTACGGCGCGCAGATCGCCAAGGCGATCGCCGACGGCAATCTGGACCGGGCCGCCGCCCTGGTGCACCAGGCGCAGCAGTCGAGTTCCATTCCCGCAGAACAGCTCGCGCGCTGGCGCGCGGACATCACCCACCGCCAGGAGGATGCCAGGGTGCAGCACCTCGCCGGGCTGGTCGATGATCGCATTCGCGACGGCCACCTGGACGATCCGCAGGACAGCGCCAGGAGCTATCTGCTCGAGCTGCAGAGCGCAGCGCCCGGCAACGCCGCCACGCAGCGCGCCGCCCACGCCCTGCTCAGCGCCTACCTGCACAAGGCCCGCGATGCGGCGCTGGCGAAGAACACTGCCGAGCAGCAGCGCTGGCTCGACGCGGCGCGCCGCGCTGGTCTGACGCCCGCCGAGGTCATCGAATTCGAGAAGGACGTGGCGGCCGCACGCCAGAAGGCGGCGCAGGCCGACAGCGAGCGCATGCTGCAGGCGGCCCGCGAGCGGCTGCGCGACGGTCGCCTCACCGATCCGGCGCAGGACAGCGCCGCTTATTACCTGACGCAGCTGCAGTCGAGCGACCCGGGCAACGCAGCACTCGCCGACGCCGGACGTGCACTGGCGGCGAAGCTCATCGAGCGGGCGCGCGCCGCGGTGCTCGCCGGCAAACCGGCCGACGCTGACCTCGCGCTCGCCAAGCGCTGGGGCGCGGATCCGAAGGACCTCGCGGCCGTGCAGCAGCTGCAGCCGCCGCCCCCGCAGGCCGCCCTCGACCCGGCCACGCTCGCTGCCAACCTGAAGCGCGTGCGCTCCGCGCCGCCGGACTACCCGCCCACTGCCCTGGCGCAACACATCAGCGGCAGCGTGATGCTCGAGTTCACCGTGAGCGTGCGCGGCGAGACCCGCGACATCCACGTGCTCGAGTCGCTGCCGACGGGGGTGTTCGACCAGGCGGCCATCAACGCGGTGAAGCACTGGCGCTATGCGCCGATGCTCGTCGACGGCGCCGCCGTCGAGGTGCCAGTGAAGACCCGCATGCGCTTCGAGCTGCCGAAGTGATAACAGGAGAATCGCCCGCATGACCGTCGCAGCGAAAGAGCGCCGCCGTCACCTGACCACCGCCGGCATCGGCACCGCGCTCATGCTCGTCATGGGTGCCGTGCTGATCATGGGCTTCCGCCTCGCCACCCACATGCGCGCCAACATCACGGCGCTGCAGACCGCGAGCGCGCTGCAGAACTCTCCCGAGGAGATCGCCCGCCAGCTGAACACGCTGCGCGATCGCCTGGAAGTGCGCGCCTATGCCGGCCAGGCGCTCGCCGACCTGCAGGGTACGGTCAAGGGCTTCGACCGCGAGCTGACGCAGCTCGGCACCCTGCCCGATCTGAATTCCCCGCAGCTCGGCCGTGCGCTGCTGCTGTGGCACCAGTATGCCCCGGTGCTCGACCCGGTGATCACCTTCAACGGCCAGCCATACGTGGATTCCGACACCGCCGGCAGCGCGCTGTCGCGCGAGGGCCGCGAGCATTACGCGGCGGTGAAGCGCGCCCAGCTGTTCGCCAGCGACAACGCCCAGGCGCTGCAGGACCAGCTGGCGACGCTGGCCTCGAGCCTGCAGCACAACGCTTCCGACGCCGCCGCGCGGCTGCGCGCGCTGCTGTTCGCCGGCGTGCTCGCCGCGCTCATTCTGGCGGCGGCGGCCGGCTACTTCCAGTTCACGCGCGCGCGCCACGAACGCGCCGCGCGCGATGCCCAGGAGCAGACCCGCGACATCCTCAAGACGGTGCGCGAGGGCTTCTTCCTGCTCGACGCCAACTATCGCATCGGCTCGGTGTGGTCGGACGCGCTGACACGCATGTTCAGTCGCAACGACTTCGCCGGCCTGACCTTCGAGGAGCTGCTCAGGGACCTGGTACCGCCGGCGACGCTCGCGACTGCGACCAAGTACATCAAGCTGCTGTGGGGTGACCGCGCTCACGAGAACCTGATGAAGAGCATCAATCCGCTCGGCCAGCTCGAGATCACCATGGACAACGGCCACGGCGGCAAGGAAACGCGCTACCTGCAGTTCGACTTCCACCGCGTGATGGGAGCGGAGGGCATCAAGCACGTGCTGTGCGCGGTCGGCGACATCACCTCCAGCGTGCTGCTGGCGCGCGAGCTGCAGGAGTCGCAGGAAAACGCCAACCAACAGCTCGACATGATGCTCGGCATGATGCACGTCGATCCGCTGCAGCTGGTGTCGTTCCTCGACACCGCCGAGACCGGACTGAAGCTGGTCAACACCATCCTCAAGGAACCGGCGCGCACCGACGGGGAGTTCCGCAAGAAGCTCGGCGGGCTGTTCCGCGAGCTGCACGCCATCAAGGGCGAGGCCTCGGCGCTCAATCTGAAGTCGGTCGCCAGCCGCGTGCACGCTCTCGAGGACATGGTGAGCGAATGCAAGAAGAAGCCGGAGCTCACGGGCAACGACTTCCTGCCGATGGTGCTGAAGCTCGATGAGCTGCTCGCGCACCTGCGCAGCGTGCGCGAGATGGCCGCGCGGCTCACGGTGCTGAAGGATACCGTTCCCGGCGCGGCGGCGGCCGCCGCGGCCGCTGCCGCCGCGCCCGCACCACCGGCCGCGCCGCCGCCCAGGCAGGCGAAGGCGCCCGCCAGGCCTGCCGCCGAACCGAGCGCGTCGGCGCTCATACGCCGCGCCGAAGACCTGTCGCCGACGCTGCAGTCGCTCGCCGAGCGGCTGGCCGAGGATCACGCCAAGCGCTTCAGACTGACGCTGCGGGGCCTCGCGGACGTCCCGGCGCAGTACACGCCGACGATCAAGGACTGCCTCATCCAGATGCTGCGCAATGCCGCCGTGCACGGCATCGAGCCGCCCGAGGTGCGCCGCGCCCAGCTGAAGGAGGACGCCGGCACCGTGCTCGTCGAGTTCCGCAGGTCCGCCGACGGCTACGAGCTGGTGTTCGAGGATGACGGCGCGGGTATCGCCCCGGATTCACTCAAGGCGGCGGCCGTGAAGCGCCAGCTCATCAGCGCGGAGGAGGCGGCCGGCATGGACACGCGCACCGCGATGTCGCTGATCTTCCGGCCGGGCTTCTCCACGCAGGAAGAGGTCTCCATGGACGCCGGCCGCGGCGTCGGGATGGACGTGGTGGCGCGCAGCGTGTACTCGCTCGGCGGCAAGATCGGCGTCAGCACGCATCCGGGCAAGTTCACGCGCTTCAAGATCGTGCTGCCGACCGCCGCCGCCAGCACCGCGGTCGCCTGAGCGGGAACGTGCGCACATGAGCGGCAACGGCGGTGCAGTGAACGGCAGGCGATCCTACAAGCTGATGATCGTCGACGACTCGAACATCATGCGCCGGCGCATCGAGCGCTCGCAGCAGTTCGAGGAGCTGCAGGTGGTCGGCTCGGCCGGCAACGGCTTCGAGGCGCTCGAGCTGTTCAAGCGGACCGATCCGGACGTGGTGACCATGGACCTCACCATGCCGCGCATGGACGGCATCGAATGCATCGGGCAGCTGGTCGCCCTGAAGCCGGCGGTGCGCATCCTGGTGATATCGGCGCTCGCCGACAAGGCGACCGCGGTCGAGGCCATGGAGAAGGGCGCCAACGGGTTCCTCAACAAGCCGTTCACCGACCGGCAGCTGAACGAAGCGATCGCGGAGCTCATGCGCTAGCCGCAGCGCACTTCGCCACCGCAGGAACACCGCCCATGCTATACGAACAGGAGCTCAAGACCTTCGTCGAAGGCACGACGAATTTCTTCGAGGTGGCCGCACAACAGGCGGCCACGATCGGCTCGCCGTACCTGATGGAAGGCTCGCCGGCGGTGCATGAGTACACCGGCATCATCAACATCTCGGGCAAGCGCGAGGGCGTGGTGTACTTCACCGCTCCCAAGGCGATGCTGACCGTGCTGCTGATGAAAATGCAGGAGAACGACTTCAGCCACGAGACCATGAAGGATCTGGTGGGGGAAGTCGCCAACACCATCTCGGGCAACGCGCGTCGTGACTTCGGCCGCGATTTCGTGATCTCGGTGCCGAGTGTGCTGTCCGGCGAGAAACCGGAGCTGCCGCACAAGCCCGGCCAGCGCGCCTTCATCATCCCGATCAACTGGCGCAGCCACTCAGCGAAGCTGGTGGTGTCGCTCAGCTAGCCCCGCGGCACGCCCGCGCCGCGCGCCGGCGGCCCGAGCGCCTCACGCCGCCGCGTTCTCGTCGGCACGCAGCCGATAGCCCAGCCCGGTCTCGGTCACCAGATAGCGCGGCTGCCGCGGGTCCGGCTCGAGCTTGGCGCGCAGATTCTTTATGCACACCCTGAGGCTGCGCGAGTCATCCTGGCGCTGCGGGCCCCACACCTCGCGGATCAGCTGGCGCTGCATGACGATGCTGCCCAGGTGGCGCGCCAGGCAGGCGAGCACGCGGTACTCGAGCGGCGTGAGGTGCACCTCGCCGGCCGGCCCGAGCGTCGTGCGGCGTGCCAGATCCACCTGCAGCGCGGCGAACTGCAGCTGGGCTGCGGGCGCGGCGCCGCGCACGTCGCGGCGCAACGCCGCGCGCAGCCGCGCCAGCAGCTCAGGCGCACTGAACGGCTTGGTGACGTAGTCGTCGGCGCCGGCATCCAGCGCGGCGATCTTCTGCTCCTCCATGGTGCGCGCCGACAGCACCACGATCGGCACCTGCGACCAGCCGCGCACGCGGCGGATCACGTTCAGACCGTCCTCGTCGGGCAGCCCCAGGTCGACCAGCAGCAGGTCCGGCTTGTGGCTGCGCGCCTCGATCTCGGCGCGCTCGGCGGTGTCGGCTTCGACGCAGCGGTAGCCGTGCGCCTCGAGCAGCACCCGCAGCACCCGGCGGATGTCCGGGTCGTCCTCGACGATCAGCAGCTGGTGCATCGCCTGGGTCACGGGGCACTTTCGGTGCACGGCAGCGTGAAGGTGAGGCGCGCCCCGCCGCCCGGGCGGCGCTGCGCCTCGATCTCCCCGCCATGAGCGCGCACCACCGCCTGGCAGATGGCCAGCCCCAGTCCGACGCCTACCACGGTGCCCTCGTCGCTGCCGCGCTGAAACTTATCGAACAGCCGCGCCGGATCCCCTGCCGGCAGCCCCGGGCCCTCGTCGTCGAGCGTCACACGCACGAAATCGCGCTCCGGCTCGAGTGCGGCCGACACCGTGGCGCGCGTGCCGGGCGGAGTGTATTTGGCAATGTTGTCGAACAGGTTGGTGAAAACCTGCACGATCAGCGTGGCGTCGACCCACACCGGCGGCAGCTCCGCGGGCAGATGCACCTCGATACGGTGATCGGCGAGCTTGTCGCTGTAGGCGGTGAGCGCACTGCCGACCAGGTCATCGAGCGTCTGCCAGTCGCGCCGCAGCACCACCTGGCCCGATTCCAGCCGCACCAGCTCGAGAACGTTCGTCACCAGCTCCGACATCTCGCGCGCCTTGATCTCCACCGAGCGTGCCAGCTGCACCCGCGTCGCTTCGTCGAGACTGGCGCCGTGCTGCGCCAGCGTGCTGCCGGCGCCGGCGATCACCGCGAGCGGGGTGCGCAGATCGTGGGAGATGGAGGCGAGCAGCGTGTTGCGCAGCGTCTCGCGCTCGGCAGCCAGGCTCGAGGCTTCCGCCACTTCCGCCAGGCGGGCGCGCTCCAGGGCGAGTGCGATCTGCCCGGCGAAGGTGCCGAGCAGGTGGCTCTGCTCGGGCAGCAGCACGCGCCGCACGTTGTTCGCCAGCACCGCCAGCACTCCCACTGTGCGCCGCTCGTCGCCGAGCGGCACGTACAGCCCGGGAGACGCCGGCAGCGTGTCGGAGCCGAGTCCCGCGCGGCGACCGTGATCGGCGACCCACTGCGCCACGGCGAGATCCGCGTGACGAAACGAGCTCTCCAGCGGCGGGTCCGTCGGGTAGCGCAGCTTGCCGCCCGCCGCGGGCAGCAGCACCACCGCCTGGGCTGTGAACACTTCGGCGACGTGGCGTACCGCCACGCGCGCCATGTTGTCGATGCCGCGCGTCGCTGCCAATTCGCGGCTCATGGCATACAGCAGCGCGGTGCGCCGCTCGCGCGCGCCCGCCACGCGCGTCTGCTGGCGCACGCTGGCGGTGAGCGTGGCGATAACGAGCGCAATGGTCAGCATGGCACCGAAGGTGACCAGGTACTGCGCATCCGAGACCGCGAACGAGTAGCGCGGCGGCACGAAGAAGAAATCGAACGCCGCCACATTCAGCAGCGCAGTCACGGCCGACGGTCCGCGTCCGAGCCGCAGGCCTGCCACGGTCACCCCCAGCAGGTAGATCATGACGAGGTTGGACAGATCGAAGTGCGGGTACATCGCGAACGCCAGCAGCGTGCAGGCCGCGGTGATGGCCAGCGCCCAGCCGTAGCGGTCCCAGCGCACCGCGGTGGCCGGGGGCAGCGCGGTCACCGCTGCAGCGTGTGGCGCCGCTGCCGGGCGCGCCACGGCGATCAGCACCACGTCGAAGCCGCGCGCCCGCCGCACCAGCTCGATGGCGGTCGAGGGCCGCAGCCACGCGCGCCAGCCGCGCCGTTTCGGTGCGCCGACGATGACGCGGGTGGCGTTGCGTACGTGCGCATACTCGGCGAGCGTCGTGGCCGCCGACGGACCGTCGAGCGTCACGCTCTGGCCGCCGAGGGACTCGGCGAGGCGCAGCACCGCGATGCGGCGGTTGCGTTCGGCTTCCGACAGGCGCAGCAGCGCCGGCGTCTCGACGTACACCACGATCCACTCGGCATCGAGCGCATCGGCCATGCGCTTACCGGCGCGCACCAGCTGCTCGGCCTGCTCGTCGGGACCTACCGCCACCAGCACGCGGTCGCCGGCGATGCGCGCCTGGAGGCGATCGGGCGGCAGCGCGCGCGAGGCGGCCTCGACGCGGTCGGCGACGCGGCGCAGCGCGATCTCGCGCAGCGCCAGCAGGTTCTGCTTGCGGAAGAAGCGCTCGACGGCCGCGATGCCGCCCTCGGCAACGTACACCTTGCCCGCGCGCAACCGCGCGATCAGGTCATCCGGCGGCAGATCGATCAGCTCGATGTCGTCGGCCTCATCGAACACGTGATCGGGCAGCGTCTCGCGCTGGCGCACGCCGGTGGTCTGCAGGATGAGGTCATTGAGGCTCTCGAGGTGCTGCACGTTGACCGTGGTCCAGACGCTGATGCCCTCCGCCAGCAGCTCGGCGACGTCCTGCCAGCGCTTCGGATGCCGCGGCGCCGGCTCACCGCCGGTGAGGTTGGAATGCGCCAGCTCATCGACCAGCAGGATCTCGGGGTGGCGCGCGAGTGCCGCATCCAGATCGAACTCCAGCCGCACGATGCCGCGATAGTTCACCGCCAGCGGCGGCAGCCGTGGCAGCCCCTCGAGCAGCCGCTCGGTCTCGAGCCGCCCGTGCGGCTCGACATAGCCCACCACGAGGTCGGTGCCGCTGCTCACGGCGCTGCGTGCCGCCTCGAGCATCGCGTAGGTCTTGCCGACCCCGGCCGAAGCGCCGAAAAAGATGCGCAGCCGCCCGCGGCGCTTGCGCGCCTCCTCCGCCTTGACTCGCTCGAGCAGCTGGTCGGGGTCAGGCCGGACGTCGGCCATGTTTTGGGTCACTTCAGCGCATCGAGTGCCAGGTTCAGCTCCAGCACGTTGACGCGCGGTTCACCGAGGACGCCCAGCAACCTACCCGCGGTGTGCGCCGCAATCAATGCCTGTACGCGCGGCAGCGGCAGCGCGCGCGCCCGTGCCACGCGCGCCGCCTGGTAGTTGGCCGCCGCCACGCTGATGTGCGGATCGAGTCCGCTGCCGGAAGCCGTGACCAGGTCGACCGGGATGGGCGCGGGGTTGCCGGGATCGGCGGCCCGCAGCGCGGCGATGCGCTCTTTGACGGCATCGCTCAGCGCCGGGTTCAGCGGCCCGAGATTGGAGGCGTTCGAGGCGATGCCGTTGTAAGGCTGCGGCGTGGTCGCGGACGGACGCCCCCAGAAGTGCCCCGGGTCGGCGAAGTTCTGACCGATGAGCGCCGAGCCGACCGCGCGTCCGTCGCGCAGGATGAGGCTGCCGGCGGCCTCGGCCGGAAACAGCACCTGCGCCAGCACGGTCGCGAGCAGCGGGTAGACGATGCCGGTGAGGAGCGTCAGCAGCACGAACAGCGCGATGGCCGGTCGCAGCAGCGCGCCGCGGGGGGGCGCCCGCGCGGGGACTGGCGGTGCGGGCTGTGTATTCATGGACGCTCCTTGCGCTTTAGGTGAGGCGCGCGAGCACCAGCACCACGTCGATGAGCTTGATGCCGAGGAACGGCACCACGATGCCGCCCAGCCCGTAGACCAGCAGGTTGCGCCGTAGCAGCGTGGCGGCGCCGAGCGGCCGGTAGCGTACCCCCTGCAGTGCTAGCGGAATGAGCACCACGATGATCAGTGCGTTGAAGATCACCGCGGCGAGGATCGCCGAGAACGGACTCGCCAGGCGCATGACGTTGAGCGCATTCAACTGCGGGTAGGTGGTGACGAACGCCGCCGGAATGATGGCGAAGTACTTGGCGACGTCGTTGGCGATCGAGAAGGTGGTGAGCGCGCCGCGCGTCATCAGCATCTGCTTGCCGGTCTCCACCACCTCGATGAGCTTGGTCGGGTTCGAATCCAGATCGACCATGTTGCCCGCTTCCTTGGCGGCCTGGGTGCCGGTATTCATGGCGACCGCCACGTCCGCCTGGGCGAGTGCCGGGGCATCGTTGGTGCCGTCGCCGGTCATCGCCACCAGCCGGCCGGCGGCCTGGTGCTCGCGGATCAGTTTGAGCTTGGCTTCCGGGGTCGCTTCGGCGAGAAAACCGTCCACACCCGACTCCGCGGCAATCGCCGCGGCGGTGAGCGGGTTGTCACCGGTGATCATGACCGTCTTGATGCCCATGCGGCGCAACTCCCCGAAGCGCTCGCGGATGCCGCCCTTGACTATGTCCTTGAGCTCGATGATGCCGAGCACGTGCGGCCCGTCGCTGACCACCAGCGGGGTGCTGCCGCGGCGGGCGACGTCCTGCACGGTGCTGAGCACCGCGCGCGGGAACACCTGTCCCAGACCCTCGACATGCCGCTGGATGGCATCCGCCGCGCCCTTGCGCACCTGGCGCGCGCCGATGTCGACGCCGCTCATGCGAGTCACAGCAGAGAAAGGCACGAAGCTGGCGCCGAGCGAGGCGAGATCGCGCTCGCGCAGCTGGAAACGCTGCTTGGCGAGCACCACGACGCTGCGCCCTTCCGGCGTCTCATCCGCGAGCGAGGCGAGCTGGGCGGCGTCGGCGAGCTCCTCTTCGCTCACGCCGACGGCGGGCATGAAGGCGGCGGCCTGGCGGTTGCCGAGCGTGATCGTGCCGGTCTTGTCGAGCAGCAGCACGTCGACGTCCCCGGCGGCCTCGACGGCGCGACCGGAAGTGGCGATGACGTTGGCCTGCAGCATGCGGCTCATGCCCGCGACGCCGATCGCCGACAGCAGCGCGCCGATGGTGGTGGGGATCAGGCACACCAGCAGCGCGATGAGCGCCGTTATGGTGATCGGCACGCCGAGCTTCGCCACCGCGACGCTGTAGAGCGAGTACGGCAGCAGCGTCGCCGTCGCCAGGAGGAACACCAGCGTCAGTGCCACCAGCAAAATGGTGAGCGCGATCTCGTTCGGGGTCTTCTGGCGCCGCGCGCTCTCCACCATCGCGATCATGCGGTCGAGGAAGGTCTCGCCGGGATTCACCGTGACCCGCACCACGATCCAGTCGGACAGCACGCGCGTGCCGCCAGTCACCGCCGAGAAGTCCCCGCCCGACTCGCGGATCACCGGCGCGGATTCCCCGGTAATGGCGCTCTCGTCCACCGAGGCGGCCCCGGAGATCACCTCGCCGTCGGCGGGCACGTAGTCACCCGCCTCGATCAGCACCACGTCGCCGCGCCGCAGGTCCTCGGCCCGCACGCTGCGGCGGCCGGTGCGCATGCCGGGGTCGTCGAGCTTCTTGGCCCATACCGTCTGCCGCAAACCGCGCAGCGCCGCCGCCTGCGCCTTGCTGCGCCCCTCGGCGAGCGCCTCGGCGAAATTGGCGAACAGCACCGTGAACCACAACCACAGCGCGATGTTGAAGATGAACCACGCCGGCGCTTCGCCGGCGCCGCCGAGCGCCTGCAGCCACAGCACGGTGGTGAGGACGCTGCCGATGTAGACCACGAACATCACCGGGTTGCGCCACTGCATCCGGGGATCGAGCTTGCGCAGCGCGTCGATGCCCGCAGGGATGAGCAGCGAACGGTCGAACAGGCGCAGCTCGCGGCGCGTCACGGCCGCCCCCACAGCATCACCTGCTCGACGATCGGGCCGAGCGCGAGCGCCGGCACGAAGGTGAGCGCGCCCACCAGCAGCACCGTACCGATCAGCAGCACCACGAAGGTCGTGCCGTGGGTGGGCATGGTGCCGTCGCTCACCGGGATGCGCTTCTTGGCCGCCATCGAGCCGGCCACGGCGAGCACCGCGACGATCGGCCAGAAGCGCCCGAGCCACATGGTGAGCGCGAGCGCGACGTTGTAGAAAGGAGTGTTGGCCGAGATGCCGCCGAAGGCGCTGCCGTTGTTGTTGCCCGCCGAGGAGAAGGCGTACAGGATCTCGGAAAAGCCATGGGCGCCCGGATTGCCGACCGCGGCCCGCCCGGCGTCCACGCTCACGGCGATCGCCGTGCCGGTGAGCACGATGAAGGGCATCACCAGGATCGCGATCGAGCTCATCTTCATCTCGAAGGACTCGATCTTCTTGCCGAGGTACTCCGGCGTGCGGCCGATCATGAGTCCGGCGATGAACACCCCGACGATGGCGAAGATCAGCATGGAGTACAGGCCCGTCCCCACCCCGCCGAACACCACCTCGCCGAGCTGCATCTGGAACAGCGGCACCAAGCCACCGAGCGGCGTGTACGAATCGTGCGCTCCGTTTACCGCGCCGCACGAGGTCGCGGTCGTGACTGCGGCAAACAGCGCGGAGGCGGCGATGCCGAAGCGCGTCTCCTTGCCTTCCATGTTGCCGCCGGCCTGGGTGGCGCTCGCGGCCTGATCGACCCCGAGCCGCGCCAGCAGCGGATTGCCCTGCTGCTCGCTGTGCTCGACCACCAGCAGCAGCGCCACGAACAGGATCGCCATGGCGGCCAGCACCGCCCAGCCCTGGCGCGTGTCCCCGACCATCCGCCCGAAGGTGTAGGTGAGCGCGGCGGGGATGGCGATGATCGCCAGCATCTCCAGCAGGTTCGCCAGCGCGCTCGGATTCTCGTAGGGGTGGGCGGAGTTGGCGTTGAGGAAGCCGCCGCCGTTGGTGCCGAGCTCCTTGATGCTCTCCTGGGAGGCGATCGGTCCCATCGGCAGGGTCTGGGTACGCGTGCTGTGCGTCTCCTGCACCGGGTTGCCGGCGGCGTCCTTGAGGGCGTTGCCGGCGGCGTCGGTCTTCGCCTGCTGCCAGGTGAGCGTCTCGAGCGTGCTCACGTCATGGTAGGCGCTGAAGTTCTGGATGACCCCCTGCGACACCAGCGCCAGCGCCAGCAGCAGCGCCAGCGGCAAGAGCACGCACAGCGTCGCGCGGGTGAGGTCCACCCACAGGTTGCCGATGGTGCGTGCGCTGTGCCGCGCCAGCCCGCGCACCAGCGTGATCGATACCACGATGCCGCTGGCGGCGGACAGAAAATTCTGCACCGCGAGTCCCGCCATCTGCGTCAGATAGCTCATGGCGGACTCGCCGGAGTAGCCCTGCCAGTTGGTGTTGGTGATGAAGCTCACCGCGGTGTTGAAGGCCGAGTCGGGCGACAGGTTGGTAAAATGCTGCGGATTGAGCGGCAGCCATGCCTGCAGGCGCTGCAGCCCATACACCGTCAGCGCCCCGAGCGTATTGAACAGCAGCAGGCCGACGGCGTATTCCTTCCAGTCCATCTCGCGCGCCGGGTCGATGCCGCACAGCCGCCAGGTCCAGCGCTCGAACGGCGCGACCGTGCGCAGCGCCCAGTTAGGCCGCCCCTCGAACACGTTGGCCATGTACAGCCCGAGCGGCTTGACGCACGCCAGCACCAGCAGCAGGAAGACCCCGATCAGGGCCCAGGTGAGCGCCGGCATCAGAACTTCTCAGGCCTGAGCAGCGCGTACAGCAGATAGGCGAACAGCGCCACCGTCAGCAGCCCGCTCACCGCGTAGACGACGTTCATCCGCTGCTCGCCAGGCGCGCGAAGGCCACCACCAGCGCGTGACTGACCCCATACAGGACGAGCACGGCGAGGAGGAATATCAGGTCCATGTTGGGTAGTCGCCGCTCGAGACGAGGGGAACGGGGAAGTTACCGTCCCCGGTGTGAGTACTGCGTGAGGAATCGCGCTGCCGCGAATTGTGACGGCTGCACTGTTGCCAGGGGGCGCCGATGCGCGAGATTGGCGCCCGATGAACCGCAGCGCGCTCGGACTGATCACACTGCGTCGCCAGCTGGCGGAGCGCTACGCCCGTATCTACCGGCTGTGGGTTACGGCACGCAATGCCTACCGCCGCCTGCACGCCGCCCCGGTGCAGAATCTGCCCGCCTTGCGCGCCGCTGCCGCGCGGCTCGATCAGCTCGACCGCGGACGTGCGGCGCTGCGGCGCGACCTCAAGGCGCTGTCGGACTGAAAATCCGCGCGAGCGTTGCGGCGCTCCCCGAGTACGCGCGCCGGCAGCAGGATGAGCGCGCGCAGCAGCGCAAATACGCCCTCGACCGCGATGCCCACCAGCCGCAACGGCAACAGCAGCAGCCACACCAGCGGGTAGAGCAGCAGCGCCAGCAGCGCGACCGGCCAGCACAGCACCAACAGCAGCAGCCACAGCAGGAATGTGATCATTGACGTTCCGTCAGAGCGGCGCCTAGAGTCCGCGCCGACCGGTCAGCATTGTAGCTGCATGCGAGGGCATCGGCGTTGAGCGCGATTTTCCGTCCCTGCCCGGCAGTGTATCCCGGGGATCGTGTCGCGGTCATCGCACCGGCGAGCGGCTTCGACCGCGCGGCGTTCGACGCCGGGCTGGCGCTGGTCGACGCCCGCTACGAGAGCCTCTACGGACCGGGGATCTTCGAGCGCGAACGCTACCTCGCCGGCAGCGACGGGCGGCGGCTCGAGGAGCTCAACGCCGCGCTCGCTGATCCGGAGGTGCGCGCGCTGTTCTGCGCCCGCGGCGGTTATGGCGCCACGCGGCTGCTCGGCCGGCTGCGTGATGCGGACCCGGGCGCGGCGGCGAAGCTGCTGATCGGTTTCTCGGACATCACGGCGTTGCACCTGTGGATGCAGGCGCACGGCCGCATGAGCATTCACGGCCCGGTGCTGACGCAGCTCGGCCGCCTGCCGCAGGCCACCTGCGAGCGCCTCTTCGGCCTGCTCGAGTCGAGCTCCCCGCCCGCCGCGCTGCGCGGCGCCGCCACCTACGTCGGCGGCGTCGCCGAGGGGCCGCTGCTCGGCGGCAACCTCTCGGTGTTCTCGCGCGTGCTCGGCACGCCGTTCATGCCCCCCATCGACGGCGCCGTGCTGCTGCTCGAGGACCAGGGCGAGCGCCCCTATCGTCTCGACCGCATGTGGACGCATCTGGCGCTTGCCGGCGTGTTCGCCCGCATACGCGGCATCGTGCTCGGTACCTTCACCGGCTGTGAGGAGCCTGACGCCCCCTACGGCAGCGCCGACGTGCTGCGCGAGCTGGCCGAGGCGACCGGGCTGCCGTGCGCGGCGGGGTTTCCGATCGGGCACGGGGACGTCAACGAACCGGTGCCGCTCGGCGCCGCCGTGCGGCTCGACGCCGACAGTGCGACCCTCACGTTCCTGCAGGCAGCCGTCACGGGCTAGCGAATAGCGAGCCTCCCGCGCCGACCATCGCCGTCCGCACCAGCGGAATGGGCGGTCCGCCGTACGACAGGAAGGCGTCATGGAAGTCATGCCAGTAGCGGCGTGGATCCTGCGCCGACCCGCCACCGGGCTGAAGCGCAACCCAGTCCGCCCGCAGCTTGAGGATCATCAGCTTGCCGAGCGTGTAATTGAGGTACTGCGGGTCGAAGGTGCCGCGGGCTGCCTGCTGGCGCGCGCTGCCGGGATCGGCGAAGGCGCTGTCGCGGAACAGGCGCTCGGATTGCGCGACCGTCATGCCCTGGGTGTGCAGGCCGATGGCCGAGAGGAAACGCACGTTGCGCAGCAGCGCATCGAGCAGCTGCCCGACGTGCTGCTCCGGATCGCCGTCGCTCAGGCCCTCGTCCCACATCATCTCCTCGGCGTAGTGCGCCCAGCCTTCGGCGTACGCATAGCCGACCCACAGGGCCGCGACCTGCGAAGCATTGCGGTTGGAATGCAGGAACTGCAGGAAGTGACCGGGCCACACCTCGTGGACGCTGGTGTAGAGCAGCGTTGCCTTGCCGCGGATGTAGGCGGCGCGCTCCGGCGCGCTCCATTTCGGGTCCGGCGGTGCAATGTTGTAGACGTACGCCACCCCCTTGTCGTAGGGACCGGGGATGTTGATGTAGGCGAAGTTGGCGCGGTTATAGGGGGGTGCTTCTGCGACCTGCGGCACCTCGTCGCTCGGGATCGTGGCGATGCCGTGCGCCACGACGAAGGCGCGCAGGCCCGCGAGCTGCGCCCGCGCACCCTCGACCACACCGCCGCCGGGCTTGTCGGCGCGCATTTTCTGCACGCACGCCGGCAGCGTGCCGTGCGGCAGGTAGCGGGCGCACGCGGCGCGCAGCGCCAGCGTGTTGCGCTCCAGATCGGCGCGGCCGACGGCGAGCAGCTGCGCGATGGGAACGTCGACGCGCTCGGTGGTGCGCAGCATCTCGAGGAACAGCGGCTCGCCGAGGGCGAACGAGCCACCGCTGTGCGAGCGCTCGCTCTCGAGCCACGATTGCAGCTCGTCCATCGCGGCCGCGGCCGCGGCGGTCGCCGCGGCGAGCTCGCGCTGGGCCGCGGGGTCCTGGACCGCTGCGAACACCGCCGGCGCGTCCTGGCGATAGAAGCGCGCAAAGCCGCCGAAGGCGTCGACGCCGCGCTGCAGGAAGGTCGGCGGCAGCGGCGTGCGCAGATTGGCGCGGATGTCGGCGGCGAGGCGCGGAATCGAGCGCAGGTAGCCGAGGTAGCCGCGCAGGCGCGTGGCGAGCGGTGCATAGTCGCGGTTGAGGTACACGTCGGGGTCGAGCTGGCCGATGTACCAGGCGGTGTTGGTGAACGGAAAGCGCGCGCGATCCAGCCAGAACAGGTTGCCGTCGATCACCGTGAGCAGGTACTCGCGCTCGAAGCGCTCGCCGGGGGTCATGGTGGCGAGGTCGAAGGACTGCGCCTGGGTGCGCAGCCTCTGCAGGCGCGCCACCTCGTGGGCGATGCCGGCGGCGCTCAGGTCCGGCATCTGGCCATCGAACTCGTGGCGTCCGGCCTGTACGGCGAAGAACGGGTTGGCCTTGAAGTAGCCGTCGATGAAGCTCGCGGCGAATTCCGGCCAGGGGTCGTGCGGGGCCGGCGGCGCCGGCGGCGGTGGCGCCGCACCGCTGCACGCGCCGAGCGCCAGGGCCAGTGCCGCAGTCATGCCGCGCAGCGTGAGCATTTCGCGCCCTCCTTCAGTCCAGCCGCCGCACCTCGAGCGCGAGCAATGCCCCGCCGGCGTCGCGCTCGGCATGAAACTCGATCGGCCGGCAGCACACCTCGCAATCCTCCACGTACGCCGGCTCGTCCGCCGTCAGGTCCACGCGGGTATCGAGCCGCTCGCCGCACCAGGGACACAGCACCGCGACGAATTCCTCCGGCGTCACGCGCACGCCGGCAGCGGGCTCCCATACCGGCTCCAGGCCGTAGAGCTCGTCGATGCTGCGCCCATCGAGCCGCGCGATGCGCCGCCGCAGACGGTCGAGTTCGGGAGACTGGCGTGGTTTGCTCATTTGCGCGGAAGCGGGGCGAACTGCGATGCTGCGCCCATCTGATGGGGTTTGTGAGGATACGCCAATATGCGCAAACGTCGTGCTGCGCAGGTGGTGCTCGTGGCCGCCGCGCTGGCGCTTGCCGGCTGCGCGACGCATATGGCCGCCGAGCCGCCCGCCGGAGTGAGCCTGGCAGGCGCATGGAAGCTCGACCCGGCCGCGAGCGATGACCCGCAGAAGCTTCTCGACAAGATGCGCGCCGAGGCTTTCAAGATCATCGCGCGCCAGCAGTCGGCGCAGGCGCAGGCGCCCCCCGTCGCGCGCCCCGGAACGCGCCCAGGCAACGGCACTTCCCGGTCCCAGGATACCGAGGAGGATTCGGCGCCGCCGCCGCCTTCACCCGACGGGCGCCGTCCCGATCCGCTGCGGCGCTCGCCGATGGCGCACGTCATCACGACCGCCGTGGACCGCGGTGACTTCCTGACTGTCCGCCAGGGTGCGGGCGAGTTCGTGCTGGATTATGGCACCTCGCAGCGCAGCTTCACGCCCGGGGCGTACAGCGTCGTCTCGGCGGAGAACGGTGTAGGCGACCAGACCTCCGGGTGGAAGGGACATGGCTATGTCATACGGGTGCGCGCGCAGCTCGGGCCGGAAGTGACCGAGGAGTACACCCTGTCAGCGGACGGCAAGGAGCTGATCGAGAAGCTGCACATCGGTTCGGGCGAGCTTTCCGCGGTAGACCTGACACGGGTGTACCGGCCGACTGGCGAGAGTGTCCCGCGGCGACTGCCCAGCAGCGACTGATCTTGTTGCGCTCGACAATGAGTCGGATGTCTCCGTGGCGGATCGCCGCAGGCTCGGTGGCGCTTGTGGCGCTGCTGTCCGCAGCCTGCGGCGCACGCGCCCAGCCGCCCGCGGACGGTGCAGCGGCGGCCGACGCGTCCGCGCCCCCCGAGATCGTGGTAGAAGGCCGCCACGCAGGGCCGCGCATGTGGATCGTACGCCGGGGCGATCACACCCTGTGGATCCTCGGCACCATCGCGCCGCTGCCGAAGAAGATGGTGTGGCAGCCGGATGCGGTGCAGGAAGTGCTGCGCCAGTCGCAGGAGGTCGTGCCCGCCTGGCCTGCCTACGGCATCGGCGCCAACCCGATCACCGCGCTGCGCGTGTACATCGAGTGGCGGCGTCTGCAGAAACCGCCCGACAGCCTGCCGCTGCGCGAGACGCTGCCGCCGCAGTTGTATGCCCGCGTCGCGGCGCTCGAGGCACGCTACGTTCCGCGTGATCGCAAGCTCGAGCAGATGCGCCCCATGCTGGCCGCGCGCGAGCTGCTGACGCGCGTCTTCGATGCCGCGGGCCTCGCGCTGCATAACGAAGTGCAGGACGAGGTGCTCGGCCTCGCCCGCCGGCAGGGAGTGCGCATCCACCAGGACAAGCTGCGCATCGAGGATCCGGTCCACGTGCTGAAGGACGTCGGCGCGACGCCGCTCTCCGGCGAGGTCGCCTGCCTCGACGCGGTGGTCACGCTGCTCGAGACGGACCTCGGCGCGATGCAGGCGCGCGCCCGCGCCTGGGCGCTGGGCGACGTCGATACGCTGCGCCGCCTGCCGCATGCCGATGATCGCACGGCGTGCCTGGCCGCAGTCTCGACCTCCGAGCGCGTGAGGAAGCTGATCGCCGCGGCCTCCGACGACTGGCTGCTGGCGGTGCAGGACGGATTGGCGCGCAATCACGGCACGCTCGCCGTGCAATCGATGGATCGCCTGCTGGGCAGCGACGGCGCGCTCGCCGCGCTGCGCGCGCGCGGCTACGAGATCACAGGTCCCTGAAGGCGGCTGCGCTCAGCTGCGCAGCGCGCAACTCCAGGCGATCGCGAGCGAGGCGAGCGCCGCGGCGCCGGTCAGCCACTGCGGCACGCGGCGCAGGCGCTGCTGCAGGCGCGGCAGCGCGGCCGCGGCTCCGAGCAGCGCGCCGGCGACAAATCCGCCCAGATGCGCCACCACGTCCACGTCGACCTCGCTCCCCTCCCCGCCCGATCCGGTCCAGCCGAGCAGGATCACGCCGGCCACCAGCGGACCCCAGCGCCGCGCCCAGCGCTGCGGCAACGCGAAGCGCTCGCGCCACGAGTAGGCCGACATCATTCCGAGCGCGCTGAAGACGCACGTCGAGGCGCCCACTGCGCGGTGCTCGGGCGGACCACACAACCCCTCGAGCAGATTCGCGATCGCCGCCCCCGTGGTGGCGAGCAGCCACGCCGTGCCGCTACCCATCTGCCGGCCGGCGAGGTAGCCGAACCAGGTGCCGGCGGCGAGGTTCGCCGCCAGGTGCGGTCCGTCGAGGTGCAGCGTGAGCGCCGTCCAGGCGCGCCACCACTGACCCGCCTGCACGCGCGCCGCGTCGAGCTCGCCGAGCTCGAAGGCGTCGAGCCGCACGGCGCCGCTCGAGACCGCCCAGGCCACTGCGAGCAGCACCAGCGCGTAACCAGCGCAGCCGGCCCACGCATACGGGTAGAGCGGCGGCGGCGGCGGCAGTGGCGGCGGCGGGCGGTTCTCGGACTCGTACTGCAGCAGGTGCCGCAGCGCCTCGGGCGCGGCGGCGCTCGGGACCTGCAGGCGGAATTCCCCGTCGGCGAGCACCACGACTCCCTCGACGCCGACCGCGGTGAGCACCAGCAGCCGCTCCTCGCAGTCGCGGCGGCGGGGCGAGCGAAACACCGTGGTCAGCTCCGCTGCGTGCTCCCAGGGCATGTGCCCGCCTGCCGCTAAGGCGTCTGCCGGCGCAGGTCGAGCGCCGCCAGGGCGCGCCGCACCAGGTCGCCGAGCAGCTCGTACAGTGCGTGCGTGGAATCCTGCAGCGCCTGCGGATTCGGCACGTAGTAAGCCAGGCCGTGCCGGTGGCGTCCGTACAACCCCACCGGGGCGGGCAGCACGGTAAGCCCTGCGGCGGCGAACTCCTGCAGCGCGCGCCACTCGTGGTCGGCATCGGTCACCAGCAGGATGCGCGTCACCCCGGCCGCCCGCAGCAGCTGTGCGGAGAACTGCGCATTCTGGAAGGTGTCGCGCGAGCGGTCCTCCACCCAGCGTGTCGTCACGCCGAAGTCGCGTTCGAGCGATGCGCGCATGGCGAGCGTCTCCAGGGGGGTGCCCGTCACCAGCACCGGCAGCGCGCTGCGATGCGCGAGGTAGGCGCCGTAGGTGACCCGCTCGAGCAGCTCTGCGCGGGGCGCGGGGTCGCCGCCGTACTCGGGCGCCCGCTCGCTCGGCGCGCCCCCGCCGAGAATGACGATGGCCTGCCCCTGCAGCGGCCGGTGCAGATCGAGCGGCGGGCAGCGCTGCGCAATCCGGGTCAGCCCGTCGGCCACCAACGGCGTGGCGAGCAGCCACAGCGCAGCGAGGCCTGCGCCCAGCAGCGCCCAGCCAGTGCGCCGCGCAGCAGGGCGCACACTGCCAGCGATCAGCGCGGCACCGGCCGCGGCGAGCAGCAGCGGCCCCGCCGGCGGCAGCAGCAGTGTATGCAACAGCGTCTTGAGCGTGATGAACATGCGGCGCGCCTTAAGCCTCCCGATCAGATGCGGATCGCCTGCCAGGCGCGCGAGCGCCAGCGCAGGAACAGTGCGCTGCCCAGCACGATGACATAAATGAGTACCGCCACCCATCCACCGATGGCGCCCAGGCCGAACTGCGGCAGGAAGCTCACCCACCCCTGGCCGGGCGGGAAGGTGAGCGCATGGGCGAGCGGCGCCAGCAGCAGGAATCCCAGCGACAGCACCAGCAGCGCGGGCACGCGCACATCGCCCGCGCCGCGCAGGCACAGGCTGCTGCCAAGATTCAGCCCGTCGAAGAACTGGTAGGCGGCCGCCAGCCACAGCAGCCGCATGCCGAGCGCGACCGCCGCGGCGGAGTCGCGGTCGTGCGCCGCCGCGAAGTACGGCAACACCCACGGGCCGCCGAGCGCGATCAGCACCCCGATCCCGCCCATGTAGAGCGCCGCGAGCAGGATCACGCGATTGCCGACGCGTTGCGCCCATTCGCGCGCGCCGGCGCCGATCGACTGCCCGACCAGCGTCGTGCCGGCAGAGGCGATGCCGAAGCCCGGCATGTAGGCAAGCGAGGTCAGCATCACCACCATCTGCGTGGCGGCGCCGCCGGCCGTGCCGAGACGCGTCTGCATCATCTGAAAGATGGCAAATGCCAGCAGGTCGGCCGCCGGGGACAACCCCATCGGCACGCCGAGGCGCAGCTGCTGCAGCAGGCGTAGCGCGTGCGGACGCCAGGTGAGGTGCGAGCGGTAGCGCCGGCGGTAGGGGCTGCGCAGGAACAGCGCCACCGCCAGGGCGAGCCCGAGGAGCTGTGCGACGTTGGTGGCCCAGGCCGAGCCGGCAATTCCCCACCCCAGCCCGAAGATGAACAGCTGGTTGAGCACTGCGTTGGTCGAGGTGGTGAACAGCGTGATCGCGAGTGTCACGCGCGGCCGCCCGACCCCGTTGAAGAAGCCGAACATCGCCCACACCGCCGCGCCGACGAACGCTCCGCCCATGCGCGGGAACCAGAAAGCCGCGGCGAGCCGCTCGATCTGCGGATCGAAACCGAAGGGCGCCAGGATCAGGTGGCGCGCGGCTCCCACCAGCACGAACAGCGGCGCGGCGAATGCCATCGCCCACAGCGCGGTCCACACCGCCTGCCCGGCGCGCGCGTAGCGGCGCGCCCCGAAGTTCTGTGCGACCAGCGTCTGCACCGCCATGCCGGCGCCGCCGAGCACCAGCACTGCGGCGACGATGAACCACTGTACCGCGCCCACCGCGGCGAGCGCCTTGGTGGAGATGCGTCCCATGAACCACATGTCGGTGAGATTGAGGACGATCTGCACCGCGCTGTTGGCCATGAGCGGCAGGGCGAGCGCCAGCACCGCGCGCTGATCCACGTGCGCGCGGCCGCCGGAATCGACGCGCTGCGCCGGCAACGGCGCGGCAGCGCTCGCTGAGGGCTCCCGGAAATCCATGGCAACATCCTGGGCAATCGGTCATTCTCGCATGAGCGACTGCATGGACGAGAGACAACCCCATGGCCACACGCGCTAAGAGCGCTGGCGGCACGCGCGGCCTCGCGCGGCGCCGCGGGCGGCTCGCGCCCGGCAAGGCGGCCCGCGGACTCGATGCCGCCGACGTCGCGCTGGCGCTCGATGCCGCCGAGGTCGCCGAGCTCACGGCGCTGGTGCGCAGCGCAGGAGGCGCGCCCATCGGCGCTTATCGCGAACCGCTCGGCGGACGCGCGCTGTTGCTGGCCGCACTGCCGCTCGCCGCCGTGCAGCCGACACCGTTCCAGCGCGATCTGTCGCCGACCCATGCGAAGCGCCTCGCGGCGAGCATCGACGCGACCGGCACATTTCTCGACCCGCTGATCGTGGTACGCGGTGAGGATGGCGGCCTGTGGACTCCCAACGGCCGCCACCGGTTGGCCGCGGCCAAGGTCCTGGGTCTGAAGCAGATCACCGCGCTCATCTCGCCGGACGAGTCCCTCGCCTACCGCATCCTCGCCCTCAACACCGAGAAAGCCCACAACCTGCGCGACCGCAGCCTCGAGGTGATCCGCATGGCGCGCAACCTCGCGGCGCGCCGCGGGCGTGAGGCGGAGAGCGCCTACAGCGCGCAGTTCGAGGCGCCGGAGCTGTTGACGCTCGGCATTGTGTACCAGCAGTCCGCGCGCTTCGCCGGCGGCGCCTACAGCCCGTTCCTGAAGAAGGTCGATCGCTTCAGCGAGCGCACGCTCGCGGCGAGCCTGCGCCAGCGCGAGGATTACGCCGCGCGGCTGCTCGCGATCGACGCGCGCGTCAAGACACTGGTCGCCGCGCTGCAGACGCGCGGCTTCAGGTCGCCGTACCTGCGCAACTACGTGGTGGCGCGCATCAACCCGGTCCGCTTCCACAAGGCGAAGAAGGGCGACGCGCGCCCCGCCATGCCGCTCGGCGAGGCGCTGACGCGCATGGCCGCCGCGGCACGCTCGTTCAACCTCGGCGCGGTGTCGAACTCTGATCTCGCCTGGGTGGCGGTGGGCGCGGGCTCGGCCGATAGCTGAGGCCGAAGCCGGCGGCAAACAGCGGGGCCGCGCCGCGCGCCGGTCGGGGCGAGCGCGGCCACGGAAACGGCAGGCGCCCGCGGAAGTCGTACTGCACCTGGCCCGCGCCGCTGCGAAACAGCACCTCGGCCACGCCGCCGCCCTCGGGACCCGGGAGCCACGCGGCCACGAAGCTGTCGGACGCGGCGAGCTCCGGACCAACCACGAGCGGCCGGCCGGACAGAAACACGCTGACCACGGGGATGTGCTGCGCACGCAGCCGGCGCAGCAGCGCCAGATCGTGCTTGTCCCCCGGGCTGTATTCGAGTGTGGCGATGTCGCCGACACCTTCCGCATACGGGTGCTCGCCAAACACCACTATCGCGACGTCGGGGCGGTGCGTGAACGCGCCGCCGGGGCTTAAGGTAGCAGTGCCGCCGCCGGCGGCGACGCACTCCGCGACGGCCGCGTAAATAGACTCACCGTGCGCAAAGCCCTGGTTGGCGGACAGCGTGCCCTGCCAGTCGATGGTCCAGCCGCCGCTCTGCCGCGGGATACTGTCGGCGGCATCCCCTGCCACCAGCACGTTCGCCGACGGTGAGAGCGGCAGCAGCTGGTGCGCATTCTTCAGCAGCACCAGCGACTCGCGCACGGCCTGGCGCGCCACCGCGCGGTGCCCGGCCGAGCCGAGCAGCTCGTAGCGGCCGGCGAAGGGACGGGCCGAGGGCGGGCCTTCGCGATCGAGGTGCGCGCGCAGCTTGACGCGCAGCACGCGGCGCACGGCATCGTCGAGGCGTGCGGCCGGGATCACGCCGCTTTGCGCCATCTGCAGCGTGTTGGCGTGCAGCTCGCGCCAGCCGTCGGGCGCCATGAGCACGTCGAGCCCGGCATCAAGCGCTGCGGCGCACGCGACCGGACTGCAACCGGGAAGCTGTGCGTGCCCGTTCCAGTCGCCGAGCAGCAGTCCGTCGAACCCCATGCGGCCCTTGAGCACGTCGGTGAGCAGCGCACGGTTGCCGTGCATCCTCACCCCGCGCCAGCTCGAGTACGAGACCATCACCGCCTGCGCGCCGGCGCGCAGCGCGCCGAGGTAGCCGGGCGCGTCCAGCGCTATCAGTTCGCCCTCGCTCACCGTGCTGTCGCCCTGGTCGCGCCCGCCACGCGTGGCGCCATCGGCGAGGAAGTGCTTCGGGGTCGCGAGCACATGCGCGCCGTCGAGGAACTGCGCGCTGCCGGGCTCGCCCTGCAGCCCCGTGACCATCGCGGCAGCGTAGGCGCTCACCAGCTGCGGATCCCCGGAGTAGCTCTCGTAGGTGCGTCCCCAGCGCTCATCGCGCGCCACGGCCACCGTGGGGGCGAGTACCCAGTCGAGACCGGTGACGCGCACCTCGAGCGCCGTGATCTCGCCGATGCGGCGCACCAGCTCGGGGTCGTGGGCCGCCCCGAGGCCGATGTTGTGCGGGAAAATGGTGGCCCCGACGACGTGATCGTGTCCGTGCACCGCATCCGTCGCCCATAGCGCGGCGATGCCGCCCGCGGCGGTCGCGGCTTCATAGAACCGGTCCGCGAGCCGCAGCCACTCACTGGCTGCCGCGAGTTCGTCGTCGTTCGGCCAGGAGTTACCGCCATTCAGGACAGACCCGAGGGGATAGTGCCGCAGGTCATCGGGACTGATGCTGCCGATGTCGGCCTGAATCAGCTGGCCGACCTTCTGCTCGGGCGTCATGTGCGCGAGCAGCCGCTCGACACGCTCCTCGAGCCCGGGGTCTGCAGGCACAGGCGACGCGAGCTGCGGCCAGCGCAGCGGATGCACCCGCGCGGCGGCTGCGGCGTGCGCCTGGCCGGCCGCGCCGCCCGCGGCAAGTACCGCGCACGCGGCGAGCGCGCAATAGGGCGCGGTCACTGCCGGTCTTCTGCTCACGTCGGTCCTAGGATACACAGCAGAGGTTGATGCACATGCTGGAAACGCAGGTCTTTAACCCCGACAGGGGCGACAACAACGCACGGCACCCCGCCGCCCCCGGCGCGCAGCCCGAGGCCCTTCCCGATCTGCTGCTCATCGAGCGCGCGCGTGCGGCGGATGAGCGGGCGATCGAGGCGCTGCTGCGCCGCTACTGCCGCCGGTTGTTCCGCGTGGCCTGCAGCGTGCTCATGGACGAGGAGCGCGCCGAGGCAGCCGTGCTCGAGGCCTGCTGCGCC
>Ga0210390_10001131_pt1 | contig 26453 bp, 24 predicted proteins | sample IncBWH11OmetaG_FD_161050 | JGI IMG/M metagenome (GOLD analysis project Ga0210390, IMG submission 161050) | Forest soil microbial communities from Barre Woods Harvard Forest LTER site, Petersham, Massachusetts, United States - Inc-BW-H-11-O ... | reverse complement strand
ACTTGTCGTCATTTTTCCAGAGGACGGCTACCAGTGCCTTCTCGCTCGCGACGAGCTTCAACTTTCCCACCGGAGAATCGATTGTTTTTGAGACGAGGTTCATTGGCTCGTTTCCTTGTTAGGCTGCAGAAGAATTGTTCCCGGCTGCATTTCCAGCCGCCGCCCAGAGATGCTGGGCCGCATAGGCTCGCCACGGCCGCCAGCCTTCCGCACGGCCTAACAGGCCCGCCGGACTAACCGCCGCTCCGCTGATTGAAGCCGCTCCGCGCAAGAGCCCCAGGTCAGTTGCGGGGAAGGCATCCGATTCACGGACGGCGCGAAGGGCAATGTACTGGGCGCTCCATTCGCCAATCCCGCGAATCGCCTTGAGACGAGCCACGGTCTCCGTGAGACCACCCAGCGGATGAAACAAGCTGGGGTCGGCGACTGCGGCTCGCGCCACCTCCGTGAGCGCGGCCAGCCGTGCGGCCGGCATTGCCAATCCGATGGAGGAAGCCGAAGCCAGTCGCGATGGGTTGGGAAATGCGCGGGAGAGCAAGCGATGATTCCGGAATGGCTTGGGAACGGAACGGCCGTGCAACTCGACCAGCCGGCCTGCAAGCTGGCGTGCGGCGGCCACACTGATCTGCTGGCCAAGCACGGCGCGGACGGCAACCTCGAATCCATCCCATCCGCCAGGAGCACGCAGACCCGGTCGCAGTGCAACGAGTCCGGCGAGCGCTGGGTCCAGAGCGAGATGCTGCTCGATCGTCTCGATGTCTGCCCCGAGATCGAACAACCGTCGCAGGCGCGCGACGATGGCCGGTAGTGCCCTGACATTTGGAAACAAGATGCTGACCTCAAGGCTTTGAGTCCTTGGGAGGTGAGCCACCGCAATGCTGCCCACCTCGCCCTCGATCTCCACGGTGCGCAGGTAACGGTTGTCTTCGACAATTTCCAAGCCTGGAATGGCGCGCGCTTGTAAAAATATGAGCATGTTCTCCCAATCGTAGGGAGGACGATAGCGAAGGCGAAGCACTACGTCACTTTCCTGTTCTTCTGTAACTTTCCTTCTGCGCAACGTGCGTGGAGGCCGATGGAACAAATCGAGGAAAGTCTCGTTGAAACGCCTGAGACTGCCAAAACCTGCTGCCGCGGCAATGCCGGCCATGGACATGTCCGTATCGTGAATAAGCTGCTTTGCGAACAAGACTCTGCGCGTCTGCGCGACGGAGACCGGCGATGCGCCCAAGTGCTGGACAAACAGACGGCGCAGCTGACGTCCGCCCACGCCTAACCGTTCCGCCAGCTTCTCCACGCTATTCCCGGCTCCATCCAGAGCGCCTTCGGCTATCAAAACCAGAGCCCGAGAGACAGTATTGGAAGTGCCTCGCCACGAAGCAAGTTCCGGAGCGATTTCCGGACGGCAACGAAGACATGGCCGGAATCCGGCTTCCTGCGCGGCCGCAGCCGAACCATAGAAACAGCAATATTCAAATTTGGGAGTGCGTGCGGGGCAGATGGGGCGGCAGTAGACGCCTGTGGACGAGACTCCCACGAAAAGGAAGCCATCGAAACGTGCGTCTCGGGTCTGCAAGGCGCGATAGCAGATCTCACGGTCTGGCGGTTCCATGTGCCGATTGTCCCATGCCGACAACGCCGATTTGGCGGTTTTCGGACGCGATCGCTTTCCAGATCTAGGACTCGAAATGTGGCCTTGATTTCGCGCCGGACGGTCCTAGCTGTCGGTTGGGGACCAATCGACACTGATTTGCCAGCCAATGTGCAAAGATGGCACCAACGCTTGTCGTGGACTGACGCTAAGGGCAATGCACTTATCGAGACTAAAGCCGCAGCGCCAAAAGAGTCGATGTCACAAGGCGACGGTTGCCCCCGGCGGGGCCTTCGGTTTCTTCTTTTCCTTTGCGGGCAAACTCACTACACTTCCTCTATCCAAAGATAGTGATACCTAGACGTGTGGAGTCATCTTGAACAACGCCTCAGCCGCGCTCATCAGTGATCTGGTCCGGCTGGTCTGGGAAGGTGTGGTCCTCGGTATAGCGTACGGACTGATCTCCATGTCCGCAATTCAATTCATCAAGGATATTTACTTCCGTGAATTGTTCAACCGAAATGCTTTCTACCGTTGGTTCAAAGAGATGCAGGGGTCGGCGCAGGCCAGAGAACAGCTCATATGGCTTTCTGCAGCGGGAGACGGGAGAGCGCTTTTCAGTCTGACGATCGACAAGATGGCCGGCCAGATCGCCGTGGCTGCGACTACCATCCTGGAGGCGCCAAGGAAGTACAGCGAACTGCTCAGTGTACTCGCCTTTTCGAAGGAATTCGAAAGGACTTTTGAGATCAGAGAAGATCGACGTGTAGGACCCATTGCGGATGACGGCTCCCAATTAGCAGATCTCAACCTTCTAATCACGACAAGTCTGGAGTACCTGGGCGTGGATACACCAGAGTCGCGAGCTTTGCGCATCCAGTATGCGGACGCCAGAACTCGCGTCGGACATCGCATCCAGCGCCAAATCGACCTGCTCCAACTGAGGACCACGCAGCGCTGGGTGCGCACGAACCAACTACTTTCGTTCACGGTCGCGACCTGCATCGGTTTTTTGCCGCTGCTTCTCCGAGGCTGGCTCTCCCAGCAGTATGGGATTTTTCGGCTGACCTCGGTCCTTCCCATTAGCATTACCTTGTCCTTGCTCGGAGGCTGGTTCGCTCCCATCTTGCGTGATGTGATTGCGCATCAGAGTAATGCGGACTAGATGACACGGACCTTTGATGTCTCTGTTAGGGTCAATTCTTCCGGTCCTCCGGTGCGAGACGAAGCGTATCCCATCGATGCATCCTCGCAATTGAACGGAAGCGCGACCGCGCTCATTCTGATTCACGGGTATAACGTTTCAACTTCGGATGCTCGCAAGGTCTATAGCGGTTTCATCGAAGCGTTGAATGCGGCGTCAGAGACAAAGTTGAATCTGCCCATCTGTCAATTCATGTGGCCGGGGGACGAGTCGAATCCCATCTGGTCCACCCTCAGTTATGCTGGAAAGATCGACGTGGCCCTCGATTCGGGGCGAGTACTCGGCGAGTTCCTATCGCAACTGCATGGGCCCGGCGGTTCACCGATAAATCTCTATATTGTCGCTCACTCCTTGGGCAATCGCGTACTAATGGCCCTTCTGAACCGCGTCAGGGACGAGACGAGCGTGGTGGTGCAGTCAGTAACAATGATGGCAGCGGCGGTCCCGGTAGAAATGGTTGTCTATCCGCAGCCGTTTTTCAGATCGTGCATGACACCTCGCCGTTCACTGGTGCTTCATTCAATTGCAGACTGGGTCTTGGGCTCGGTCTTCCCCCTTGGGGAGACCGTCCACGGCGACGCGATCATGCCGACTGCTGTCGGTTGGCTTGGACAGCCAACGAGCAATTGGACTGAGCATAAGCCATACAACTCGTTTCAGCATGGGCATTACTGGAGCAAATCAGGGCCATCCAGTGACGTGGCCCGCCTGCTCGGATTCTCAACGCCACGGATGACCGCCTCGAACGCAATTCCATCACGAGAGACGCAGATGAGAAAATTCCCCGGCCAACCCCTGTGATAAGGTACCAATTTCTCCGTGCGGCGAGATCAGGCTCTCACCTAACTTTCGTCCTTCAAAGCGCAGTCCAGAAGGGACCGAGAGAACGATCAAGAGATAAGTCCCGGCAATCGGGTTATTCCGCTCGCAGCGCTTGCATGGGATCGACCGAAGCCGCGCGCCGCGCCGGTATGAATGTCGCTGCTATCGACGCAACCGCCAACAACGTGGCCACGCAAACCAGCGTCACTGCATCCCAAGCCTGCACGCCGAACAGCAAGCTGCGTATGGATAATGACGCTCCGATCGAGCAGATCAACCCGATAGTCAGCCCTGTTCCCGTCAGCCATCCAGCCTGGCGGAGCACCAGCTTGTACACCGAACCTCTTTGCGCGCCCAGCGCCATGCGCACGCCGATCTCGCGTGTTCGCTGGCTCACTGAGTAAGCGATCAACCCGTAAAGACCGACCGCGCTCAGAATCAACGCCAACACCGCGAACCCTCCAACCACATATGCCGTGGAACGGTGAAAATAAGCTGGCTGCGAATCGTTGATCTGCTCCCGCATGGTTGAGCCCTGCTCGACTCCCACATCCATGTTGAGCTCGTGGACAGTGGCTGCCAGAGCGGGCTGGATGCTCTGGTCATCCTGAGCGGTGCGTACCATCAGAGCGAAACCGGACCTCGCGTTCTGGTTAAACGGATAGTAGACAGCGGGCCGTTGCTGGTCATCGAGCCCGCCGTCCTTGAAGTCTTCGACCACGCCGATGATCTGTTTGATCGACGATGGACTCAGCGTGGGGTCTCCCAACTGTTTTCCAATCGGGTCTTCTCCCGCAAAATACTTTCGCGCAAAGGCGTGATTGATCAGCACAACCTTGGGTTTCGATGCATCCTCCGCGTCGGCAAAATAACGTCCCGCCAGCAGCCTCGCATGAAGTGTAGTGAAGAAACCTGCGCTCACATCGCGTTCATTGGCCGTAATGTGACCGCCGTTGTATGGCTTGCCAACGATCCGAACCCAGTCGCTGTCGCAGGCGCAGGTTACGGGTAGCAGGCTGGTGACGGCCGCGGCTTGGACTCCCGGCAAGCTCGCCACCTGCGGCAGCAGGCGACGGACAAAAGCGACCTGCTCCCGATCCCCTGGGAACGCGGCGCCCGGCAATCGGACGTGCAGAGTGGACAGATGGTCAACCTGGAATCCCACGTCGACGTGCAAGAGGCGATAGAGGCTTTTGCCTAGCAGACCAGCTCCGGTAAGAAGGACCATCGTGGTGGCGAGCTCAATCACTACCAACTGCGCCCCAATCCTTTGCCACAGAGTTCCCGCCGCGCCGCGCCCACCCTCGGTCAAGTTGTCGCGCATATCGGATGACGACAGATGCAGAATCGGCGTGAAGGAAAACACGATGGATGCCAGCAGGGCCAGAATTCCAACGAACGCCAATACATGCGTGTTCAACCCCAATCCCGCGAGATAGGGCATGCGGGCCATCATATCTTTCGAGATGAGACGGCTCAGAATCTGCATGGCGAGGTAGGCGAACCCCAGGCCTGCCAAGCCGCCGCCAATCACGAGCACCAGTCCTTCAGTCACAAACTGGCACCCAAGCCGCGCGCGGGAAGCGCCCAACGCGCCGCGTACTGCAATCTCACGCTTGCGGCGCTCAGCGTGGACGAGTAGCAGGCTCGATACATTCACGCATGCAATCAACAACAAGAGCCCGGAGCCACTGAGCAATAACAGCAGAATGGGACGAATATCTCCGACGATCGCTTCGGATAACGGCATGACACTCGCCCCACGGTCCCGATTGGATTCGGGATATTGTCTCTCCAACTGCTCGGCAATCGACTGCATGTTGGCGAGCGCCGCCTGAACCGTCACTCCATCCTTAAGGCGTCCGACTGCATAAAGGTCGTGGCAGTCGCGCTGCTTCTCGCAGCTGTTATCGGGTTGCAGAGCTGCCCAGAACTGCGGACTGGCTCCCAGCGCAAATTCAAAACCTTTGGGCAGCACACCAATTACTGTGTGAGAAACGCCGCTGAGTTTGAGTGATTGCCCGATCACATCTTTCTTGCCGCCAAACCGCCGCTGCCAGATTCCGTAGCTCAGCATCACCACACCAGGCGCCCCCAAGGTGTCTTCGCCTTGACGAAAATCCCGGCCCAGCAACGGAGCCACACCCAGCGTGCGAAAGAATCCCGCGCTGACTTTCTCCCCTGGAACAGGCTCAGTGCCCGTGGGGGTGCTCAGCAGCATGTTCCAACCGGTGAATGCATCCATGGAGGCGAGGGTGTTGTTCTGTTTCTTCCAGTCTAAATAATCGAGATAGGAAATGTTCACGTGGGGACTCTCCGGATCACTTTCCGTTACGTGGACCAGTCGTTGCGGATCCGCGAAGGGAAGCGGCTTGATCAGAGCCGCGTCCACAAAGGCGAAGATCGCCACACTCGCCCCGATCCCCAGCGCCAGCACAAGAATCGCCGTGGCGGAGAATCCCGGATTCTTCACAAGCACTCGCCCGGCATAGCGCAGATCCTGCCAAAAGCGCTCGAACTGCGCCCATCCCCAGACCTCGTGCGTCTGCTGCCGGATCAGCGTTGTGTTGCCGAACGCCCGCCGCGCCGCGTATCGCGCTTCATCTTCCGACAGGCCTTTCTCACGCTGCTCTTCTTCTTCCAGTTCGAGGTCGGAGCGCAGCTCCCGTTCCAGATCTGCATCTCGTCTCCTGATCTGCCACCATCGCATATCAGCTCTCCTCAGCCACTGGCCACATCACCCGCTCTACGGCCTCGGCCATCTCCCTCCACCGCGATTCTTCGACAACCAGCTTCGGCCTTTCTCGGTCAGGCGGTAATACTTGTACTCCCGATTTCGGTCCTTGCCATTTCTCACTTGGAAGCAACCCAGCCCCTTCGCTCCAGGCGATGCAATGCGGGATAGAGCGAACCATGCTGCATTTGCAGGAAATCGTTAGTCGTCCGCTGAATGTGCTTGCCAATCTGGTGCCCGTGCGCAGGACCGTAGAGAAGTTTCCGCAGTATGAGCATGTCTAAAGTGCCCTGCAACAGGTTCGCGCGTTGCTGTGTCTCTTTCGCCATAGAAGACATTCGACCCTGAATGAGAAATGATGGTAGACATTCGACCATTCACTGTCAAGGGGATCCCGTAGGCGACGGATTCTCTAATGATGATTTCAGATGGGATGAGAAGGCCGGCCTCCGGCGGGATGCGTTAAGCTCCCAAGTTATCGACGCGCTCGAGGCGCACGAGATAAGGAGGCCGGCTATGAGGAAGCCTAGCACTACGGCGTTACGCCGGAGAGGAAAACTGCAGGGTGAACAGCTAACCATAGGGCTCGATGTGGGCGATCGGTCGAGCTTCTACTGTGTACTCAACGGAGCGGGCGATGTGGTTCTGGAAGCGAAGGTCGCAACCAACCCGGCAGCCATGCGTCAGACGTTTGAAAAGATGCCATCGAGTCGAATTGCTCTGGAGACGGGCACGCACTCACCGTGGCTGAGCCGACTGCTCACCGAATTAGGACACGAAACGATCGTGGCGCATGCGCGTAACGTACGGTTGATCGGTGAAAGCCGGCGTAAGGACGACCGCCTGGACGCGCAGGCGCTAGCCAGGCTGGCCAGAATCGACCCGCAGCTGCTCTCCCCGATTCAACACCGTAGCGCACAAGCACAGGCGGACTTGTCAGTGATCCGAGCTCGATATGCGCTGGTGCGTGCGCGGACGGCGCTGGTCTGCGCGGCGCGAGGCCTGACGAAGTCCTTTGGAGAACGGATCCGCGGTCGCAACCCGAAGGGCTTCAGCCTGGCCACGAGTGAAGCGCTGAGCCCACCACTGCAGATTGCACTCGCACCTTTGTTAAGTGCACTTGCAGCGATCACCGCCCGGATTCGAGAGTACGATGCCCAGATCGAGAAGCTGGCCGAAGAGAGCTATCCGGAAACGGCTCTGCTCAAACAGGTAAAGGGCGTGGGGACGTTGATCGCGTTGACATACGTGCTGACACTGGAAGATCCGAGGCGATTTCGAAAGAGCCGGGATGCTGGCTGTTTCGTTGGGCTGCAGCCAGGTAGAAGGAACTCCGGGCAGAGTGAACCACAGATGCATATCACCAGAGAGGGAGACTCTTATCTACGCATGGTTCTGGTACAAGGGGCACAACACATCATCGGTCCCTTTGGTGAAGACTCCGATCTGCGCCGATGGGGACTGAAGCTGACCGAGCGTGGTGGTAAGAGAGGAAAGAGGCGAGCCATCATCGCTGTTGCACGCAAGCTAGCGGTCCTGCTTCATCATCTCTGGATCAGTGGCGAAGCATACGAGCCGCTCCAAAACACGCGAAAACGGAGACTCGCGGCGGCATAGTTTCGAACAGGCTTGAATGCACCACACGAAATGTCGAGTTCCGGCGACTGCGCCCTTGGCCTTGCCCCCGCCCATCAACGATGGCACGAGAGGTCGCCTTCAGAAGGCAGCGCCGACTGTATCGAGAACCCCAATATGCACCGAGCGCATCAGTCGCTCACCGAGAGTGCGGATGGAAGGGTGACGACAGCTTAGACTCGGCAAGGCAGTGGTGAGAAACAGGTCGGGAAAGGAGCATAGCCAAGTAGATAACCAATCGTGTCCGCAGCGAGATCTCTGCCCTCTGGGTCCTCGTCGTTCGGAAATTCCACCGTGCAAAGCCAATCGGGTTCATCGATCCAGATAGGTTCAGTCATGGATTCGATTGTCATTGAGTTTCTCCTGAATTGGTGGATTAGGACGCTGTCACGGCAGAGGTCGCGGGTTCGAGCCCCGTGTCCCCGCCATACATTCCAAATGCCTTATCTGGAATAGCGTAAACCCCGCCCCATGTTGGTTCGGGTTCGCAACAACTGACAGTCGCAGATCGAACAACAGGCACTTTCGCGGCGCTCCACTGTGCATCTGCCAATCTTTACATTGTCCAGTACTGCATAATGTAAAGTTATCTATTGACATTATGTATGCTATTGCCTATGTTTAGATTGTCATTAATAGAAGGAACGGACGAAATGAGAGAGGATTTCAGAACTCTTAGATTAAAACAACTTGACCGCGCGCTAGCCCCATTTCGCCCAACCGCTTCTGTCGCTCGCCCCGTAAAAGGATGGGTCCGAGCGATCCGGGAGGCGATCGGCGTTTCGTCCGCGCAACTGGCCAGAAGGATGGGAACAAGTCGTCAGCTGTCCCTTCAACAGGAGAAGGCTGAGGCTGAGGATCGGATCACTCTCAAAAGTCTCCGCGGTTTAGCTGACGCGCTCGATTGCGACTTGGTCTACGCTCTGGTTCCAAGGGTAGGCTCACTCGACGATCTGACGCGTGACCGCGCACGTGCTCAGGCAAAGAAAAACGTGCTCGGCGTAGAACACAGCATGGCGCTTGAAGATCAGGCAGTCGGAAAAGTGGATGAAGCGATCGAAACGGAGACTCGACGCCTTGCTCGAAAGCGGGCCAGCCGATGACGCTGTTCACCATGGGAGACGGCAATACACCGCTGTCTCCCGACGAACAGGCCGACCTTATTCCGAATCTCTCGACGAGAGATGAACTGAACGAATGGGAACGCACCAACATTCTTGTTGCCTATGATTGGGCGCTGAACCCACGTACTCTTCGTCGGAATGACCCGATGACTGAGCCTTACCTTCGAGATCTGCACCATCGGATGTTTGACCAGACGTGGAAATGGGCAGGGCTCTACCGAACGACTGAGAAGAATATCGGCATACCGCATTACCAGATTCGCGAAGCACTCGCCGCGTTATTGGGCGATGCACGCTATTGGCTCGAACACCGGACCTTTCCGCCCGATGAGATCGCAATCCGGTTTCATCATCGTCTGGTCTTCATTCATCCCTTCGCCAACGGCAACGGCCGCCATGGAAGGCTCATGGCCGACGTACTCGCAAAAAAGCAGAACATGCCTGTGTTTACCTGGGGAGGGGCAGACATTGCGGTGCACGGAGATTTTCGCCGCAGATATGTCGACGCTCTTCGAGCCGCCGATAGAAATGAAATTAAGCCGCTTCTCGAATTTGCGCGCTGATAAAGCGTGTAGGGCATCACTGCCAATTCCGCGAACATAAACTCGACGGGAAAGAGCCCATAATTAAGCTTCTGTCCGCGGAGAAATTAAGGTTCGCCACTGGGTTTACTGAATAGCGCTGTTTCATTCGCAATCGATTCGTCCGCCTGCACATCCCGGCGAGAACCTCGCTAGCCGACGACAATATGGAATAACGCGAGTTTCGTTCGGCCGTGTGTTCGATTGAACATCCACGTATTCCCGACAGTGCAATGCTGTGCATTGGCGTGCGCAACCGCGAAGAAGCGGACTCGAAATTCGCATCGAGAAATCGAGTGGGGGTTCGAGTGCCCCTCCGGGCACAAAAGGGTTTATTTCAAGTCGTTTAACTGCCTCGGGTTAAATCCTTGACCCAGAGGCCAATGAAGAATAAAGCGGGACCCTGATGGTTCTTTAGCACCAAAGAAGCAATCCATGATGCATGTTCGAGCCCGGCGTTATTCTGTGCGCTTCATGATAAAGACCGTTTTGTCGTCCAGGCGATCTTCTTCGCCAATCTGCTTCAAACGTTCGTCCTGCTCAACGGCGTATCCGAGAATCGCGTCGCAAATTGTCTTGGCCGGCTGGTTTTGATGTTCACGAATTACCTGCTCGATCTGAAGGCGGTCCTGTTCATCGCTGCCGTCGTAGACTCCATCTGTACACATGAAGAGGATGTCTCCCGAATAGATCAGCTGGAAGTCTGACATTTCCGATGCATCCATTCCGTGTGCCCGCGGGGCCATGGAAAGATACCTGTTACGGTCAGGATGATCTTCAGGAATTGCCATGCCCAGTGGAAGAAACTGAACAATGCAAGACGCGCATATTTCCATGAATGTTCCGGATTCCGCGGAAAATATGAGCGGAGGCGGATGGCCGAAGTCCACGAAGCGGAAATGTCCGTTGGGATGGATCTCGCCGTAAAGCATGGTGGCGTTCTCCCGCCAATTTTCGTCCGGATCGCAGCCGAGAGCGTTTCTAGCAGTGACAGACTCGGCCAGCCGCAAATTGATCCTTTCGAACATGTCCGGCGTTGTCTTTCCGTTACGATCGAGCTCCGAAAGCATGAACGCGTGGAAGGTATCGTGTACAGTGGAGGCAATCTTCGCCGAAATGATGTCGTGACCCTGAGCATCAACCAGGAGAATCCCAGCCGTCTTGTGAAGTGCTTGCAAGTCCTCGGCGATCCTGAGCTGTTCTGATCCCTTAGCTTTTCTGTACTGCGCTGCGTCCTCACTGCCAAATCCCGGCTTGGAACGCATCCACTCCACGTGCGCATCCACCAAGTTTCGTGAGGGCTGGTCATCGGGAGGAGGCTCCAAGTACTCAGTGGATAGCTTTGTTGCTCGCGCAATGCGCGCATCGAGATCGTAACGCTGCTGGAAGTTGATGTATTCGATAAGATCGCCGCCCACAATCCCGGCGGGGATGGATCTGCCGTACATGTCAATTCCGGCGAGATGAGGAATTGCAACCTCCGCCGGCGTCAGTCTCTTGCGAAGGTATTCGTCGATGCCGAGTTCAGGTTGCAGCGTCGTCATATTGTCAATCCAGCGAAGCGGTCAATATTGGTGGTGAATCTCTACAGTCAGATAGTTTGGGGATTCAGAGTTCCGTTTGATCTCCAGAGACTCAAGGGGGGCACGTCAGTCTTCGACCTGCCATTTGAGCTTGAGTTCGTAGCGTAAATCTAGAAACTCAAGCACACTTTCCGGGACGAAATTCGTTTTGTAGTGTTCGAGAACCCATGACCTGATCGCACGACCTTTCTGAGACCTGCACCCGATAAGAGAAGTGCAGGCGGCTTCAGGGATGCCAATGCTGTCAAGCAACTTCTCCCAGGAGTTCGGCTTCGAGGGAAGGTGAAACCCTTCGGCAGAGGCTGAGGTAACGATCGGACGTGCGGTAGCTCGGTTTGCGCTTGCACTCGACATAACAGCGAGATTTGTACGCATCATCGATTCTCCATTCCTGTATCGAGTTCTGAGGGCGTTCGCCGAATAGCAAGCCGGCGCAATGTACTTTGCACCTGAAGTGCCATTCCGGATTCGATCGCGTGCCGCCTTTAGCAAGCGCCACGCCACGCTCGGCCGATCTCTTGCAAGTCGTTGTTTTCGTTGGGCGTGCTCGATCAGAAGATCGTGCGCGTGGTTCAAATGTGTAGTGATGACGCGCGCATGAGCCTGCCTGAGGGCCAATCAACGGCGGGGTTCGCGTCCATGAGCCGACTGAAGTGTCGTTGCGCTGACAACGATGCCGGCGAGAAGATTGCTTCTTCAACCGGCGATGACTGCACTTAGAGAGGGCCTTTGGTTTTCAGAACAGTTGGGACACGTATTCGGAGGTTTTCTAAAGTGTCGCCTTTGGAGTGGTGATATTTTGTCGAGGGCGGACAAGCTGGAGGATCCACGAAGTTGTGTCAATGGCACTACCGTGCAGCCGTTTGTTCTGCGCTGCAAGGAGAGGGCGCATTTCTAAACTCGAATCTTCTAACCGAATGTGAAGTCGAGTGCCTGAACGCCGGGGTCAATGAACTCGATTTCAAAGGTCCGGTCCTTCACCGGACCTTTTTGCCTGATCAGTTGATAGAGGCGGGGTTCTCGAACTTCACCGGTGCCATCAAGCGCCGAGTCAGTTCCACAATCAGCGCCGGGGACCACACCGTCCAGTGTTACTTTGAAACGAACAGGCTTGCCGTCTTTCGTTGGGGCCATCACCAGATGCAGATCGCGGCTGTGAAACCGGAATGCGATTCGGCCAGATGGTGCCTGCGACACCGCACTTTCGGCATTCACGTTCCACGAACCACTGAGTCCCCAGTGGTTCAGGCGAAGCTCATCAGGGAGATTGTAGATTCTCTGCTTGTCGTGGTCCAGCCTTTCCAAGGATGAAAAGCGTTCAGCGAGATGATAGCCGATGTAGCTTTCCGGAGATCCTTCGTCATCGCTTGGGGGCGCCTCAATATCGCGAGCAGTGTCGCCGACGAGATTCAAGTCCAGATTGGTGGCCCCGTTTTCCTTCAGAAGTTCCCGGATTACGCGCTCCGAAGCGCCGTAATCGCCCTCTCCAAAATGCGCGTAACGAATTCGTCCCTTCGCATCGACAATGTAAAACGCCGGCCAGTATTGATTGTTAAAGTCCTGCCAGATCCTATAGTTGTTGTCCATTACGACTGGATAGGCAACATGCAGGTCCCCCAGCGCCGCTTCTACATTCGATTGCTGTTTCTCGAAGGAAAACTCGGGGGTGTGCACACCGACCACGACCAAACCCGACTTTTGATATTTCGCCGACCAACCCTTGACGTAGGGAAGCGCCCGCAGACTGTTGATGCATGTATATGTCCAGAAGTTGACGAGCACAACCTTGCCGCGCAGCGACTGACTTGTTATCGGGGCGGAATTCAGCCACGCAACTCCACCATTGAAGTCCGGCATAGGTCCATCGTCGACAAGCATTGACCGTGTGTCGGATCTTGCTGCCAGGACGAATGGAAGTATCGACGAGAATTTGCCAATCAAACTGTTGTAGCCTTCGTGTGTGTTCATGAAGGAGGCCTCTGCCGGCAAATTCGTCAGCGCGGCAGTCGAGATTGCGAAGACTCCCAAGATTGCGGTTGCAATACTGGCGCGGCGGATCCCATCTCCAAACGATGCTGAACGCCTCATGGCCAATACTCCTCCGCAGAAGACTTTTATTCCGGTTGAACCGGGCATTTAGGACTCACGACCTAGGCAAAACCAAGCGCGGATCTCGCCGGTGGGTCCGAAAGGGCTCACATCTGAGCAAGATCATGCGTTCTATCGAACTTGAATGTAAAAGAATGCGGGCACCGCTCGAGCGAAGTGCTGCTCGCAGATCACTCGGTTCGGATGCCCGCGAAAGAGGCGATCTCGCCGTCGCCTTTGTCAATAATCTGTGCCAGGCACACACCGGTCTGCCCCACTAGGCAGATCAAAGGCCGGCGACATCAATGACCGCCTGGGCGAAGGCCTGGGGGGCTTCCTGCGGCAGATTGTGCCCAACGCCGCCGGCGATGAGGCGGTAGTCATATTTCCCCGTGAACCTCGTGCGGTACGCCGACTCGGGCGGATGCGCCGCACCGTTCGAGTCGCCTTCCATGGTAATCGCGGGCACAGTGACGGCGGGAAGTGCGGCCAGCCGCTTTTCCAGTTCGTCATACTTCCTTTCCCCATCGGCCAGGCCAAGCCGCCAGCGATAGTCGTGCATCACGATGTCAACATGGTCGGGATTGTTGAAGGACGCTGCTGTGCGATCGTACGTGGCGTCGTCAAAATTCCACTTTGGCGAAGCCTGGTGCCAGATGAACTTATTGAACTGGTCGAGGTATTTCGCATACCCGGCCTTGCCGACTGGGGTGGAGAAATAGTATTGGTACCAAAACAGAAACGCGGGCTCGGGTGGTACCGGCGCCTGGTTGCCCGCCGGGCTGCTGATCAGATAGCCGCTGACGGAAACGATCGCCTTGCAGCGTTCCGGCCAGAGCACAGCCAGGACGTCCGCGGTCCGTGCGCCCCAGTCAAAGCCGGCGACGGTTGCCGTCTGGATCTTGAGGGCATCCATCAGAGCAATGATGTCGAGGGCGACCGCCGACTGCTGGGCGTTCCGCATGGTTTCGCTCGAAAGAAAGCGCGTTGTTCCATAGCCGCGTAGATAGGGGACGATCACCCTGTAGCCTGCCGAGGCCAACAACGGGGCAACATCGACAAAACTGTAAATGTCGTAGGGCCAACCGTGGAGCAGAATGACTGCAGGACCATCGGAAGGACCAGCTTCGGCGTATCCAACATTGAGGAGGCCGGCATCGATCTGCTTCATTGAGCTGAATGATGTGTTTGTCCCCGGCTTTATCGCGGGGATCTCTGTAGCTGTTTCGCTCGACGCTTCGGCGTTTGCTGAACTTAGCATTCCAAATTGGGCGGCGGTAATCGCCATTGCCGCCGTGCTGAGGAAGCGGCGACGCGGATGGTTGATATCTTCGGGCATCTTGATCGGATTCATTGATAGGTCTCCTCGGTTGAACGGTTAATGGGAAGATTTCGTGGTGAAGTATGTCGAGGTTCACGACGATCCAGTTGTGCTTTCCGGTCCCTCCGTTCGTACCTGGCTAGGTCTGGACGCGAGTAGAGGGCTTAGCGGATTGGAACGGATCGAAAGCACCAAGATTGGTCCGAGTTGCAAAAGCGTGAAAACGAATTCGAATGCTCTAATCATCCTGTGCCTCCTCTTGCGCTGTCGCAGATTGCAGCGCCATTCTGAGTTCCTGATTCTTGATGAGCAGCTCGCATACCCACTGCTCGAGACTCCTCAAATGGTCTTGCCATTCTTCCCGCCCTGGCTTCGGTTCTTCATACCGCCGTCTTACGATGACCCGACTGGTAATGTGCTCGAACGGCGTATTGGACCCTGCAGCCGCTTTGCCGTATGGCTTTTGACGCTGCTCGCTGTCCATAACGCCTCCAACGCAAATGGCCATCATTGTCATAACCGCGTATCTCTCGCTCCCTCCGCTGCCATTGTTCAGACGAGCCAGGCCATTCCCGAGGCCGGTCTCTAGACGACACTGATGACGACGTCAATATTGCCGCGGGTCGCTTTTGAATATGGACAGGTCTGATGGGCGGCCTCTACGACAGCCTGGGCAACCTGGCGATCCAAACCCGGAAGGCTCACCTTAAGCCGGGCCTCGAGGAAGAAGGCGCCATCCGTTACGCCAAGGTCTACTTCGGCATCAATTGCCCTGTCAGGCGGAAGTGCGATCTTCATCTTGCTGGCCACGATGCCAATGGCGCTGAGAAAACATGCCGACCAGCCTGCGGCAAACAATTGCTCGGGGTTGGTGCCACCGCCGTGGGTTGCCGGCGGTGACAGTTTGATGTCGAGGTGACCATCGTCGCTGCGTGAGGCACCATCTCGTCCACCGGTTGTGTGGACCCTGGCCGTATACAGAACCTTTTCAAGTTTCGTCATGTGAAGTCCTTCGAGGAAACATTGTTCGGTTGTACCGAGCTTGGATAGATTCGTCTCCGAGTCATGCGAGTGCTGGCGACGGTCAATCAATCAACGCGTAGATCTCCTCTGAAGCGTTCCATGGAGCGTCAATTGGAATGACTACCGCGACGAGGTCACTCGAATTAAGGATGCGCACATCAAACTGCTCAACATTCTCGGCAGTCATCGAGCTGGCGGGTTCATTGTGGAGATTCATATGGATCACCCTCCCAACCTCGGATTGAGACTCTTCCTACTGTTAGTGCAGTTCAAACCATCGGAGCCTCTAGGCCGCGCCGTGACTGGTAAAGCAGCTGCGTTCAGTTCGCGGATGAGATACGTGCACCTTGCAGACGTTTATGCTCATCCATTTTTTGCGCTTGGCGGGAATTGGTCGAACAGTTTTCCTACGCCCTTATCCAGGTTCTTGATGTTCTTGTTCGACTTGTCCGACAAGACATCGCGGAGCGATCCTCGCCAAATCAGTTTCTTCGTGCTCGTGTCGAACAAGTCGACGACCAGCGTTCCGACTCGATAAGTCTCTGGGGTTGTCGTGGACTCTCCGAAGTCGTCTCCGAATCCTCCAAACCTTCTTCCCCATCCCCAACCACCGCCGAAGCTGTCGTAGTAGGTGTTGAGAGTCTGGTGAGTCTGGTTCATCTCCATCGCGACGATGGAAACATTGCCGCCAGATTCAACCTGAGTCCAGCCTTTCGCAGCCAGTGCTGAATTGACAGCCGTTTTGATTCGATCGACCCAAAGCGGGTTCTGCGTTTGCACCTGCTCCCAGGAATACGTCTTGTACTGGCTGAAATCTGCGCTGCGATCGTAGTCGGACTTCACCTGCTGCGCGAAGGCTGGGGTCGCGCAAAGAAGTGCGATCCCTATCAGAGAGAGAATCCTGCGTTGTGTGCTCATGAATGTCTCCTTGTGTGGTTAGAGATGTTGTGACGCCGGGAATTTCCGGCCGAATCAGCATGACCTTCAACCGGCGATGACGGTTAGAGCCTTTCGTCATTCATGGAGTGCACGCTGTATGCCAATCGCGAATTGCTCGCTTCTTTGGAGTCGCAGCGATTGAAATGAATTGATTAGGCGGCAATCAGATCGCAGGGCAGGAGTGTGTTCGCGATTCAGTGTGTTGTTGGTTCGTCAATGGTGTCGTCTGCGCGACGCACTGCTTGCGGATTGCCGCGGAAATGCGAGAGGTGTCGGTTTCCGATTCCCGCTTCACTGACTGTCCGGCTGAATCGCACCATTGCATTGAGTGGCTGACCTCGAGGGCGACAAAGGGTTGCCTCCTGTCCGCCTACCGACTGAGTGTCGCCTGATGGACATGCTCTTATCGCTTGCGCGTACCGATAGTGAAGAAAGGATGGCTGTTCTGCGAGCCACATGTTTGGACGCCAACATGCAACTCGTTGTTCGGTAGGAATGCTAGCCCGCGTTCTCCTGGCGCTGCCGGATCTTCAAAGATCTGGTTGAATTCCGCGGCATGGGACGTGATTGGATCCGGATGATGTGGCTTTCATCGTCGCTACAGAGACCGATCGACATTCACTAGACGATATGGGTTTATTTCGTTACCTTGCGATGCGAGTGATGTATGGCTAACCGATATCTTCGCGCCTCTACCCTAATGACTTTGGCACTGTTGGTAATTGTGCCTGCATTCTCGCAGACCTCGGGTGAGACGCTGGGTGGCCCCGACAGCCGTGAGATCGGACAGGGTCCCCATGGACACATGCTCGGAGACTGGAAAGGGGAGCGGGCGCGACTGGAAGAAGATGGTGTCGACTTCGATTTGCAATACATAAGCGACTTCTTGTGGAACATCAAGAGCGAACAGAAGGAGAGACTGGCGAGTTTTGACCGCGTTCGCGGAACGGTCGATATCAACTTCGGCACACGCTGGCATCAGGACGGACTGTACTTTCACGCAACGGCTCTTTGGCAGGGAGGAGCCGTGCTGGGAAATTATCTTGGACTCCTGACCAGTCCAAGCAGTCTGTCGAGCGCAAACACTTTTCGCTTCGACTCATGGTGGCTGGAAAAGCGAACGAGAAAGGAACGAGTCGTCGTCCGCGCGGGCCAGTTCGCGGGCCAGGACTTCTACGGCGCATCGCATGATGGCTCGTCGTTTATTTTCGAGCCGCTTGGGTATGCTCTCGGCAATCTGGGCTCAACCTTCGAGACGTTCGATCCACCGTCAACTCCTGCAGCAGAATTAAGAGTAGTACCTGTCCGCCATTTCTACGTGAAATCCATGGTGATGGCCGGCGACCGATTCCAATACACACACAATCCAACGGGTCTGGTCCCGCAATTTCGAGGCGCACCCGTGAGCGTCTCGGAAATAGGATTCAGCCCAGGAAAGCGAGCGTCGTCTGTGAGGGCCTTCGACACAGTTGAGGCCAGGAGAGGTTATTCAGGGCTTTATCAGTTTGGCGCTTCCTACAATCCAGGCAAATTCGCTTATCCCGCGAGTACCAGCCGGCGATCGGGAAACTATCTGCTTTACTGGATGGCGAGTCAGGCGCTGTGGCGTGTCGATCCGCGCGATGCAAAGGGTCTCGACGCGACCCTGGCCTATGACTGGAGTCCCGCGGATGTGAACCGCAACAACCGACTTCTGACTGCGGGTCTACGACTCAACGAGCCGCTACCCCTTCCTTTTCACAACACGATGTCACTTGGATACGTCCGGAGCATGCTGAGTTCTCAATTCGCTTTAGCCGATAGGCCCTGGAAAGCAGAGCAGGGCATTGAGTTGAACGGCCTGTTCGCCGTTCTACCCATGATGTTTGTGCAACCGGTCGTTCAATACTACGCAAATGCCGGAGGCGGCACTCAACGAGCGGTCGTCTTCGGCTTCAGGACCAAAGTGGAGTTCTAGCGGAATGTCTTGGGCTTGGATTCAACGATCAAGCAGAAACGATCCACGAAAAAGACAAATGTGGCGCAACTTTGCCACGGAGCGAACATGAGCACCGAGACAAACGGACTTGTTCCATCGCGTCTCATAGCGTCGATCGTTTGCCTTCTGTCGTCGTTCTGTGTTCTTGGTCATTGTGGATTCGCTCAATCGAACGCTGCTCCGACTCTGCGCACTATTCCTCTTACGCTGAAGCAGGCTGTGCAATTAGCACTCAAGCAGAACCCGCAGGTTGTCGCATTGCGTCTCCTTTCTTTGGAAAGTGATCGTGAACAGCAGATTGCACGCTCCGCTCTGTTACCGCAAGCCAGTCTGACAGCGGTCGGGCTGGTCAGTGAATTCAACGTGGCATCTCAGGAGCGTACAAGCAAGCGCGCTGATGGCGGTCCATTTCAGATGATTCAGACAGGTCCAGCTTTTTCACAATCGCTGCTGAATCTTCCCTTATTTCGCAGCTATCAGATCTCGCGCGAAGGCGTACGGGACGCTCGCGCGCAAGAGGATGTTACGCGCGAAGATGTCGCCGAGTCGGTCGTGACTCAATACATTCTTGTCCTTCGCGCGATTGCCATTTACGACGCCGCGAAGTCCCAGGTGGCTCTTGCCGAGCGGCTTTACGATCAAGCCTTGAACTTGCAGAAGGCAGGAATCGGTCTAAACATCGACACCACGCGTGCGCAGGTGGAATTGCAGAATGAACGGCAGAATCTGATCGATGCGGAAACGCTGACCCACACAACAAACTACATCCTGGCTGAGCTGCTCGATCTACCACGCGACCAGGAACCGGAAGTCACCGACACACTCCACTTCTTCGATTTGCCGGAATTTGATCCTTCGACTGCTGTAGACATCGCATTGACGAATCGGCCGGAAATGCGCGCGCTGGCTTCAGAGGAGCACATTACTCATCTTGAACATAAATCAGCGTCGGAAGAGCGTTTGCCTCAGATAGGGTTTTCGGGGGACTGGTATTACCAGGGCTCGCGTTTCAACAACGGCATTCCGGCGTACACATACCAGATCAATCTGAACCTTCCGCTCCTAACAGGTGGGAGAATTCAGGCCGAGATTGCGAAAGCAGATCTCGAGCAAAAGCGGATCGAACAGAACCGGCACATCCTGGAGGACCGTATCGTTCGCGAGGTCAAGTCGGCGATTGAGGATCTCGACGCAGCGCGCAAGAATGTTGTCGTCGCGAACCTTGGACTTCAACTGGCAAACGACGAGGTTGCGCAAGCCCAACGTCGCTTTGCGGCAGGAGTCACCACAAATGTCGAAGTCGTTACCGCGCAAGACGCTCTCGCCCGCGCGAACTCCAACCAGATAGACGCGCTCTACCGCTTCAACCAGTCCAGGGTGAATTTGGCTCAGGCGATGGGCGAAGTGCAGGATACGTATGCGAAATAACGGAGGATCCGGGGAAGGTGTTGCGACGATGACGTCAGTGACTCAAACGCCGACGCCGCCCCCTGCACCGCCAACAGCGGTCGCGGACGGAACGCCCACTTTTCTAGCGGTGGCTGGGGCGTCGATTCGTGACCTGCCTCGCCTTGTAAAGCTCGGCATGCTCGCGCTCCTTGTCGTTCTGATTATCTGGTTGTACATCTGGATGGGGCGCGTTTCAACCGACGACGCGCAAGTGGACGCTCATATTACGGCAGTCGCTTCGCAAGTTTCCGGTTATGTGGTCTCGCTCAGAATCGACGATAACGAGGATGTGAAGGAAGGCGATGTGCTGGTGCAGATCGATCCGCGCGAATACCGGGCGGAGGTTGATCAAGCCATCGCCTCTCTCGATCTTGTTCAAGCTGAGGCCCGATCGGCGGAACTTCAAATTGGGCTGACACGCGCCACCACGACGCACAGCACGGGCAGTGCGGCGGCACAGCTTGACTCGGACGCAGCCGACTACACGCTCTCGCAGGCGCAACTCGAGCGCACAGCCACTGCAAACCTGCTCCAGGCGAAAGCGGAGCTGGCCGCCAAGCGTGCTACGAACGATCGAGCGCAGAGCGACCTGGAACGCTACGAGCCTCTTGTGAAAACAGGTGACGTGTCGAAGTTTCAATTTGATGCTGTCGATGCTGCCGCACGCGTCGCGGAAAGCGACCTGGCAGCCGCCGAACAGCAACTGGCCGCCGCGCAGCAGAATGTAGAAATCGCGCGAGTCACGACGAATTCGGCAAAGGCGAGAGAGGCGCGTTCGCAATCTCTGCTGCTGGAATCGAAGGCGCGCGAGCAACAGGTTCCAATTACTCAGGCGGCCTACAAGTCAGCACTGGCGGCCACAGGGCGGGCCAAAGCTGCGTTGGACCAAGCTCAACTCAATCTCGATTACACCACGATCAGAGCGCCGATCTCTGGCCAGGTGACCCAATTGACCGTGCATCTGGGACAGTATGTCGTGCCAGGAAATTTGCTGTTCACGCTGGTGCCGCTGGACCAGGTATACATCACCGCGAACTTCAAGGAAACGCAAATGGACCACGTTCACCCTGGTCAGCGAGCAAGAATTCACGTGGACACTTACGGGCGCGATTGTGACGGCGTCGTGGACTCAATCGCCGGTGCGGCCGGCTCCCGGCAGGCACTTCTACCCCCACAGAATGCTACTGGCAACTTCATCAAGGTTGTGCAGCGCATCCCGGTAAAAATTCTGGTTAGGCAAAGCGGCGACTTGCGCTTTGTTCTGCGCCCGGGAATGAACGTGGAAGCGACTATCTACACCCGCTGAAATGTTTGGAGTGCTATGAGCTTCTTTGTTAGCGCTGGTCCCGTTGGCCTTGAACCTTGGGAAGAGGAGTACGCTCAGCGCCTAAGCCCAATGCTTGCAAAGTTGTCACAAAACCACAGGCTCATCATTCTATTCAGCATTGGCCTGGTCACCGCGATCGAGGTCTCGAATCGGCTCTCAATCAACGTCTTGCTTCCCGACCTTCAAGGAAACGTTGCCGGCAGTTCGGATGATGTGAGCTGGGTGATCATCCTCTACAACCTCGGCTTTCTATGCTCCCTCGCAATCAGCTATTGGATGACGCGCGTTCTCGGCGCGCGCCGACACCTGCTCTATAGCATTGCGCTGTACGCCGCCGGCGCATTGGGCTGTTTTTTGAGCCCGCACAGCCTCAAGTCCTTACTCATTTCGCGCACAGTCATGGGCTTCGGAGGGGGAGCATTCCTGGTTCGCACCGTGATCCTTGTACGCCTGATGTTTCCTGGAAAGACCCGCGTCTTCGCCTTGTCATGGCTTTACGTTGAGCTATACGTCTTCGCTGTGGTGTATCCCGCAGCAATGGGGTGGATCTCCGACTCGTTGCGATGGAATTATGCGTTCCTTTTGGATTTCCCTTTTCTCGGGATTGGAGCGTTTCTCATCTGGAAGTACTTGCCTCGAGGATTTCTCTACTTGCGTAGCGAGAAGTCGTACGTGGATGCCTGGGGCGCTGGGCTTTTGATTGCAGCTTTGGGGTCGATGCAGATTGCTCTCAGCAGGGGAGAGCGCGACTTGTGGTTCGATTCGCCTTTGATTACGTTTTTCCTGGTTGTCGCGCTCATTTGTTTCGCGACCTTCCTATGGTGGGATTGGAGGGCCGAGAATCCTGCGCCCGTTTTGCATCTACGCACCATTTGGCGACAGGCTTCGCTGCGCACTTCTCTTGTGATTGTCACGGTCGTGGGGGGGATGCTGGGCGCCGGCCTATTCGTACTGCCTCAGTACCTTCGAGAAGTTCAGGATTACAGCGCAGCTCAAACAGGAGGATTCGTTTCGGCATACACGGCGGGACTCGGAATCGGGATGTTGATTGTGTTGCGATACGTGGCGCCAAGGCTCGGCGGGCCATGGATGGTTGCGCTAGGAGCCTTGATGATGTGTGCTGCCTGCGTAAATTTTATCTACGTCTGGACACCCACTACTCCAACTTGGATCTTGGCGCTCTCAGCCTTCCTGCAGGGTTTGTCGATGGCGCTCCTCCTATTGGGCGCATCAAATGTTTCAACCAGTCAGGCGGCCATTGTGGATTTAAATGACATCTCCACAAGTTATTTCTTTGTTCGACAATTGGGAAACACATTTGGCGTCACGGCGGCGACCGTCATGTTTGACCATCGACAGACCTTGCACTCCGCACGACTTGTTGATGTGGCCAATCGCCTCGACCCAACGCTGCAGTCGACGCTATCGCAATATTCGGGCTTGATCGCGCGAGACGGGGGAGCGTCGAGCAATCCAGCCCTCGGCGCTGTTCAAATCTTTCAATCCGCCGTGATCACGCAGAGCCGGTTACTCTCCTATATCGACATCTATTACGGCCTCGCGGTTCTAAGCATTGTTGTCTTGTGTCTCATAGCCGTTGCGCGGTCGAAGGACGGAGCTTTGTCTGCGTCCTCGCTCTTCCATTTGTGGTGAGGAGTTTGGCCTGAATGTTCCTCATTCTGTTGCTGAGTGCCGAGCTGACGGCGATCCCCGAGTGCGGTCATAACTTGCCCATCGCTGTGTCTCCTGTGCAGAACTGTCGTCTCCTGTCCACGAGCCGACGGAGTGTCGTCCATTAGACATCCCATGAATACTTCGTCGACTTTGATCGGGAAGAAAATGTTGGAGTTGTCCAGTCGTAGTGTGTGGCGATCAAAATGCAGTGAATGGTGCGTACCAAGAAGTTAACGGATCGAAAAGAGCAGTGATCTGAAGAGGAGAAATTTCAAATGAATTATCAAGACAAAACCAAGTGCGCACACATCCCATGCGCCTGTGAAGTTCCACCCGGCCACGAGTATTGCAGCGAAGCTTGCCGGAATGCCGGAAGCGAAGACGTCGAAATCGCATGCCAATGTGACCACGCGGCATGCCCGCTCACGGCCTAGGCGGGCATTTCGGATAGCTGGAACAGGGCATGTCGCAAAGGGGTGGACTGTTTTGCATCACGGCCGATTGCGGGACGCAAGTTCCTATTTCCGTTTCATTTGAAGGCGTTTGTTAAACCGTAATCCGAAGGGCACCGAAATGTCTTTGTCTGATGACTATGTGCTCGAGACCTTCAAAGGGCTCGAAAGCGGCGACGGCGCTGCCTTCTTTGTGCGGGTCGCCGACGATGTCGATTGGACGGTGATGGGAACGCACCCGCTCGCCGGCCACTATCTCAGCAAAAAGGCCTTCAGAGAGGGCACCTTCGCCAAGTTGGGTCGAGTTTTAGTCGCGGGTGCTCAGTTGCATGTTGAGCACCTCCTCTTGAAAGGCAACGAGGCGATCGTCGAGCTCCATTCTCTGGCTACAGCCAAGAACGGTATGCGCTTCGACAACCGCTACTGCTGGGTTGTCTATTTTCGCCACGAGCTGATTGTTCGTGTTCGTGCTTATCTCGATTCGGCAATGGTGGCCAGATTATTCGAGGAAAATCCGTGTGAGGATGCCGTCGGGTACTCGTAGGGGCTCTAACGGCGTTATAAAGACCGCCTCTCAACGAGGCAGGAGGAGGAACGAATGGCTTTAGTCGAACCAATGATTGAGCAGGGAATTCGGAAAGAGACCGATAGCCTGGGCGAGGTGGACGTTCCGTCCGACAAGCTGTGGGGAGCTCAAACACAGCGTTCACTTGAGCATTTCAGCATCGGACAGGATCTCATTCCGCGCGAAATGATCACGGCCTACGCGATTCTCAAGAAGGCTGCGGCCAACGCGAATCATGCCGGCGGCCGGCTTGACGACGAACGTCACAAGCTCATTCTTCAGACTTGCGATGAGATTCTCGCTGGCGGTCATCATGACATGTTCCCGCTGCATGTATGGATGACCGGGAGTGGGACGCAGTTCAACATGAACGTCAATGAAGTGATTTCAAATCGCTGCTGTCAACTTGCTGGTACACCCCTTGGCAGCAAGGCACCGGTCCATCCCAATGATCATGTCAACATGTCTCAGTCCTCAAATGACTCGTTTCCGACTGCGATGAATATTGCAGCGGCCGTAAATGTGAAGGAGCGACTAATTCCTGCTGTCATCGCTCTTCGTGATGCGATCGCGACGAAAGCCGATCAGTGGAAGGATATTGTGAAAATCGGTCGTACGCACATGCAGGATGCTACGCCGCTCACTCTCGGCCAGGAATGGTCGGGCTACGCCGGCATGCTTACCGATGACCTTGAGCGCATCGAGGAGACTTTGACTGCAGTGTATCGGCTTGCTCTCGGGGGGACCGCCGTGGGAACCGGTCTTAATGCTGCTCCTGGATTTGGCGAGGCAGCCGCTGCAGAGATTGCGAAACTCTCCACGCTACCTTTTACCAGCGCCCCTAATAAATTCACAGTGCAAGGAGCGCACGACGCGCTTGTTCAACTCTCTGGGACTCTTCGCACGGTGGCAGTCTCGCTCTACAAAATCGCCAATGACATCCGGCTGATGTCGTGCGGACCACGCGCCGGCTTCGCCGAACTCGTGATTCCGGCGAACGAACCTGGATCCTCGATCATGCCCGGCAAAGTGAATCCGACCCAGGCCGAAGCATTGACCATGATCGCAGTTCAAGTGATGGCCAACGACGTAGCGGTTGGATTTGGTGGCGCGGGCGGCTATCTCGAGATGAATGTGTACAAGCCGCTGATTATCTTCAACATCGCCCACTCAATCGCGATCATGGCTGATGGGTGCACAAATTTCCGCAAATTCCTGATCGAAGGAACAAAGCCGAACCTGAAGAAGATCAACGACTATGTCGATCGCTCCCTGATGCTAGTGACAGCACTCGCGCCTGTGATCGGTTACGACAAGTCGTCGCAAATGGCACACTACGCGCTTGACAACGATCTCACGCTGAAGGAAGCCGCACTGAAGCTCGGATTTGTGACGGAAAACGAATTTGACCGAGTTGTCGATCCGGCAAAAATGGTTCGGCCGTACGTTGCGAAGGCCAGCTAATCGTCGACGGAGCCCGGCACTCACTTGCAAGCACACGAACGATCAATCTTGAAATCGAAGGAGAAATCATGCGTTCAAATAAACACGGAATCGACCTGCTCCTGGATCCGTCGCTTAATAAGTCCACCGCCTTCACCGAGGCCGAAAAACAGGCATTTGGAATTGTTGGCCTCGTGCCTGACGTCACTGAGACCGAAGACCTGCAGCTGAGCCGCGTCCTGCTGCAACTTGGCCACAAGAACACCGACCTTGAACGCTACATCTACCTCGACAACTTGCTCGACCACAATGAGGCTCTGTTCTACCGGACTTTGATGTCCGATCCTGCGCGATTTCTCCCCATCGTCTACGATCCAACGATCGCAGAGGTGTGCTTGAAGTTCGGCCATATTTACCGGCAGCCGCGTGGCATGTATCTGTCTATTACCCGCCGTGGCAAAGTGAAGGAAGTTCTGAAGAACTGGCCAGAAAAGGACGTTCGTTTCATTTGTGTCACAGATGGCGGCCGAATTCTAGGGCTCGGTGACATCGGCGCGAGTGGAATGGGGATCCCGATCGGCAAGTTGCAACTGTACACGGCCTGTGCCGGAGTCCCACCGCAGTATCTTTTGCCGATGTATCTTGACGCCGGAACCAACAATGAGCAGTATCTTCATGACCCGCTATATCTGGGAATGCGCAAGGCACGCCCGACGACAGAGGAGCTTTATTCGTTTGTCGACGAATTCGTCGACGCCGTTCAGGAAGTCTTTCCGAAATGCTGCATTCACTTCGAGGACTGGACCGGCGTTGACGCTGTTCATCTGCTTCAACGCTACCGCGACAGGTATTGCGTCTACAACGACGACGTGCAAGGAACTGCGGGCATCGTGCTTGCGGGGATGATTAACGCCGCAAAG
>Ga0210390_10001130_pt1 | contig 26472 bp, 25 predicted proteins | sample IncBWH11OmetaG_FD_161050 | JGI IMG/M metagenome (GOLD analysis project Ga0210390, IMG submission 161050) | Forest soil microbial communities from Barre Woods Harvard Forest LTER site, Petersham, Massachusetts, United States - Inc-BW-H-11-O ... | reverse complement strand
TAAAACGGTCATCCCGCGCACAGTCGCCGCACCGCCCGGAAAAGAAACCAGGCCGAACACCGACAGCACTGACGTTTCGCAACAGGCCCAATAGCAAGCTGAACGGGACATTCATCTGCTGGGGCCAACGCCGGCGAGGGCGCTTGCCCGTGCTCGGAGTTGCTAGTACGTGACCTTTACGTGATCGTCACGAGATGTGAGACAGAGCCCGAAAGTTTTTTCTACCCGAAGCCTTTAGCGCGTCCAGGGATATGGAAGTTACGCGATCATGGACTGTGCCCACCTGGATACCCCTAGGGGGTACGACCAACGGGACAGCAGTTGCTCGCGGGGCTTTGGCTCGCGCTCGCTGGTCCGCCGCCGACTCGGCCTGAGTACCGGCTAACCCGCGGCTAACCCAGGGTGATCTCCGTCCCCAGCCGTGTCAGCGACGAAGCTGATGGTAATGATGCTGTGGACGGGGGCCTTTCGCAGCAACTGGAGGAGACCGGCATGACCGTCCAGAGCCTGGAGGATGTCCGAGAACTCGCCGCGCAGCTACGGGTCGATTCGATCCGGTGCAGCACCGAGGCTGGATCCGGCCATCCGACGTCGAGCATGTCCGCCGCCGACCTGATGGCGGTACTGCTGACCCGGCATTTCCACTACGACTGGCAGCGGCCGGATGACCCGGCCAATGACCACCTGATCTTTTCCAAGGGGCACGCGTCCCCGCTGCTGTACTCGATGTTCAAGGCGGTGGGCGTCATCTCCGACGACGAGCTGATGACCGGGTACCGGCGGTTCGGCTCGCGGCTGGAGGGTCACCCCACCCCGGTGCTGCCGTGGGTCGACGTCGCCACCGGCTCGCTGGGCCAGGGGCTGCCGGACGGGGTCGGCGTCGCCCTGGCCGGCCGGTACCTGGATGAGCTGCCCTACCGGGTCTGGGTGCTCTGCGGCGACAGTGAGACCGCGGAAGGGTCTATGTGGGAGGCGCTGGACAAGGCCGCCTACTACGGGCTGAGCAACCTGACCGCGATCGTGGACGTGAACCGCCTCGGTCAGCGCGGCCCCACCGAACTGGGCTGGGACCTGGACGCGTACGTCAAGCGAGTCGAGTCGTTCGGCTGCTACGGGGTCGTCATCGACGGGCACGACATCGACGAGATCGACAAGGCGTTCTCCGGCGTCGCTGACGTCGACCGGCCGACGGTGATCCTGGCCCGCACGCGCAAGGGTCGCGGGTTCGACGAGGTCGAAGACCGCGAGGGCTGGCACGGCAGGCCGCTGCCCCAGGAGATGGCCGAGCGGGCCATCATCGAGCTCGGCGGCCGGCGCAACCTGGTGGTGACCAGTCCCCGGCCAGACGGCGGATCGCCGCGAGCCTGGCCCGACGGTGAAGTGCACCTGCCCCGCTTCGAACTGGGCGACAAGGTCGCCACCCGGCTGGCCTTCGGCCAGGCGCTGGCCGCGGTCGGCGCCCGCGGGCGCGTCATCGCCCTGGATGGAGAGGTGGGCAACTCCACGCATCTGGAGGAGTTCACCAAGTGGTATCCGGAGCGGTACTTCGAGATGTTCATCTCCGAACAGCAGATGATCGCCGCCGCGGTCGGCCTGTCCGTCCGCGGGTACATTCCGTTCGCGGCCACGTTCGCCGCGTTCTTGACCCGCGCCTTCGACTTCATCCGGATGTCGGCCATCTCCCAGGCGAACATCCGGCTGTGCGGTTCTCACTGCGGCGTCGAGATCGGCGCGGACGGCCCGTCGCAGATGGCCCTGGAAGATCTGGCGATGATGCGGGCCGTGCACGGCTCCACGGTGCTGTATCCCAGCGACGCGACGAGCACGGCGAGCCTGACGGCGCAGATGGCCGACCAGAGCGGCGTCGTCTACCTCCGCACCACCCGTGGCGCGTATCCGGTGCTGTACGGCCCCGATGAGGCGTTCCCGATCGGCGGCTCGAAGCTCGTCCGGTCCGGCCCAGATGACCAGGTCACGCTGATCGGCGCCGGCGTGACCCTGCACAACTGCCTGGGCGCGGCCGGCCAGCTCGCCGCCGACGGGATCAGCGCGCGCGTCCTTGACCTGTACTCCGTCAAGCCCATCGACACGCAGGCGCTCCTGCAAGCGGCGGCCGCGACCAGCGGCCGGGTGGTGGTCGCCGAGGACCACTACCCGGAAGGCGGCCTCGGCAGCGCGGTGCTTGACGCGTTCAACGACGCGGGCCACCCGGTCCTCGTCCGCCACCTGGCGGTGCACGACCTGCCCGGCTCGGGGACCGCCGAGGAGCTGATGGAGGCGGCCGGGATCTCCGCCGACAAGATCGCCCAAGCTGCCCGCGACGTCGTCGGCAGCTGATGCGCCTACCCAGCCGGGGCGAGTTTCGTGTAGGCGGTCGCCGCATGGATGTCAGCATCGAGATAGCGGACCGGGGCCGACGATGAGTTCCAGATGACATGCGGCACGCCGGCCGGGATGACGATCAGCGCCTCGGCCGGGACGGCAGCGGCTCGCGCCCCGATCTCGGTATTCAGCTGGCCTGCTGTCACCACGATGAGGCGATCGTTGTCCCGGCTCGCCGGCGGGCCCGGAACTTCGGGTCCTGTCCGCTCCACTGCCGTGATGCGGGCGGTGTGCACGTCCGTTGACTCGTTCGTTAGCGCCCATCGTCTTTCATGGCCGGTCGTCTCGGTTGGCGCGTTCGACACGCTTGTCACGTACGGGGCGGCCGACGGCATCTGGACCTCACTGATCGACGCGACCGGCTTGAGTATGGGGGCACCGGGGCGTACGCCTGGTGCCAGGATCTCGAGATGGTGCTCGGCCGCGCCGCTCTGGTTGTCGCTCCCGTGCGGGAACCCGGCGGGAATGTAGATCAGCTCGCCGGCCTTCGCATCATGCGTCCCGTCCGCGAGCCGGATGGTGGCGCTTCCTTCGAGGACGATGAAGAACACGTCAACGTCGTGTACGTGCAGCGGAGGGTGTCCGCCGTCACCAAGAAAGCATCCGAGTACGGTCGCGCTTTCCGGGCTCGCCGCCATGACGACCCGGTAGTTCGGGTAGCCGGAGGCGACGGCATCGGCCTGCGTTATGCGTCGCGTATAGGGCATGTGGTCGTTCCTCAGGCTTGGCTTCTCATGCTTGGCCACGGGCGGGCCTCATCGCGCCCGCCCGTGGCACCCGTGATCGGGCCGTCTTATGTGGCCGGCTGGAGCTGCATGTTCTCGCGGTGTTGCGGGCCGCGGGGTCCGTAGTCGAGCTCGGCCCCGTTGTTGCTGCTGTGGATGACCGCTGCCGGAGCGTCGTAGGGATCCATGATCGATTCGACGAAGATCATCTGGTCGTTCGGCGCGCTGAGGGCGTTGTGCAGGTCGCCGACCGTCTTGACGACGAACGATCGCGCCGTGGTGTCCGGCCGGAACACCTTCGGCAGATTCGCGTAGGCCCAGGTGGCGACGTCGTTGTAGTGGGCGGTCTTGCCCATGTAGCCGCGTTCGATGGTGTATCCGCCGTTGTTGATAAGGAAGATCACTGGCTTGCAGTCGTTGCGCAGCATGGTTGACAGTTCTTGCGCTGTCTCCTGGAACGAGCCGTCGCCGATGAACAGCAGATGGCGACGGTCTGGTGCCGCGGTCAGCGTGCCCAGCAATGCCCCGACGCTGTAACCGATCGAGCCCCAGATGACCGACGCGACGACAGAGCACTTCGGCGGCAGCCGGAAGCCGAAGATGGCGTACGACGTCCCGTTGTCCGTGAGGAGAACGTCCCCGGGGCGGAGGTAGCCCTGCAGGGTTTCCCAGTACGCGGCCTGAGTCAGCTTGGCGGAGCCGTCCGCCGTTGCGGCCGGCATCGCCGCGGCGAACTGGCTGGCAGGGCGACTCGTGACTGGCGGGACCGCGTCGATGGTGCCGCGCAGGACTTCCATGAGCGTCACCGCCTGGTAGTTGTCGGCGCCGATGTCCACCGAGTGTCCGCGGGCGCGGATGGTGTTGGCGGGCAGCGAGGCCGTGAAGTCGCCCGACGTCCCGTCGATCGGCCGGTAGCCGATCGACAGCAGGCAATCGCTTCCCTCGATGGCCTCACGTGTTTGCGGCGCGCTGGCCCTCCCGTTGTAGACACCCGCGTAATAAGGGAAGTTCTCGTCGATCACGGCCTTGGCCGGGCCCGTCACTGCCACGGACAGCTGCATTTTCTCGGCCAGTCTCATGACCTCAGCCGCGGCACCGTACCGGTCGACGTCCTGATCCACCAGGATCGCCGGTGACCTTGCGCCGGACAGCTGGCCCGCGATCGCGTCGGCGCACGACTTTAGCCGTTCGGGGTCGCTGGGCGGTTCTTCGAGCATCAGCGGGGACGCCGGAACCTCGACGTCGAGGTAGGCGATGTCGGACGGCAGCTCCATGTACACGGGGAGCTTCTCTCGCCAGGCGGTGAGGATCAGCCTGTCGATCTCCATCACCGCGTTGTGCGGGGTTAGCCTGGCGTAGGCGGCGGTCACCTGTGCAAAGGCGCCGAGGAACCGGTCCCAGGTGCCATCGCCCGTCGTGTGGTGCATGCCGAGGTCGCGCTCGATGGACCGCAGCGGAATCGATCCGGCGATGAGAACCACCGGGACGTGCTCGGCGAAGGATCCAGCGATCCCGTTGATCGCGCTCAGCGCGCCCACGGCATTCGTGACGGTCAGCGCGCCCATGCCGTTCAGCCGCGCATAGCCGTCCGCCGCGTAGGACGCGTTCAGCTCACTACACGTACCGACCCATCTCATCCGGCCAGCGTCGTCGAGCTGCTGCAGGAGTTCGAGGTTGAAGTCGCCGGGGACGCCGAACAGGTGGCGAATGCCGGCCTCCTCCAGGCGGCGAAGCAGGAAGTCGCCGATCCTCATGCGCTGGCTTGAGCTGGTGGACATGCTGTTTCCCCCGAATCGTTGATGCTGTGACAGTCGGCTGGCGGAGCTGCCGGAGGCACTCGCGCGGACCACTTCGGGAAATAACGGTTCTTTTCTGAAAAGGTGGGAGTCTCCCAGCCGCCGAAGTGGCCGCCTCTGCTGGGCCTCTGAAACCAGATGAGGTTCGCATACCCCACTTCCACGCTCCCCACGCACCCAGCCCCTACCCACCCGGCCGACCGGCTCACGGCGGTGCGTTCGAACGGCTAACCGCTGGACGCTTCTCGCGCACGCGGTAATGTCGGTGGGGTGGAAACAGTCATCGTCGGGGCACGCGGAAGCCGGCTGGCGCAGGCCATGGTGCGAGAGCTGATCGACCATCTCGGGGGATGCCCGGTCGTTACGTTCAAGGCCCGCTCCGTAATGACCGACGGGGACCGGGACCGCAAGACCCCGGTCCGCGTTCTGGGTGCCGGCCGGAACGGCGTGTTCACCACCCGGCTGGAGCAGGAACTGCTCGCCGGGCGCGTGGACATCGCCGTGCACTCGCTGAAGGACCTGCCCACTGCCCCGCCCGAGGGGCTTTCGCTGGCCGTGACCCCGCCGCGCGCCGACCCGCTGGACGCGCTGTGCGGGTCCACGCTGGCGGGCCTTCGCCAGGGGGCGCGGGTAGGGACTGGGTCGGCCCGGCGGGTCGCGCAGCTGAAAGCGCTGCGCCCGGACCTTGAGGTCGTCGCGCTCCGCGGCAATGTCCCGACGCGGCTGGCGAAGATCAAGTCGGGCTTGGACGCGGTGGTCCTGGCGGCGTCGGGACTGCGGCGGCTCGGCCTGGACGATGCCATCACCGAGTTGCTTGACCCCTCCGTGTTCCCGCCGTCACCCGGCCAGGGCGCGCTGGCGGTCCAGGTCCGCACGGCGGACCGCGAGCTGCTCCACATGCTGAACGCCTACGGCGACCGCGACGCTGACGCGGCGGTCCGCGCGGAGCGGGCGCTGCTGCACGAGCTGCACGGAGGCTGCTCGGTGCCCGTCGGCGCGCTCGCGGTTCGGCGGGACGGCGTGCTGTCCCTCACCGCGCAGGTGACCTCCCTGGACGGCCGCGACCGGGTCGCCGGAACTGTCACAGGCACGGACCCGGAGGCGGCCGGGGCCGCGCTCGCCTCGGTGCTGCGCGAGCGCGGCGCGGACGAGATCCTGAACCAGATCCGCCAGCCCGCCGCCCGCTAGCGCGCTGCACCGCTCATTCGGGCAGCTCCGCGCCGGTCTGCTCGGCCACCATGTACTGGGCGTACCAGGCGGGCCAGTTCGCGTCGGCCTGGCCGATGCGCTTCTCGTGCTCCCCGTGCGCGTGGGAGGCGCGGATCATCGCGCTGGCCAGGTCGTCAGCGGATCTGAAGGAGGTCTGCCCAGGGTCGATGCGGCCGGGCAGCCGGGTCGTGACTTCCTGCAGCAGCCAGCCGTTGCCGTCCGGGTCACTGAAGGCGACGAACGAGCTGTAGCTGAGGTGATCGGGAGCGGGACCGCCGGCGCGCTCGAACGCACCATCGCCGTTCTGGAACCTGCACACGGTCCCATTCGCGCAGTGGAACACCTCACTGACCTCGACACCGTTCTTAACCAGCGCGTCGCGAGCGGCTTCGACGTCGGAGACCACCAGCGTCAGCCCCTGGGCCGACCCAGGAGCGACCGTGGTGATGTTCGTGCCGAACTGGATCGAGCAGCCGGACCCGGGCGGCGTGAACTGGACGAGGCGGAACTCATCGGTGGGGACGTCGGCGTCCAGCCGCCATCCCAGGCGGGAGTAGAACTCCTTCGCGCGGTCGACGTCCGAGACGGCGAGGACGAGCACCTCGAGCGGCATGTATGTGATCTCTGGACTCATAACGGCCCCCTGCGCGTCTGTGCTGACGTAACGAGCTTCACCGCGCGTCATACCCAGCCGAGCGACTGTCAACGACCTGCGAACGTGACCAGCTTGTCAGCGTTTCGTGACCTCTGCGTGGGGTGTCGTTAGCGGGCTAGGCACTCTATTCGGGCACAATAAGACAAGGCCCCCCTCCATATATGGGATGGAGGGGGGCCTTGTCCGGCCCTGCCGCGCCACGCTGGCCGGTTGCCCGGCCGACCCGGCTCGACGGCCGACCGCCAGGGCCAGACGCCCGCGGAAGGTCCCGGTTTCCCGGCTCCTTACCGCGTCTCCGGAGTTTCCCCCGAGAGTGGTGCCCGTTTCCGACGGTGAATGAATTTCTACCCCTCCGGCAGGCACCGCGCAAGAGCCAGAGACCAATAATTGAGAGTTTTTTTCACTATCCACAGAATGACGACGGTTATCCGCACGTGAACGCGGTTATCCACCGCCTTGTTAACAAGCTATCCACAGGCGGCCAGCATAGAATTGGCGCAGCCGTTCCTTTCCGCGGGTTACGTACGGCGGATTGTGGCCAGCCAGGCTTGCGCGATGGGTGTGGGCATGCCGGGGTTGAGGTCGAAGGTCTCCGCCTCGATGCTGGTGACGGCCCAGCCGTCGGCGAAGGCGGCGCGCAGCTCGTCCTGGCGGACCCGGCGCGGGCCGTAGTCGCCTGGCTGGCGGTCGCTGAAGCAGACCAGGTAGCAGTCGCCGCCGGGCCGCAGCACGGACGCCAGGCTGGCGACGTACCGGCCCCGGTCCTCGTCGTCGAAGACGTGGAACACGCCGCTGTCGATGATGGTGTCGAACGTCATGCCGAGCTGGCCCAGGTTCAGTACGTCCCCGACCTCGAACCGGGCGGTGGGCAGGCCTCGTTCGGCCGCCTTGTCACGAGCCTTCGCGATCGCGCGCGGGGAGATGTCGACGCCGAGGGCCCGCGCGCCCCGGGTGGCGGCGAGCAGCGCGTGTTCTCCTGTGCCGCAGCCCGCGTCGAGCAGCCGCCCGGACAGCAGGCCGCGGTCGGCCAGGCGCACGAACGCCCGCTGCGGCCGGCCGATATCCCACGGCGCGGGCTCCGCAGCCGGCAGGTACGCCGCGTCCCAGCTTTGCGGTGTGGTCATGTCCCCACAGACTAAGCCTGCCCGCGGGCGGCGGTGACGCGGCCCGCGGGCAGAGGCGAGTCGGTTACGGGGTTCCGGCCGGATGCTTGAAGGCCACCGTGGTGAGGAAGTTGTAGAGCAACTGCCGCCACGTGTACCACTCATGGCCGCCGGTAACCAGGTCGGTGGTGAACGGGATGCCGTTGGTCTCGAAGGTCGCCTCATAGCTGTTGATGCCGGGCACCGTGAGTTCGTCGAAGATCCCGCCACCGAGCTGGATTCCCAGCCGGGTCCGCAGCGCGGGGTTCTGCCACTGCGAGCTCGTCGCCGCCGGGGCGCCAAGGTCGGCGATGCTCCAGCTGCCGTAGTAGCCGAACATCGTGGTGTCGTTGAACAGCAGGTAGTTCGCCATCAGGCCGCCGAGCGACAGCCCGGCGAAGGCGCGCTGGTCGGGATTGTGTGACACGTTGAAGTGGGCGTTCACGTAGGGGATGACGTAATCCTTGAGGTCCGTGGCATAGCAGCTGCCGTCAAACGTCGTGCAGGTGCCCAGGTTGTTGAAGTTGGTCATGACCACGACCATGGGCTGGATCTTCTTCGCCCCTATCAAGTTGTCGAGGATCGAGTTCGCGGCGCCCTGTGTGGTCCAGTCGACCTCGTTCCCGCCGCCGCCGTGGCTGAGGACGAACAGCGGGTACGGGGTGCGCCGGTGTGGGTTGTAGCCGGGCGGCAGGTAAACGGCCAGCGGGTGCGATCCGACCGGGTTGGCCGACTGCGGGTCCGGATAAGAGACGTCAAGCAGCGTGCCCTTGTGGCGCGCGTTCGGCGCTTCCCAGGACAGGTTGAGCGTGCCGAAGCGTGGGTCCGACGGAACGTATACCTCGCTGTCCGGTTCCACGGAGCCGCTCTTGTTCCACGGCGGGTTGTTCGGGTCGGACAGCTCGGTGCAACCGGTCAGGCCTGGCGCCGGGGCGGTGCAGTTGACGTAGAAGCCGTAGGTGAATGTCCCGGACGGCAGCGGGGTCGTGTACGACCAGACCCCTGTCGCCTTGTCCAGCGTCATCTGCGCGACCGGCCAGTTCGGGGCGGGACCCTGGTTGGGGAAGGCGATCGGGAAGTCGCCCGGCTGCCATTGTGAGGGCAGCAGCCCCTGCGACGTTGACGTGCTGGTGTCGGCGGGGTTCGAGAAGAACCACTCGCCCCGGATCTGGACCGTGGTGGCCGTGGGATCGTAGTAGCGGAACGTGACCTCATAGCCGGTCGGTGCCGTTCCCGTGCGACGGACCTGCGGTGAGACGTGAGCGTGCGCGCCGTGGGCCGCTGTGCCCGCCATAGCCGCCGTGCCCGCCATAGCCGCCGTGGGCGACGCGGCCACCAGGCCCATCGCGGCCAGGCCCGTGATCCCCGCCAGTAGGCCGAGGATCGGAAGTAGCCTTCTGTTCCTAGTGGGGAGTATCGGCATTTCTGCCAGCGCCTCCTTCAGCTTGACCACTGTGAGTTAGCAACGCTAACGAATCGTCAGTTAACGAGCTGTTAATAAATCCGTGATCAGCGGAAAAAAGCGTTAACGATGTCGGCATAAGACGACAGCAACAAGGCCCCTCCATATATGGGATGGAGGGGCCTTGTCCGACCCTGCCGCACTAGGCTGGCCGGTTGCCCGGTTTGCCAGATCCGAGGGCCGACCGCCGGGGCCAGGCATCCGCGGGTGGTAGCGGTTTCCCGGCCCCTCCCACGTCTCCGGAGTTTCCTCCTGAGGTGGTGCCCGTTTCCGGCGGTGAAAGCATTTCTACTCCACTGCGAGTCGCGGCGCAAGCCCTCGAGGATAGCAATGGGGGAATTTTTTTTACTATCCACAGAACGGCCGCGGTTATCCGCAGTTGCCCGCGGTTATCCACCGGCTTTTTCACAGCCTATCCACAGCCGCACGTTAGGCCTGTCCGAGGTGTCCCTGTGTCGTACGGTCGAACCCGCATGTCCGCCTTTGCCGACTTTTGCCGGCGTGCCGGCGTGTCGGTAGTAGGCGGTGGCATCTGGCTTGGGCACAATAGATCGCGGGAACAATGCACAAGGCCCCCTCCATATATGGGATGGAGGGGGCCTTGTTCGACCCTGCCGTACCAAGCTGGCCGGTTACCCGGTCTGCCAGGCTCCGACGGCCGACCGCCAGGGCCAGACATCCGCGGGTGACACCGGTCTCCCGGTCCCTCCCACGTCTCCGGAGTCGCCTCCCGAGGTGGTGCCCGTTTCCAGCGGTAGGAGCATTTCTACTCCCCGGCCAGTCGCGGCGCAAGCCCCCAAGGATGGTAATTGAGAGTTTTTTTCTTTATCCACAGAACGGCGGCGGTTATCCGCCGTTCGTCGCGGTTATCCACCGGCTTTTTCACAGCCTATCCACAGCCCGGAGGCCGCCCGCTTAAGGTGAGGCGCACTGTCTCCCGAGGCGTAGACCCGGAGATCGACCCGACTGGCCCGCCAGCGCACCCGGCTCCAGTGCCGTCTCACCATGCGAGATACTTGACACGTCATAGGGCAATAGCGCGCCCTTCGTATCCGGACAAATCGGGCACCTTTCGGTACCTCATTTGCCCTAAGACACACGGTCACCAAGCCTGCGCGCAAAGTAACGTGATAACAGCAAGAAGCGAGCGCGAGAGATGGCGGGGGGATGGCGGGAGGGATGGCGGGGATGGCGGGGGATGGCGGGGGATGGCGGGGGGCGCTCGGCCATCCGGATGGGCCTGCGGCAAATGTTCGTCGGCGCGCTCGCCGCCGCGGTGACCTACGGCGTCGGCCACCTGATAGGCGCCCACGTGTCCTGATCCGGCAAAAGGCTAGGGCAAAGGGCTATCGTTCGGACATGACGATCATTGACGGAGCCGGGGTCGTCGTCACCGGCGGTGGCGGCGGCATCGGGCGGGCGATCGCGCGCAGGCTCGCGGCCGGCGGCGCCAGGGTCCTGGTGAACGACCTGGACCCGGATGCTGCCGCCGCGGTAGCGGAAGAGATAAACGGCGTGCCCGTCCCCGGCGACATCGGCACGCCAGACGGCGTCTGCGACCTCATCAAGGCCGCCGAACGCGAACTCGGCCAGATCGACATCTACTGCTCGAACGCGGGCACCGGGGCGGGCACCGACCCGGCCACCCCCGACGACGTCTGGCAGCGCGTCTGGGAGGTCAACACGCTCGCGCACGTCCGCGCCGCGCGGGCGCTGCTGCCAGGCTGGCTCGCCCGCGGCAGCGGAACGTTCGTCGTCACCGCGTCGGCGGCCGGCCTGCTGACGATGCTCGGCTCCGCGCCGTACTCGGTGACCAAGCACGCCGCCGAGGCGTTCGCCGAATGGCTCGCCGCCACCTACGCCCACCGCGGGCTGACCGTGCACTGCGTCTGCCCGCAGGGCGTGCGTACCCAGATGCTCAAGGACTCGGGTCGGCACGGCGAAATCCTGCTGGCCGGGGCCGCGATCGAGCCAGAACAGGTGGCCGAAGCCCTCTGGAACGCGCTGGCCGACGGCAGCTTCCTCGTCCTGCCGCACCCCGAAGTCCGCGAGTACTACGCCCTGCGCGCCGCCAACACGGACAAGTGGCTGCGCGGCATGTCGCGCCTTCAGCAGCGAGTTGAGGAGGGGCAAGCGTGAAAGCCTGCCAAGTGAGCCGCCATGGCGACCCGCGGGACGTGGTCGAACTGGCCGAAGTGCCGCGGCCTCAGCCCGGTCCCGGCCAGCTTCTCGCGCGGGTGCTGGCCGCTCCCGCGAACTTCCCCGACGTGCTGATGATCGGCGGCACGTACCAGGTTCGGCCGCCGCTGCCATTCACCCCCGGCGTCGAACTGTGTGGTGAGGTCGCCGGCGTCGGCCAGGACGTGACCGGTTTCGCGCCAGGAGAGCGGGTGATCGGCGGCGCGGTGCTGCCGCATGGCGCGTTCGCCGAGTACGCCGTCATGGACGCGGCGGCCACGCTGCCCGCGCCCGCCGGGCTCGACGACGCCGAGGCGGCGCCGTTCTACATCACCTACCAGACGGGGTGGTTCGGGCTGCACCGGCGGGCGCGGCTCGCGGCGGGGGAGACGCTGCTCGTGCACGCCGCCGCGGGCGGGGTCGGCAGCGCCGCCGTCCAGCTCGGCAAGGCCGCCGGGGCGCGCGTCATCGGTGTGGCCGGCGGCCCCGACAAGGCCCGGGTGGTAGCCGAACTCGGCGCGGACGTGGTCATCGACAGGTCCCGCGAGGACTTCGTGGCGGTCGTCAAGGAGGTCACCGACGGCCGCGGCGCCGACGTCATCTACGACCCGGTGGGCGGCGACGCGTTCCGCCGGTCCGTCAAGTGCGTCGCGTTCGAGGGCCGGATCCTGGTCGTCGGCTTCGCCAGCGGGGACGTCCCGCAGGCCGCGCTGAACCACGCGCTGGTGAAGAACTACTCGATCCTCGGCCTGCACTGGGGTCTGTACGCGCGGCTGGACCCGGACGCCGTGCGCGCCTGCCACGCCGAGCTGACCAGGCTCGTCGCCGCCGGCCAGATCCGGCCGCTGATCAGCGAGCGGCTGCCGCTTGCCGACGTCCCCGGCGGGCTGGGGCGGCTGGCCGACGGCGCCACCACCGGACGGGTGGTTTTCTTGCCGTAACGACGGGAGCCCGCCTCCGTTCAGATGAAAGAGATCTTTTATCCCGAACGAATGGGGCTTCCTCTTAACCGGTCACGTAACCCTGGAGGACGTCCAGATCGCGTTCGGCGTACAGGCGGTGCTCCCATTCCTCGTTGAGGACGACGAGCAGGCATTCGCGCACCGGATAGCCGCGGGGCCGCGGCCAGCCTGGCCCGTGTACGGGCTCGGTCAGCTGGTCAAGCGACCCGTCGGTCTGCGCGTCGATGACTTGGCGCACGGTCGCCATGCGGTCGCGGCGCAGGTCGAGGACGGTGTCCAGGGACGGCCGCGCGGCGCGGTCGCGGGGGACTCCCGGCGTGTCGGGCATCTCGTCCCACGGCAGGCCCAGGTCGTCCCACGGCGCCGGGTCGCCGAAGATCGCCCGCCTGACCCAGGCGTCGGTGGCGAAGACCAGGTGGCGCAGCGTCTCGACGAACGACCACTCGCCGTCGACCGATTCGTGCAGCAGCTCGGGAGGCAGCTGGCGCGCGCGTGCGACGGTCCCGTCCCAGAGCCGCCCGACGATGTCCCATGCCTCCCGGAACCCGGCCGCATCCGTCGGGCGCATCTTGGCCCGGTCCGGGTACCGCCGGTCGAGTTCGGCCTCGATGAGCGGCCCGACGTCGACTCCGTTGATCGACAGGTTCATGATCTCGCCGGTGATGTCGACGTTGCCCAGTTCGACACCCCGCATCACGGCGCCGTTGAAGGCCACCCCGCGGAACGATGCGTCGGTCAGGTCGACGGCGAACAGCCGCGCGCCGGTGAGGTCGACGCGCTCGAACCGGGCGCCGCGCAGATCGCTGTTCTCGAAGTTAGACATGGCATGACGCTAACCCAGGTGGTGCCGGCTCGCGACGCTACCCTGATGTACATCAGCGCGCTCGCGAGGAGGCACCCGTGGCGGCCAGGCCAGGCGACGAGACCGAGAAGACTGACCAGGTAATCGAGGCCCTGACGGCGGCGTTCATCCAGGGCCGGCTGAGCATGGACGAGTTCGGGCACCGGGTCGGCCGGGCGCTCGCCGCATACGCCGAACTCAAGGCGATCGCCGCCGACATCCCTCCCGCCGTGCCCGCGGTGCCGTCGCCCGTGCCGTCGCCCGAGTCGCCAGAGGCCACCCGGGAGGCGTACAACAAAGGGCTGGTCGCTCGCGGTACCTTCGTCGGCGCGGGCGCCGTCATGGTCGCCGTCTTCGTCGTGGTGACCGCGGTCTCGGGTAACCCGTTCGTCGGATTCATCGCCGGAGGCGCTCTTGGCGCCGTCATGGTCGCGCTGCTGGGGGTGCTCCTCACGATGGTCTCGTGGGCGCTCGACAGCTCGAGCCGGGCGGGACGAAACCGCGGAAGCGGCCACCGCGGGGACGGGCCCGACGGCTTGGGCATAACCTCGTCCTGTGATACTCGTGACTGGAGCGACCGGGCGAGTGGGATACCGCCTCATGGAGGCGCTCGCCGACACAGACGCCGACGTGACCGCGATGGTGCGGGTGGAGGCGAAGGCCGCCGATCTGCCGGGGGAGCCACAGCACGTGGTCGCGGCTTTCGACGATCCGCCGCCCGACTCCGTGCTTCGGAAATTCGACCGGATCTTCTTGCTCAGTCCTGAGCACGAGGAGCAGGCGGCCATGGAGACCGTTTTCATCGACGCGGTCGCGGCCGCCGGCCACCGGCCGCACATCGTCAAGATCTGTCCCGACGGCTTCCAGGACCCGGACTGCGAAGTGCGCTTCATGCTCGCCCATCGCCAGGTGGCCGTGCACCTGGACGCCCTGGGCCTGCCGGTCACTTACCTCGCTTCCGCCATGTACATGGAGGACCTCCTCGGGTCGGCGCAGACGATCCGCCGCACCGGCGTGATCGCGGCGCCCGCGGGCCAGGGCCGGATCGGCTGGGTCGCGGCGACCGATGTCGCTAACGCCGCGGCGCGGGTGCTGACGAGCCCTGGGCACGAGAACACGACCTACGTGCTCACCGGGCCCGAGGCGCTCGGATACCGCGATGTCGCCGCGCAGTTCTCGCCGGTGCTGGGATGGCAGGTGGAGTACGAGGACCAGCCGCCGGAAGAGGCGCGCGAGGTCATGCTCGCGAACGGGTTCGATCCCTGGGAGGCCGACGGCAACCTGGAGCGGTTCGACTGGATCAGGCAAGGCGGCGCGGCGACCGTCACCGCCACGGTGCGCGAGCTGACCGGCGGCGATCCCCGCCCGGTTCAGGACTGGCTGGCCGACGAGCGCGCGAGCTTCGCCTGACGAGAACCGCGACCGCCAGCGAGGGGGTGGGCGGCTTGCCCCCGGCCGCCGCGATGATCGGTGGGCCGCGCGTCCCTAGCGCGAGTAACCGGTGAGGCGGCCGCGCCCGGGGAGCCCCGTCACCGCGTAATCCCGGCAGTCACATCATCCTCTGGTGTTCACTTTGCATACCGTGTGACCATTTCGCCGGGTAAATATATAGTGATATATCCGGTATGTTCTGGTCACAGAGTGAGGTAAGTCAGGCGCGGCGCGCTCCCAGTCGCCTCACGCCACCCGCGTCGCGGCGATGGCGCGCCACCCGACGGTTCGGGTCGGTTTGGAAAGGAAACAGTCGGTACAGCGGGCCCGCGGGTACGGGAGGCCTGAAGGTACAGGAGGCATGACCATGACCATGACAGAAGGCACGCGGCGAGACCCCGCCTCCGTACTCGAGCGCCTCAGCGAACACTGGGGATGGCTCCTGCTGCTCGGGGTGATCACGGTGGTGGCCGGCATCGCGGCCCTGGCCTGGCCCGGCCTCACCTTGCTCGTTGTCGCGGTACTGTTCGGTGCCCAGCTGATCGTGATGGGCATCTTCAGGTTCGTAAGCGCGTTCGCGTCCGACGACGTCACCGGCGGCAACCGTGTCCTGCTCGCGCTGCTCGGCGTGCTCAGCCTCTTCATCGGCCTCTACGCGGTCCGGCACGTGCTGATCAGCCTGCTGGCGCTGGCGTTGCTGCTCGGGATCTACTGGATCATCAGCGGGACGATGGAACTGTACATGGCCCTGGCGCACCACGGGCTGAAGAACCGCGGCTGGACCGGGGTGATGGGCGTCCTCGGCGTGCTCGCCGGCCTAGTCGTCTTGGTCTATCCCGCCATTTCCCTGCTCACGCTGGCCATTGTGCTCGGCATCTGGCTGATTGTGCGGGGCGTCATGGAAGTGAGCCTCGCGTTCAACGCGCGGTCGCTGCACCACCGGGCAATCTGAGGGACGGTCAGCTCACCCGGATCAGGAGCTTTCCGAAGTTCTTGCCTTCCAGCATGCCGATGAACGCCTCGGGGGCGTTTTCCAGGCCGTCGACGATGTGCTCGCAGTACTTCAGCGACCCGTCGCGGACCCAGGGCGTCGCCTGGGCCAGGAACTCAGCCATCAGGCTCGGGGGGAACTCGCTCACGATGAACCCGCGCATGGTCATCCTCTTGCGCAAGATCGCCGACATCAGTGCCACGCAGCGGTCCGGGCCCGGCGGCAGTTCCGTGGCGTTGTAGTGGGCGACCAGCCCGCACAGCGGAATGCGGGCGAAGGGGTTCAGCCGGGGGAAGACCGCGTCCCAGACGTGGCCGCCGACGTTCTCGAAGTACACGTCGATGCCGTCCGGGGTGGCCTCTGCCAGCTGGCTGACGAAGTCGGGGGCACGGTGGTCGATCGCGGCGTCCAGGCCGATCTCGCGCAGGTACGCGACCTTGGCCGGCCCGCCCGCGATGCCGACCGCACGGGCACCGAGGATCTTCGCGAGCTGGGCGGCGGTCGCGCCGACGGGCCCGCTGGCCGCGGCGACGACCAGGGTTTCACCGGGCTTCGGGTGCCCGATCTGGGTCAGCCCGACATACGCGGTGAAGCCCGGCATGCCGAGCACGCCGAGCGCGGTGGTGACCGGGGCCACGCTGGGGTCGAGCTTGCGGACTGTCGAGGAGTTCGCCGCGGCGTACTTCTGCCAGCCGGTGTACGCGGTGACGATGTCGCCAGGCGCGAACGCGGGGTCCTTGGACTCGACGACCTCGCCGACGGTGCCGCCGACCATGAGCCCGCCGACCTTGACCGGGGGCGCGTACGAGGGCGCGTCGCTCATCCGCCCGCGCATGTACGGGTCGAGCGACAGGTATTGCGTCCTGATCAGCACCTGCCCGTCGCCCGTCTCCGGGATCGGCGCGGTGACGATGCTGAAGTTCTCGGCAGCAGGCCGGCCGACCGGCCGCGAGGCGAGCCGGATCTGCGTGTTGGGCTCGCCGATGTTCTGGTCCGTCATGGCGGAAGCGTACGCGACTGGACATCCTCCCACATCCACGCGTCGTCTCCCAGGACGAGGGCCTGCCTCACCCGGCTGGCGATCGCCCCGCAAACGCCGCCCGGGCTCACCAGACCGGTCGTTACGGCGGCGCGGCGTGGCTGCGCGAGTTATCGGCGAGTGCCCCTGCCGTCGTCCTCGCCGCCGGGCGCCGAACCAGGATCAGTCTGGTACCGCGGGTCGGACTGCCGACCCGGCGCCGGTTGGTAACCAGGTCCGGGCTGATACCCCGGGGCGGGCGTGAACGTGGGTCCGTAACCGGGCTGCCCGGGACGCGCTGGCGGCGGGGGAGGGGGATAGGCGGGCTGTGGGTTGTAGCCCGGCCCCGGCCGGAACGCGGGTTGCGGGGCATACCCCTGCTGCGAGCCGTACCCGGGCTGGGGGCCGTACCCCGGCTGGGGGCCGTACCCCGGCGGGGGGCCATACCCCGGCTGGGGGCCGTAGCCCGGCGGGAGACCGTACCCCGGCTGGGGGCCGTAGCCCTGGCCGGCGCCCGTCGGCACCGCCGCGCTCGTCGGTTCCGGCTGGTCCTTCCCGGTCCTGGCCAGGTACGCGATACAGGCGACGACCAGCACGATCGTGACGAGGCTGACCGGGCCGTGCCCGATCCCCAGCCCGCCAGATTTCTTCGGCATGCCGAAGAAGTCGGCGAACGACGCGCCGATCGGCCGGGTCAGGATGTACGCCACCCAGAACGTCAGCACCGGGTTGACGCCGAGCCGCCACGCGACCAGCGGCACCAGGATCGCCAGCGTGAACACCACGCCAGAAATGAAGTACCCCAAGTGCAGGGTCGTCGCGGTCAAGTCGCCGGTCGCCGTGCCCAGCGCGAACGTGCAGCAGACCGTGGCCCAGTAGAAAAGTTCCCGCCGTCGCGTCACGATGCTGTGAATCGACAGCGTGTGCTCGACGCGGTACCAGATGACGAAAATGACCGCAAGCGCGACCGCGAACAGGCTGACAGACACCTTGTACGGGATACCCAGCCCCACGTGCATCGCGTCCGCCACCATCGTGCCGAACACCGCGACCATCGACACCGCGGTCCAGTACGGCCACGTCCGGTAGGTTGGCGTCCGGAGCTGCCAGGTGATCGCGATCACGAACACGACGAACCCGGCGAACACCGCGAGGTACGGATTGAACTGCTTCACCGCGAAGTCCGACACCGCCTCGCCCATCGCGGTCGTCAGGACCTTCACGCCCCAGAAGTACACGTTGACCGCGGGGACCTTCGGGACCGTCGTGCCGCGCCGTCCCACGTCGCCGCGACGGTCGTGCCAGCCTGCCATAGCAGCAAGGATGTCATAGGCGACCGAATGGATTAGTCCGAACGGCAGGCGGGTTCCCGTCCCGGTTAAGCAAAGAACTTCTTCAGATCTACCCAACCGGCCGTGGCGGATACAGTAGGCGTCGTGATCGCGCGCGCCGTGCTGTGCCCGTCGCCGCCCTTGCTGGCGCGCGAGCTGACCGGGCGCGCGATTGTGCTCCCCGAGCTGCGCGACGCGTGTGCGGCGGCGGTCGCGCACCTGGTGAAGGCCGATTCGGATGTCGTGGCCGTGGCGGGGGTCGGCGCTGGCACGGCGACCTGGGACTCCGACGGCCGGCTTGACGTGCCGTCGTACGGGCCGTCCGCTGGCAAGACGGCCGGGACGCCGGGGACCCCGGGGACGTCGGCCCTGCCGCTGGCGCTCGGACTCGGCGCCATGCTGCTCGACAACGCCGGATACACGGGTCCGCGGCTGCTGCAGGCGGTGGGCGAGGACGAGCCGCCGCCGTCGTGCCTGCGGCTCGGCGAGTCGCTCGCGGCGGTCTCCCCGAGGGTGGGCCTGCTGATCGTGGGCGACGGCAGCGCGCGGCGCGGCCCCTCGGCGCCCGGCCACTTCGACGAGCGAGCGAGGCCGTTCGACGCCGAAGTCGCCCGTGCCATCTCCGGCGGCGACATGGCCGCGCTCGCCGCGCTCGACCCGGCGCTCGCCCGTGAGCTCATGGCGACAGGCCGGCCCGCCTGGCAGGTGCTGGCGGGCGCCCTCGGCTTCGCGCCTGAGTCCGGCCCGCCGTCCGCGGAGATCCTGTACGCTGACGATCCCTTCGGCGTCGCGTATATCGTGGCCGTCTTTGAGCCCGCCTAACTCGGCAAACGCGGCCCGGCGTGGTAGGCAGGTAGATAGCCGACATTCAGCGACAAGGAGGCGGCGCGGTGCGAGACGCGGTAATCGTGGAGGCGGTCCGGACGCCGGTAGGCAAGCGGAATGGCGCACTGGCCGGGGTGCATCCCGTGGACCTGTCCGCTCACGTGCTCAACGCGCTGGCGCTGCGCGCCGGACTCGACCCGGCCGTAGTGGACGACGTCATCTGGGGCTGCGTGGGCCAGTTCGGCGAGCAGACGTTCGACATCGCGCGCAACGCGGTGCTCGCCGCGGGCTGGCCGCTCGGGGTGCCGGGAGTGACCGTCGACCGGCAGTGCGGTTCTAGCCAGCAGTCGGTGCACTTCGCGGCGGCGGGCCTGGTCAGCGGCCAGTACGACGTCGTCGTGGCGGGCGGCGTCGAGTCGATGAGCCGGGTGCCGATGGGCTCCTCCATGGGGACAGCGGGTGCGAACCCGTCCGGATCAGGGTTGCGGACCGTGTTCAAGGGCGTGCCGCCGAACCAGGGCGTAGGCGCTGAGATGATCGCCGAGCGCTGGGGCCTGTCCCGCGCCCAGCTTGACGAGTTCTCCCTCGCCTCGCACGAGAAGGCCGCCGCGGCCATCGACGAGGGCAGGTTCGCCGCGCAGATCGCGCCGGTCACGCTGGACGACGGGACCGTGGTGGACACCGACGAGGGGGTGCGCCGCGGCGGCACGCTCGAGTCACTGGCCAAGCTCAAGCCCGCGTTCAAGCCGGACGGCGTGATCCACGCCGGGAACAGCTCCCAGATCAGCGACGGCGCTGCGGCCCTGCTGATGACCACGCGCGAGACGGCGGCGCGGCTCGGCCTTACGCCCAGGGCCCGCGTGCACACCGCGGTGCTCGCCGCCGACGACCCGGTCATCATGCTGACCGCGCCGATCCCCGCGACGAAGAAGGCGCTGGCCCGCAGCGGGCTGCGGCCGGACGAGATCGGCGTGTTCGAGGTGAACGAGGCGTTCGCGCCGGTGCCGCTGGCCTGGCTCGCCGAGATCGGAGCGGACGCCAAGGCGCTGAACGTCAACGGCGGCGCGATCGCGCTCGGCCACCCGCTAGGTGCCAGCGGTGCCCGGCTGATGACCACGATGGTGCACCACATGCGCGACAACGGGATCCGCTACGGTCTGCAGACCATGTGCGAAGGCGGCGGCCAGGCCAACGCCACCATCCTCGAACTCCTCTAGGGGTCAACCGATCGGTTGATACGCGGAATCAGCCGAAGGCACGTCAAATCCGACCGCGCGGCGGATGTGCCTGCCCGTGCGCCACCGCCAGACTGTGAGCATGACAGCGGTCATCGAAGTGCGAAACCTGCACAAGACGTACGGCGACACGGTGGCGGTCGACGACGTCTCCTTCACGGTGCAGGAAGGGGAAATCTTCGGAATCCTCGGCCCGAACGGTGCCGGGAAGACGACAACGGTCGAATGCGTCGAGGGACTGCGGACGGCCAACCGGGGCGAGATCAACGTGCTCGGCCTTGACCCGCGGCGGGACCGGGCCGAGCTTACCCAGCAGCTCGGCGTTCAGCTGCAGGACAGCCAGCTGCCGGACCGGATCAAGGTCGCCGAGGCGCTCGACCTGTACAGCTCCTTCTACCGGGCGCCCGCGGACTGGCGGACGCTCATGGACGTGCTCGGCCTCGCCGATAAGGCCGAGACCAGATTCAAGAAGCTGTCCGGGGGACAGAAGCAGCGCCTGTCGATCGCGCTGGCCCTCGTGGGCAACCCGCGGGTGGCGGTGCTCGACGAGCTCACCACTGGCCTCGATCCGCAGGCCAGGCGCGACACGTGGGAGCTGATCGAGGGCGTCCGCGAGCGCGGGGTGACGATCGTGCTGGTCAGCCACTTCATGGAGGAAGCCGAGCGGCTGTGCGACCGGGTGGCGGTGATCGACTCGGGCCGGATCGTCGCCCTCGACACGCCCGCCGCGCTGGCCGAACGGGTGGAGACCGAGCAGCGGATCCAGTTCCGCCCGAGCGCCCCGCTCGACGACGCGCTGCTCACCAGCCTGCCAGAGGTCACCAGCGTCCTGCACAGGGGCGAGGTCGTGGTGGTCACCGGCACCAGCGACGCGATCAACGCGGTCATGTCGGTGCTGGCGCGCAACCACATCGTGGCGCAGCAGCTGCGCGTCGAGCAGGCCAACCTCGAGGACGCGTTCCTCGCCCTGACCAGAGAACACCACGAACAGGAAAAGGAGCAGAGGCGATGACGGTCATCACGGGGGCGCCGGCGGTCTCTCGCCGACGGTCGCCGCTGGCGCAGCTAACCCGCGTCGAATTCAGGTTGTTCCTCCGCGAGCGGGTCGGGCCGATCTGGGGTATCGGGCTCCCGGTCCTGCTGCTGGTCATCTTCGGGGCCATCCCGGCGTTCAAGAAGGTCCAGACGGGTTACAGCGGGTTCACCATCCTCGACGCCTACGTGCCGATCCTGATCACGATGTCGCTGGCGCTGCTCGCGCTGATCGCGATGCCTACGGCGCTCGTCAACTACCGCGAGCGCGGGGTGCTGCGCCGCCTGCGGACCACCCCGGCGGGACCGGTCCGGGTGCTGTCGGCTCAGCTCATCGTCAACGCGAGTGTCGCGGTCGCGACGCTGGTGGTGCTCCTCGTGGTGTCCAGGTTCGCGTACAGCGTCCCGTTGCCCCGGGACTTCGGCGCGTGGGTCCTGGTGGCCGTGTTCGCCATGGCCGCGCTGTTCGCCTTGGGGCTGTTCGTCGCCTCGGTGGGCACGACCACCCGGGCGGCGGCGGCGATCGGCGCGATCTTGTTCTACCCGCTGATGTTCTTCTCCGGCCTGTGGCTGCCGATCCCGTCGATGCCGTCGGTGCTGCAGCACATCAGCCACGCGACCCCGCTGGGCGCCGCGTGGGAGGCGTTCCAGCGGGCCGATCTCGGGAATTGGCCTACGGCGCTGTCGCTGGTAACAATGGCGGCATGGGCGATTGTTTTCGGCGCGGCCGCGGCCAGGTTCTTCCGGTGGGAGTAGATCCGGCCGGGGGTAAGAGATGAGCGGTCCGTCAACTTTCTACGGGGGGGTGTGGGAGCGCCGCGAGCGCAGGCTGACCGCCGCGCTCCCGTACACCCTGCTGACGCTCAGCGCCGGGCTGACCGTGGTCATCCGGAACTCCGAGCACCAGTCGTGGTTCCTCGACATGGCGATCTGCGGACTGGCCGCGGCGTGGATGATCTGCTTGCACACGCTGGTTCCCGCCTGGCGGGACCGCCCCTGGGGGGGGACGGTGTTCTTCACCGGCCTGATCGCGATCGCGACGGTGCTGATCATCCGCGATCCCTGGTTCGGGTTCTTCACCTTCAGCTTGTACTTCTTCGCGCTCAAGATCCCGCCGGGACGCTGGCGGCTGCTCGGCGTGCTGGCGGTGGCCCTGCTGACCGGCACCTCGCAGGCGGGCGGCTTCACCGAGGCGGCGCAAGGCACCGTCGGGCTGCTTATCTACACCGGCTGCGTGACCTTGAACCTTCTCATCGCGGGGGCGTTCACCTGGTTCGGCTGGGTCAGCGACGCGCGGAACGAGCGCCGCGCTCAACTGGTCACGGAGCTGAGCGAGACCAACCGCCGGCTCGAGGCGACGCTGGCGGAGAACGCGGGCCTGCACGAGCAATTGGTGACCCAGGCCAGGGAAGCCGGCATCCTCGACGAACGGCAGCGGATGGCACGGGAGATTCACGACACGCTGGCACAAGGGCTCGCCGGGATCATCACCCAACTGCAGGCCGCCGACCAGGAGTCCGCCGATCCGGCCGAGCGGCGCAGGCATTTCGAGGCCGCCACCCGGCTGGCGAGGGACAGTCTCACCGAGGCCAGGCGGTCGGTGCACGCGCTGCGCCCCGAGTCGCTCGAGCGGGCCCGGCTCGCCGGCGCACTGCGCGGCGTGGCCGAGCACTGGTCGGCGCTGAACGCGGTCCCCGTCCAGGTCGTGGCGACGGGAACAGAGCGGGACCTGCCGCCGGACATCGAGTTCGCACTGCTGCGAACCGCCCAGGAGGCCCTGGCCAACGTGGCCAAGCACGCGGCGGCGACGCGGGTCGGGCTGACGCTGTCCTACATGGACGAGGAGGTCGTCCTCGACGTCCGCGACGACGGTCGCGGGTTCGATCCGGCGCGTTCGGCCCGCGAACCCGCGTACGCGGGCGCAGCCGCTCCTGTCCCCGCCGCCCCCGTCCAAGCCGGGCCGCCGCACGGCGGGTTCGGCCTGCTGGCGATGCGCCAGCGCATCGAGGACGTAGCCGGAACGCTGGAGGTCGAGTCGGAGCCTGGCGCCGGAACGGCGATCTCCGCGAGCGTGCCAGCCCCGCCGGCCGGGGGCCGCGGGTGAGCGAACCGATCGGCCTGCTCATCGTCGACGATCATCCCGTCGTCAGGGACGGGCTGAGCGGCATGTTCGCGTCCACCGCCGAGTTCAGCGTGCTGGGCCAGGCCGGCGATGGCGCCGAGGCGGTCCGGCTCGCCGAGGCGTTGCGGCCGGACGTGATCCTGATGGACCTGCGGATGCCCGGCCTAGACGGCGTGGCCGCCATCACCGAACTGGCCCGCCGTGGCGTCGCCGCCCGGGTCCTGGTGCTGACCACCTACGACACCGACAGCGACGTCCTCGCGGCCGTGGAGGCCGGGGCGACCGGCTACCTGCTCAAGGACGCCCCTCGCGCCGAACTCGTGCGGGCGGTCCGGGCCGCGGCCAACGGCGAGGCGGTCCTCGCCCCGTCCGTCGCGGCCCGCCTCATGAGCCGGGTACGGACGCCGGACGTGACCGTGGAAGAGCCGCTCAGCGCCCGGGAACTAGAGGTGCTCGGACTGGTGGCGGCCGGCAACACGAACAGGGAAGCGGCCGCCCGGCTGTTCATCAGCGAGGCCACGGTAAAGACCCACCTGCTGCACATCTACGAGAAACTGGGCGTGAGCGACCGCGCCGCCGCGGTCGCCGAGGCCTTCAACCGCGGCCTCCTCACCCCTGGGCGCTGACATGTGGTACCAGGCTGCCGCTGACCTTGTGGTAGTCGTCCACCTGCTGTTCATTGGCTTCGTCGTTGGTGGCGTATTCCTCGCCTGGCGCTGGCCCCGGATCGTCTGGGCGCACATCCCGGCCGCGATATACGGCGCCCTCGTGGAGTTCGCGGGCTTTACTTGCCCGCTCACGCTGCTGGAGAACTACCTGCGCCAGCACGCTGGGGAGGCCGGCTATCGTGGCGGGTTCATCGATCACTACCTAGTCACGGTGATTTATCCGCCAGGGCTCACCCGGGCGATGCAAATCGGGCTGGGATTGCTGGTCCTGCTGGTGGCGGTCATCGGATACCGGGGCTTTCTGCGCCGGCACCCGCTCGCGAAAGCACGCGGCGGCTACGTCAGGTCGTCGACCGCCGAATAATAGGGCCGCCCCGGCCAGTAGGGCCACTCCTCGAACCAGGTGCTGCGGCCGTCACCGGCGAACCGGATGACCCACAGATCGCGGTACTCCTGGACGGGCGGATCCCCGTAGCGGACCTCGGCCCGCACCACCACCGTGGGCCCGTCAACGGCGATGATGTCGGTGGCCATGGTGAAGACCTCGTCCGGGCCTTCCCGCTCTCCGTCCCACATCCGCCTGATGGAGTCCAGGCCGGTAACTGGCTGTTCGTAGGGAGACTTCAGGTAGGTAGCGTCGTCGGTGAACAGGTCAGCGAGACCTTCGGTGCCTGCCGCCCGCCACGCGGTCTCGTATCCGGCCAGCCACCTGCTCACCGTTGCGCGGTCCGTCATGCCTGCTCCCTGCCCTTCCTCCTGTCGACCCAGCCCTGGATCCAGGCCTCGTGGAACCAGCGCCCGAACAACTGACCGCCGTAGACGACCCAGCCGACGCCGATCAGCCACGACTGCACGATCAGGACAGTACCCAGCGCGCCGTAACTCACGGCGTTGCCGGCGATGAGCGGCTCGAAGACCAGACGGGAGAAGACCCGCAGGCCAGCCAGGCACACCAGCGTGGCGACCGCGCCGGGCAGCGCAGCCAGATAGCTCACCCGGCCGCCGATCAGGAAGCGCAGCCCCCACCAGAAGAAGGCGATGCCGAGGACCACCGCCACCGCCACCCGCCCCGCCTTCTCGGCCAGTCCGTCGTTCGTCACCGTGCCGACTGTGGCCGCGGAGTAGATGTAGGCGACGAGGGCGGCCGCCCACACTGCCTGACGCCAGATCTTGTGCCACGGACCGGCGGGAAGGCCCCAGACCTTCTCGAACCCGGCCTGCACGCTGCCCGCGAACGATACCCCGGCGAAGCTCACCAGCAGGGCGCTGAACACGCTCGTCGTGCCGAGCACCCGGGCCGGCGCCGAAAACAGCCCCGTCACCGCGTCGGCGGAGGAGCCGGTCAGGCCCATGCCGTAGATCACCCACACGGCCAGGCCACGGTGCGGTGCGGGGTTGGCCGCGGCGACGACGATGAGCAGCGGGATCACGGTGAGGATGGCCAGGGCCCCAAAGACCAGGGCGTGGTGCATGAGCTCGAACTCCCTGCCACGGCGGTACAGGTCCCTGAGCCGGAGGTCGTGCCAGACCCGCTGGACCCCGCGCAGCACCGCCCGGTGCATCCGGCCGTCAGTCACGATGATCCCCCCGTCATTACGGAACTCATTCTCCAAGCTGCCCTCGATTACGCCGATCAGCAGGTCAGCTCAAAGCGACAGGCGGCTGCCGCGAGCCAGCCGCTACCGACGCGCGCCCGCTGGCGGATCCAGACCCTAACTACCTCGCGGCGGAAGCCATGTGCAGGGGTGAACTGGTGAACCGGATCGGCGTCCGCGCGGGCGTGCGAGATGGATTCGCGCTCTGGGCGGGTCCGCGCCGCGTCGCCGACCGGTACGCCACCGATGAGCTGCGAGACTTCTGGCTCGAACGTCCCAGCGTCACGGTCACCCAGTATGCCGCCCAGCGAGCAGCCTGCATGCGCGTCGCAAGGACAGACGCGGTACGGGCATGGCTCTTGCCCGGGCAGGCCGCAGACATCCTGCTCGGGCAAGGCAAGGCACAATCATCCAGCTCGGAGGGTCGGTGGCGAGTGGCTGTGCAGGATCTGCCCGTCGGGGCCGTACGCCGAGGTGGTGCCGTCGGGGTGCAGGATGATCTGCCAGTTCCAGCGGTGGATACAAACGTCGTGGTGAAATTGGCACAGTAGAATACACGAGCTAACGCTGGTCTTGCCGCCGTCTTCTTTATGCACGATGTGGTGGACGTCGCAGTAGCAGGCGGCGCGGCCGCAGTGCGGCCAGGCGCAGTGCTTGTCGCGCACGGTGACGGCGCGGCGGATGTGCGCCGGGATGTTGTCCGAGTATCCGATGTCCAGTGGCAGGCTGGGGGTGTTGAACGGGCCCTGCAGCAGGCCGGTGCGCAACGCGGCGGCCAGCCCGTTGGGGCCGGACAGGAAGTCGATGGCGAGCCGGGCGATGGCGTACCGCAGCGCGGCCCAGGCTTGCGGGGACAGCGGCTTGGGTTTGGT
>Ga0210390_10001129_pt1 | contig 26478 bp, 21 predicted proteins | sample IncBWH11OmetaG_FD_161050 | JGI IMG/M metagenome (GOLD analysis project Ga0210390, IMG submission 161050) | Forest soil microbial communities from Barre Woods Harvard Forest LTER site, Petersham, Massachusetts, United States - Inc-BW-H-11-O ... | reverse complement strand
CTGGCTCGCCAGCCTGTGAGCCGGCGCATCACACACGCGGTTATGCGCAGTGCTCGGCCCCCAGCGTCGCTGTCACCAGGCCACCCGGCCAGCGCTGCGCATAACCCGGCACTGTTCATAAGGCGGCATCCTGAGTCCGCTGATCTTCAACATCGCCATGATGGCGCTCGATGAGCACCTGATGGCACCGTGGGAGGAAGGCGGGGCGATGTCCACCGGCAGCAGGCGCGAGACCCGGCGGCGCAAGGGACTCCCGAATTACCGTTTTGTCCGGTACGCGGATGATTTCGCGGTACTGGTCCACGGGACGCGGGAGGACGCCGAGGCGCTGCGCGAGGAGATAACCGGGGTGCTCGCCACGCTCGGGCTGCGTCTCTCGGAGGCGAAGACCCGCGTGGTGCACCTCAGTGAGGGGTTCCCTTTCCTGGGGTTCCGCATCCAGTGGCGCCGCAAGAGGGGGACGAGCAAGTGGTACGTCTACACCTTCATCGACGAACGGCCCATCCGGTCGCTGAAGGCGAAGATCCGTGCCCTGACCCCCAGGAAATCACAGGCCGACCTGGAATACGTGCTCACCAGGCTTAACCAGGTGATGCACGGCTGGGCTAACTACTTCCGGCACGCAGTGGCCAAGGATGCCTTCGGCGCGCTGGACCACTTCGCCTGGTGGCGGGTGATCCGCATGCTGAGGGCACGGCATGGCTGGGGGTGGAAAGACGTCCGCCGCCGCTACACCGACCACACCGGCCGGTGGCTGCCGATCGCGGCGGGCGAGGCCAAGCTGCGGCAGATAAAGACGGTGCCGGTAACCCGGTACCGCTACCGCGGCAGCAAGATCCCCAATCCCTGGGTGCCTGAACCAGCCTGACGGCAGCAGCTGTGGAGCGCCCGTTGCGCTGAGAGGCGCACGGCGGGTGCGGCGAGAGGTCCGGGAAGACGGGCCGGGAGCAATCCTGGCACCGCGTCCCGGGCCTACTCAACCGACCTGGCGGGTCTTCGCGCCGCGCGACGGGGACGGCCCGGCCAGGTGGTGGCTGTGGGTCTTCCTCGGCGCTGATACCGCCTGCTTCGTCGTGGACGCCACCAGGTCAGGGGCCGTCCTGGCCCGGCATGCGGGCATCGACGAGAAGACCGGGCAGCTCACCCCGGACGACGATGACGGGGAGCCGCGGCGGCTGGTGATCTCCAGCGACTTCTACGCCGTTTACCAGTCCGCCGGGAAGAAAGCCGGCGGACTGGTCAACCTTTACTGCTGGGCGCACATCCGCAGGTACTTCGTGCGTGCCGGCGACGCGAACCCCGCCCAGCTGGGGTACTGGACGGCAGCGTGGCTGGAGCGGATCAAGAGCTTGTACGCCGCGCACGCGCAGCTCACGACCGCGTGGGCGCAGGCCGCGGCGCCCGCGCCGCGGAAGCCGCCGCGGCCGCCGCCAGGCTGGAGGAGGCCGGCGCCGCCTGGGACGAGGCGATCAGCGTCATCGACGAGGCCCGCAAGAAGCAGATGACAGCCCCCGGCCTGCAAGAGCCCGCGAAGAAAGCACTCGCCACCCTGGACCGCGAATGGGACGGCCTGGCCGCCAACCGCGACTACCCGATGATCGGGCTGGATAACAACCCAGCCGAGCGCGCCCTGCGCCGGCCCGTCGTAGCGAGGAAAAACGCCTACGGCTCCCGCAACGAGGACGCCGCACGGCTCGCCGCCCGCATCGGGACCGTCACCGCCACCGCGCAGATGGCCGGCCTGAACGTCCTGACCTACCTCACCGCATACCTCGACGAATGCGGCCGCAACCACGGGAAGCCCCTCACCGGCCCGGACCTGGAACGCTTCCTGCCCTGGCACGCCGACTCCCGAAACCTCCGCGCCTGGGCACAGCCGCCCCCGCCCGGATAACCGCACCGGAACAGCCACTATAACGGCGTCACCGCGAACACGGTCACGCCGCCCGCTGGTATACCCAATCACGGGACTTCCGAATACTTACCGCTGACCAGCGCCCGGCTGAATGAGTTTCGCCAGCTGCACGACCGTGTCTGGCCGCTGGTTCACTCCAGTCGTTATGGTGACCTGCCACCAATCGTAACCCGTCTGATTTCGGACATAGAACGCGCCATACGAGCTACCGATGATATCGAGTTGGCAGAGTCCGGACGGAAAATTCTGAGTGACACCTATCAGGCTGTCTCCGCCACAATGGCCAAGCTCGGTGAGAGCGACGCTGCGTGGATTGCTGTGGACCGGGCTGCGTTTATAGCCGAAACGCAACGCGACCCGCTCGCACTCGCTGCCAGCCTATTTCGGATGGCGCACGTCTTCCTCAGCCTAGGACAAGTCGCCCAATCACAGGCAGTTGCTAAAGCCTGCTGCTGAAAGTCTAAAAGAACTGGCTGCCACGGACGCCACGCCGCAAGTCCTTTCCCTGTGGGGAGCATTCCATCTCGTTCTCGCAATAGCGGCAGCACGTGACAACGATCGCGTCCAGACCCACGAACACCTGCGCCTTGCACAGGAGATTGCAGACCGCATAGGCGAGGACCGGGACGATTTCGATACCGAGTTCGGCCCCACGAACGTAGCCCTGCATTCGGTCGGTGTCGCTGTTGAACTGGGCGATGCGGGCGAAGCGCTCGCCCTCTCACGCAACATTGAGCCGGAACGATTGTCACCTGAACGTCAGGCGCGGTATCTCCTTGACCTTGCTCAAGCACATGCAATGCGACGGCAGATCGGCGAAGCCCTCCGCTGTCTTGAGCAAGCCGAACGGCTTACCCCTAAACAGACACAGTCACACCGTGTTGCGCGGGCAGCAGCCCGAGATCTGATTCAGCTATCCGGTGCACGACCCAATCCTGAGCTACGCCAGCTAGCTGAACGGTTTGGCGTAATGCCTTGAACTTTGGTCGTGTTTCCCGGTGCTATGGGCAAGCTGTCGGCAGATTTAGCCGAAAAAGCGTAGGTGTCTTGCAGACTTCATTCCGCTTCCGACATGTTTGGTGTCAGAAGTTAAGCTTCGGCAAAAATGCTAATCGCCGGGTAGTCTTAGCGGATACTTCAGCGCATCGCAGTCGAACGCTAGGTTGATCGGCGGGAGGATCGATTTGCGGTCTTCTCATCATAGTTGCGTGCCGGGCGTCCGATGAATCCGCCGAAGTCAAACCGAGGTGGATGTTTTTCCGTCCGCCGCGAGCGAGCCGTCACTCTCCGTTTCGTTGCTGGCTTTCTCCAACGGCAAGGCAACCGCACTCTTCCCTAGCTCCCTACGTGCAACCTTGACGAAAGACTCACGACACCTGGTCACACGCTTGATTGCAGCCTGCAGAGCTTCTTCTTGCTCCGAGGTCCAAGCAATGCCTTTGACAGTCGTCGCAACCTTGCCGCGGCCAGTTCCGGGCGTAGTCGCTATGCCGATCAGATCGCCGCAAGCATCGAGGAGTTGCGTAGCAGAATCTATGGATTCCTCCGCACCTATCATCTGAATCTTAGACCATGCCTCGTTAATGGGCTCAAAATCCTTTGAAAGCCAGTCATGCAACTCCATCGGGTCAGATGGCTTTCGGAACCTAAATGTAACATCAACTCCTTCCTTGAGACCGGAACGAGTTTTCATAACGTTGCGCAGTGTGGTTGCGCGGACAACGAAGGAAAGGGAACGGGAAATCAGCAGATGGTATGCAAGTGACTTTTCCTGGATTTCGGCCGCCTTACTGAGACGATGCTGTTGCCACCAGACAGCGCCAAATCCGAAGAACCCCGTCAACAAGCTCGCGCCGAGAGCAGCGATAACAGGCGCCCAGATACTCATGATGCAACCGTACAGTTTGCGCCCATGCACTGCGGCCCGGTTTAAGCGGGCCACCGACCTACTAATCCGGGACCCCTGTACCAACCTTCAGTGCATCCGGGCTGACTCGGCCGCAAGTTCGGCTAGGAGGTTCAGCGTGGTGTCTAGGTTCAGTCCTGTTTGATTGGCGAGCCTGGCAGCGAGCTCGGCTTGGTCTGCGCCGGGTGGTTCTTGCCGGTACAGCTCGCGGAGTCGTTCTTTCCTCCGGAGCGCATCGAGCTGAGATGGAATGATGACGGCTGCTCGCTGGTCGGCGGGAACGGTGAACTGGGCATAGAACTTCAGAGTGGTTGAGCCCTCGGCATGACCCAGCCTGCCCGCGACCGTGTTGAGGTCGACGCCGGCCTGGAGTAGTTCGGTGGCCGAGTAGTGACGGAGCTCCTTCAGCGAGCTGGTTATGCCAACCCGGCGGGCATAGCGACGGTAGCGGTGAGTCATGGTGTCCGGATTCCATGGGACACTGCCGTCAGGCTCGGGAGAGAAAGCGTAGGCGCCTTCGGGGACCTGGACGCCCACGTCCTCGACAGCCGTCCGGCGGCGACGGAACCAGTCGGCGAACAGGTCGCACGTCAACGGATCGAGCGATACCCACCGGCCCTCGCCATCCTTGGGCGGCTTCTCGATGTGCTGTCCATTCTTGACCAGGTAGTTGTCGGCGAGCCTAAGTCTCTGCCTGGCAAAATCGAACCGTTGCTCCCGCAGACCGGTCATCTCCCCGCGCCGCCCGCCAGTAGTGAATGAAAGCCACAGGTAAAGGCCGAATTCCTCATCCTCGGCGAAAACGAGATTGAGTACCCGAGCGGCTTGCTTTGGGGTCGGCGGTTCCGGTTCGCGCTTGCGGGGATGGGGCGGGTTAGCATTACGCGCCACGTTGCGGTCGACCCAGTCGTACCGAACAGCAAGGTTTAGCGCAGAGGAGATGATCGAGTGAATTCGAAGGATGGTGGCGGGTCTCATCGGGTGCACACGTGCGGTCTACATCGCCGGTCGCAGTCGTGCGGCCGGGTTGTGCGGTGGTCGCGTAGCGGGCCGCAGCGATAGTCGCATTGATGGGCGCCGTCGGCGTGATGCTCGATCTTCGGCAGTCGTCCGCACAGCCGCGAGCACCTCTTCAGCGCGGTATACAGCGCATCCAGCGAGTCAGCGCCAAGCTTGCGGATCTTGACCTGGCCTAGTACCGGCTTGATGGTGCGGCGGATGTAACCCTGGTGCGCTTCCCCGGTAGACACCTCCAAGTCGGTGACTTGCAGGTACTTGTCGAGCGCGTGGCCGAGGGTGGCGTCACGGTCGGGGAATCGCTCATGGTCGACCTGAGCGAGGAGGCGGCCGAGCGTGGCGGCGGCCGTCGCGTCGTCGGGGCAGGTCTCCTTGATCCGCCGTGGCTTGCCGGTGACAGGGTCGGCTCCCGCGTAGACGTGCACGCGGAATGACCCACTGGGAAGTGCCTCGATGTGGCCTCGGGGGGTGGCAGCCATGGCGGAACCGTAACACGAGCGGAGGCACCCGCTCCACGAACCGTTCCACGCGATCGAACGCTTACGTTCGAATTATTGCCCTCTATCTGGGAGCCGCCTATCGGAATCGAACCGATGACCTACGCATTACGAGTGCGTCGCTCTGACCGACTGAGCTAAGGCGGCTTGCATGTCCTCGCGGACGTGCCTGGATAGTCTACCGGTTCTGGGCCGTGCGTCGCCGCGCGTCCGGTTGCTACCGCGAGACAATCGGGGGGTGAGGCTGACCGTTGAGGAGGCGCAGGCGCGGTTCGGTGCTGCCCGGGTGGCCCGGCTGGCAACGGCAGGGAGCGACGGGCAGCCGCACGTGGTTCCGGTCACGTTTGCCGTCGACGGGGATCTCATCTATACGGCCGTGGACCACAAGCCCAAGACGACGGTCAACCTGCGGCGGCTGCGGAACATCCGGGAGAACCCGCGGGTGGCTGTACTCGCCGACCACTACGCCGAAGACTGGGGCGCTCTCTGGTGGGTTCGGGTCGACGGGCGGGCCAACGTCTTGGAGAACGACGACAGGGTCAGGCGCCAGCTGGACATGCTCGCCGAGCGGTATGAGCAGTACCGGCAGACGCGGCCGACCGGACCCGTCATCGTGATCGAGGCCGAGCGGTGGACCGGTTGGGCCGGTGGTCAGGGGCCGTTACCCGCCGGGCGGCTAGCCCGCGCGGGCGGTCGGGGGTCCGTGACTGCGGAGGATTTCGCCGTGCGGGGAGATGGCCTCGGAGGTGCCGTCGGCGTGGGTGATGATCTTCCAGCCGAGCCGGTGGATGCAGACCTGATGGTGGTATTCGCAGTACAGCTTGAGGTTGGTGAGGCTGGTCTTGCCGCCTTGGGAGCGTGGGACCAGGTGGTGGCATTGGCATGCGGCCGGGGGCCGGTTGCATCGCCGGGCCAGGCGCAATGCCGGTCGCGCAGGATTACGGCGCGCCTGATGTGGTCGGGGATGTCCTTGGAGCATCCGACGTCCAGCGGCAGGCTCTTGCCGTTGTACGGGGCGTCCAGCAGCCTGGTGCGCAGATAGCTGGCCAGGCCGCCTGGGCCGGACACGGCGTCGACGGCCATCGCCAGCAGGGTGCGGCGGAGCCGGGCCCTAGCCTCATCGTCCATGGGGGCGGGAGGCTTGCAGGTGCAGCCGCCACAGGTGCATTGGCAGCCACCGCCGCGGTCCAGACCGTAAGCCTTGATCCATACATCGGTCATGGCGTCGGCGGCGCGCCAGTCCACGGTGCCGGTGACGACGGGGACGATCGCCGCGTCGCAGGCAGCGGCTTCGGCGCCGATACCGCTCAGCCAGCCGGGCTGCCCGGCTTGGGCGGCGATCCAGGCGGCTTCAAGTTTGGAGGCTCCGTCCCGCTGCCGCAGGTCGGAGAACGAGAACATGACCTGAGCCAAGGTCGTTTGTCCGGCGGACTCGGGCAGCAGCCCGGCCTTGATCAGCCGGTGCAGCGCCTCAGCGAGCGCGTCATGCTGGCGCTGCTCGATGGTCCGGTTATCGTCCAAGCCCAGGTGCTTGCCGAGGGAGTCGAAGATGGCCTGCAGGGCTACCGCGCAGTCGGCGGTCAGGTCGCCGGTCAGCTTGCCGGCGCCGCCGAAGGTGGTCCCCAGCCGCAGCGACCTGTCGTCGAACCCGTCCTCGTCCCCGTCCGGGTTGCCGTCGTCGGGGTCGGGGTGCTGGGCCTTCCACGTCTGGTAGATCGTCCTGGCCAGCAACTCCAGGTCATCGGCCGGGCAACCGTTCGCCGCCGCGTCCAGCAGGATCTGGTCAGCCTTGTCCCGCTCATCGGGCGGCAGTGGGTCGGTCCACGTGGCGATGTCCTTGCCCCGCGACTCCGAGACCGCACCACCCGCCATCGCCTCGGCGATCACCACATGCCTGCGCAGCCGCCGCTGCCAGCCCATCGCGCCGCGGGCGGCGCCCTTGGAGATCCCGGTGCGGTGGATCAGCCACTGCAACGCCGATCCGTGCCCGTCCGGCTCGTAGCCCGCCGACGCGGTGAACGCGGCGAGCACGGCCGCCTGCGTCGCGGTCAGCCTGGCCTGTGCCCCGCGCAGCCCCGCCAGCGCCTCGCCCTGAGCTTGGGTGCCCATGGCGGCCCAGTCGGTCGAGGACAAGTGATCGAACGCGGTGTCCAGCATCGACATCGCCTCGGCGGCGCTCGCCGGGACTGGTGCAGGCTGCATCTTGATCACCTGCCTCCCAGATACGGGGTGCGAGTACAGGGCTAAATCACTGCTTAGATTCTATCAGCCTATATCCGTAATCTCAAACTAAATTACAAGCTTATCTGTTCGATTTATTGCCGATAATCACGAAAGCTTTGACGCTTCTGGGGTGGGTGGGGAGCTTGTGGGGGTGGGTGCGGAGCTTGTGGGGGTGGGTGCGGAGCTTCTGGGGCGAGCGGAGAGCTTCTGGGGTGAGCGGAGAGCTTCTGGGGTGAGCGGAGAGCTTCTGGGGTAAGTGGGGAACTCCCGGGGTAGGCGGGGGGCCAGGGCCTCGGCAAAGTCGAGGTGAGTCAAGAGGCCGGGGCGATCGGTGGATGGTAACCAGGCGGGCACGTTCCCCCCAAGTGAACTGCCGTGATCATCGCAGGGAACGATGCCCGCGCTGCCACCGCCACGTGCCGGGCCCAGGCAAGCTGCTTGCCCGCCGTTGGAGGACGCCGCCGACCCCCTTGGGGTGTGTACTGATCTGGTGCCTGTTGCGGTTGACAGCATGCGCGTTGCCCTGGTGGCGGGTGCCACCCGGGGTGCGGGCCGGGCAATCGCCATCGAGCTGGCCCGGGCTGGGTTCTTCGTCTATGCGACCGGCCGCAGCAGCAGGACCTCCGGTCCTTCGGAACTCGGCAGGCCGGAGACGATCGAGGTGAGCGACGACTTGATCCGCGCTGCAGGCGGGGCGGGCGCCGTCAGTGTCGTTGATCACGAGGATCCCGGCCGGGTAGACGCTTTGGTCGCGGACATCGACGGTGAGCACGGGCGTCTCGACGTGCTGGGCGGCGACATCTTCGGCGGCGACCTGTACATGGAGTGGGACAAGCCGCTGTAGGAGCACGACTGGCGTGGCGGGTGGTGGTGGAGATGACCGATGGCACCTCGCAGGCCAACGCCGAGTTCCGCCGCAGTGTTGGTTGTTACTACGACCTGGTGAAGGCCAACGTCGAGCGGATCTTGAAAGGCCTGACCGCCGAACTGGAAGACCATCCGGTGACCGCAGTCGGCGTGACGCCGGGCTGGCTGCGCTCGGAAAGGATGCTGGAAACTTCGGTGTCACCGAGGCCACCTGGCCACCGAGGCCACCGGGACTCCCGGTTTCGCGATCTCCGAATCAGCCGCCTACGTCGCCAGGGGCGTTGCCGCGCTCGCCCGGGCAGGCGATGCTGAACGCTGGGCTGGCTCGATCATCTCCGCTCGCCTGCTCGCCGGCGCGTATGGCATCACCGACACCGACGGCAGCAGACCCGACTGCTGGGGCTACCTTGCCGCCTACGGCTCGGAACGGGACGAGGGCGCAGGCATCGACGACTTCCGGTAAGGGCTGCGATGCTTATCTGGTGGTTGTGGGCACAGACAAGCACGGAAGGCGACCGTGCTGCAGATAGGCGAGGTAGACCGGCTGGCCGGGGCGCTGGAAGGTGTACGCCGCACTACGGCGGACGGGCTGGCCCAGTGGCGGTATCACGGCAGGCTCGTCGCCCGCCAGCTTGACGGCGCGCATTTGGTGATTCGCGCCGATTTCGACTACCGCGCCTCGGTCCTGCGGCAGTTCCCCGAGACCTTCAGTGTGCCGGCCCGGTACATCAAGCACATGATGGTCGTCGCTGATCTCGCCAGAGGCGACGCTGGTGCCATCGAGGATGCGCTCGAGGCAGCGTGGCAACTTCAGCGAAGCGCTCGCTGACAGCGCTGCCCGCCCGGCCCGGGCACGGTGCGCCGGGCCGCCCACTGCCTGGCCAGGTCATCGAAGGCGTCCGCATCCGGGGCTATCTAACGCCGGTCACCTTGTAGAAGTGCACGTTGTTGTACAGGCCACCCCTGACTAGCTCGAAGCCGAAGTCGATGCCTGTCAGCCACCAATTCCTGGAGAGTTCACGGTTGGCGATGGCGTTGCGGAAGAAGGGGTTCAGCTGCAGCCCGAACAGGGCCGACCGCTGGTGTTCCGCGACGTAGGCGACGTAGTGCCACGACTTCTTCGCCCGGGAGTTATGTGCCGTCCACGTCATGACCGCCCAGTGGATGCCGTCGATCGTGACCCGCCGGGAGATGTCCCAGACGTTGATGCCCGGGTGCGCGATCCAGATCATGATCTCGGTGCCATTGTCCTGGGAGGGATGGGCGTCAGTCTTGTTGAACCAGATGTCGTACGCCACGTTGTAGACGCCGGTATTGAGCCACGTGGCCACGCTGGTCACTGGCATGCCGTCGTATTTCTCTTGCACCGGGTACTTCAGGCAGGCGCCCTTGACGCCAGAGCAGCTGTATATGTCGGATTCCCACCCCGAGGAGACGTTCGGGTAGCCCCAGGGCCGCCTCATGCTGATGCTCGAGATCTGGAAGTCGAGGTGGTGCTGCTCCACCTTGATGCAGGTCCGCGCCTGTCCGGTCGGCGCGTTGTAGAAGTTGAAGTAGCTGTCGTTGGGGATGTGGACCTTGACCCAGTTGGTGCCGCAGACATCCTTGTTGTAGACCGGGACGCCGCCGGAAGGAGCTCGCGGACCTAGGGCAGTCGTCGTCGCGAGGGCGGTAACGCCCAAGAGCGCGGCTTTGAGAATGTGGAACGCCAAGTCTTCTCTCCTAACCGTCTCGCTTCCCAGGCATCCTGCGCGTTCCTGCTAATCCCCTGCACTCGGTGCGTCCCCGCACACTAGCAGTCACAGATGAACCAGGCGGTGAAGGCGCGGTGAAACCCGCGCTGAGCGCGGACAGGCAGTTAGCCTTCGTTGCGCCAGCGGCGGTAGAGGTCGGTGAGGTCGCCTCGCATCTGCGGGGTAAGGTCCTCGGGTGTCACGCGGCCGGCCAGCCGGATCGTCTCCCTGATCTGCGCGAGGTACTCGGTGCAGTGCGGGCAGCCGGCCAGGTGCCGCTCGAAGCGGCGGCGAGCCGACCGCCGGAGCGCACCTTCCAGGTAGTCGCTCACCAGCTCGACCGCCTGCTGACAGACGAGATCACGACGGAAGGCCAGCTTCATAGCGACCTCCCTGAGCCTAGTTGCGTTTCGAGCACCTGACGCAGTTTGCCCCGGCCGCGGTGCAGCAGGACCCGCTGGTTGGCCTCGCTGATCGCGAGGATCGAGCAGACGTCCGCGCTGCTCATTTCCTGGACGTCGCGGAGCAGCACGACCTCGCGCTGGCGAGGCGGCAGCCCGTCCATCGCGGACCGGAGCAGGTGGGTGAGCTTACCGGCTTCGATCCTGTCCTCGGCCTCCTCGATCCAGTGCTCGGGCGGTGCGGACCAGGCACCGTCCGGGCCGAAGCGCGAGGCGTCGACCACGGGCCCGGCGTCAGCGACAGGGATGGTGCGCTGCTCGCGCGCCCCCGTCGTTCGGGCGCGGTTGACAAGGATGGTGAACATCCAGGTCTGCAGCGACGAACGGCCCTCGAACGCCGACAGGCCGCGCAGCACCGCCAGCCAGGTGTCCTGGACGACCTCTTCGGCCACCGCGCGGCTCGGCACGAACGACAGCGCCAGCCGCAACATGGAACCGTTGTAGCGCTCTACGAGGGCGACGAAGGCCTGCTCGTCCCCTCCGCGGAGGCGGCGGAGCAAGTCCGCGTCAGATTCCATCGGAGGCAGCGTACCGTCAAACACGAGGGCCGGCTGCGAAGCGTACACAATGCCCCCTCGCAGCCGACCCCGCAGGCAAGGTCAAGATGCCGCGATTCCTTCCCCGCCGACCGCGCCGGCCACGGTGACCGAGCCGGTCTCGGTGAGCGAACCGCCAGCGCCGACGCTGTACTCATCGACGACGCCGGCCCCGCCGGTCTGCACGTACAAGAACCGGCCGTGCGCCGCGGAAGCCGCGTCCACCGTGCCGGCGTTGGTCCCCGTGTTGCCGAGAGGCGTCAGGCTCCCGTCAGACCCGACCGCGTAGCCGCTCACCGACGCGCTCCCCGCGTTGGACGTGAAGAAGTACCGTCCGGCGCGGGCCACCCAGCAGGTCGCCGACTGCCCGGTGAGCGCGACGTCGAGCTGGGTCAACACGCCGTCACTGGACAACGCGAACGTGGCGAGCGCGTTCGGTCCGGCCTCGGCGATCAGCACTTCCCCGGCCCGGCCGAAGTTGATGGCGAACGGCACCGCACCCGGCTCTGAGTTCACCACTGGCGAGCGCGAAAGCTGGCCGTCGCGCCCGACGGAGAACACGTCGATGTCGTTGCCGTTCATCTTCGTGGTGACGAGCAGCGCCGACCCGTCCGGGGTGAACGCGACCTGACCTGGCGTGTTCGTGAACTGGCTCGGCCCCGTGACCGGAGTGAGGTTGAGCCCGCGCGCGGAGCCACGGATCGGCGCCAGCCGCCCGCCGTCCACGCGGTAACCGTAGAGGGATCCACCGCCAAGAGCATTCAGAACGTATACGTAGTCCCCGTGCACGGTCAGGCTGACGGGGAACGTGCCGCCCGACCAGACCACCTGGCGCAACGCCAGGTGGTCGCCGTACACGGCGAAGACCGACACGGTGTCACTGCCCGCGTTGACGGCGTACAGCAGCGCGTGCTCCCGGTCGTACAGCAAAGAGCCCTGCGAGGCGAGGTGATCGACCACCGAGCCGGTGAGCACCCCGCCCAGTCCGCCGGTCGGGTAAGTGCCGGCGAGCGTCAGCGAGCCATCGGGCGCGCGGTCGTAGGCGACCACCGCGTTGCCCGCTGTGTTGTCGGTTTGCACGAAGACCGCGCCGCGGGCGCCGCGTGGAAAGTCGCGGTGCGAGACAGTGCTCGCGTTCGCCGCGGGGGCGGCGAACGCCGCCACCGTGAGGGCCAACGCGAGGCCGGGCACGAGACGGCCCAATACCGGACGGCCGAATACCGGACGGCTGAGTACCTTCACGAGTTACTCCTCCCATGAGGAATGGCTTGTTTTGGACGCAGCTGCGCCGTTCAGTCCTCTGGGAGGGAAAAGCGTTACGGGCAGACGTTGCCCGAGCGCGGAGTCCGCAGCGAGATGAGGTAGGCGTCGACGGTGTCGTCCACGCACGTGCTGCCCTCCATGTAGGAGGTGTGCCCCTCGCCGTTCCAGCCCAGCAGCACGCCGGAGGCGAGGTCGTGGGCCAGCCCCACGGCCCACTCGTACGGCGTCGCGGGGTCGTGCAGGTCACCGACGACGAGGATCGGCCGTGCCCCGGCGGCCCGGCCCTGGGGCACCGTAGGCGCGATCGGCCAGTACGCGCAGGGCAGCGATCCCCAGACCAGGGACGCGCCGAACAGGGGCGCCGAGCGTGCCGCCGCCGCGGCGGCGGCACGCCATGCCGCAAGCGACTTCGGCCACGGCCGGTCGACGCAGTCCACCGACATCTCCACGTCGGACAGGTTGCTGTACGTCCCGTTGGGGTTGCGCTCCATCAGCGCGTTCGCCAGCTCGACGAGCAGGGTGCCGTCGTCGGAGGCGAACGCCCCGGACAGCGCGCTTTTCAGCAGCGGCCACTCCGCGCGCAAGTACAGCGCGGAGGCGATGCCGGTGAGCAACATGGCGCCGTTGGCGGGCTGGCCGTCGTCGAGCAGGTTGCCAAGCGGGTGCTCGTTCGCCGCCGCGAGCAGGCCGGCGACCTTAGGCACGGCCCCGGCTACGGTGCGCCCGAGCGGGCACCCAGACTGCGTTACGCACCAGGCCGCGAACTGGCCGAACGCCGACTCGAACCCTTGCGCCTGCGCCACGTCGACCTGCAGGCCCGTCAGCGTCGGGTTCACGGCGCCGTCCAGCACCAGGGCCCGCACCTTGGACGGGAACTGTTGGGCATAGGAAGCGCCGAGCACCGTTCCGTATGACTTGCCGAGGTATGTGAGGTCGGGTTCGCCTAGTGCGGCGCGCAGCACATCCATATCCTTGGCGACGTTGACAGTGCCCACGTAGGGCAGCAGGTCGGCGGCGTTGCGCGCGCACTGTGAGGCGTACAGCTTGCTCTCCGACACCAGCGTCGCGAACTGCGCGGCGGTGGCCGGCGTGGCGTCCGTCGCCAGGTACGTGTCGAGTTGCGGGCCGCTCATGCAGCGCACGGCGGGCTCGCTGCCGCCAACGCCGCGCGGGTCGAACCCGACGATGTCGAACCGGTCGAGAACGGCCGAGGTGAACTCGCCGGAGCGGGCGCCGAGCGCGTACTGGACGCCCGAACCGCCCGGGCCGCCCGGATTGATCACCAGCGCCCCGATGCGGCTGGCCGGGTCCGCGGCGGGCAGCTCCACCACGGGCAGCGAGAACCGGCGCCAGGCCGGGCGGGCGTAGTCGAACGGCACCAGCAGCCGGGCGCAGTCGAAGTACGTGTCACACGGTTTCCAGTCCAGCCGCTGCGCGTAGTACTGCGCCAGCGTCGCGGGCGCCGGGCCGACCGGCTGGCCCGCCGTGGCATCGCCCACGGCGCCCGCGGCGCCGGAAGCGCCCGAAGCGCCCGAAGGCGCGGACGCGGCCGGGGAGTGCGACTCGGCGGGAGCATTCGACGTGCAGCCGATCGCGCACGCGGCCACCGCGAGGAGTACGAGCCAAACCGCCGAACGCTTCAACACGTGCATCGTTCGCTTCCTGCGGTGCTATGACATCGGAAGACGCAATTAAATCCGCATCGGGTCACTGCTGGGCGGGTTTCGCGTTCCCGTGCATCGATTCGTAAGCCTTGCGGGACCCGCAGACGCTCGCGCGGGGGCAGGCGCAGGCACGCCCGTCGGCGGTGAGCTTGACGACAACGGTGTCAGAGGGAACGTTGTGGCCAACGACCGTACCGGAACCCTCCGGCGTGTCCACCTGCGTGCCCGTGCGCGGCGCGTCCTTCTTGAAGTCCTGGTAGAGCGGGTGCTCGTACTTCAGGCAGCACATCAGACGCCCGCACGCCCCCGCGATTCGCAACGGGTTGACCGGAAGCTCCTGGTCTTTGGCCATCCGGACCGAAACCGGCTCGAAGTCCTTGAGAAACGTCGCGCAGCACAGGTCCCGGCCGCAGGGACCGATGCCGCCCTGGAGCCGCGCCTCGTCGCGGGGGCCGATCTGGCGCAGTTCCACCCGCGCCCGCAGCCGCGCCGCGAGGTCCCTGACCAGCGCGCGGAAGTCCACCCGGTGCGGCGCGCTGAAGTAGACGGTGAACACGTTGCCGACCGACACGTAGTCGACCGCGGTCACCTTCATCGGCAGCTCGTGCTCGCGGATGAGGCGCTTGGCGGCCAGCCTGCCCTCGGCCCGGCGGCGCCGGTTCTCTTCGTCCCTGGCGAGGTCGTCCTGGCCGGCCAGGCCGGCGCAGACCGGCAGGCCACCAACCTCCTCAGACACCCACTGCGGCGCCCAGACGCACTCGGCGACCTCAGGACCGCCGTCCGTGGGCACCAGCACCTTATCCCCGATTTTCGGCTGGTACTCCCCAGGGTCCAGGTAGTAGAGACGCCCGTACCGCTCGAAACTTACCGCCATCATCATGCCCACCGATGCAGCCTAAGCCGCGACAGCCCCCGCTGACCAGTTTGGGGCCAATCCCTATCCCTGGGACTGAGACTGGGACTGGGACTGGGACAGGGAGAGGGAGATCGCCATCTCCTCGACGGCGAGCAGCGGGGCCACGTTGAGGGTCAGCCGCTCCCGGCAGCGCATGATGGACTCGAGACGGCGCAGCGTGGCCTCCGGCCCGGACAGGGCGGCCAGTCGCCGCACGTCGTCGACGCGGTCGGTGTTCGCAAGTTCCACGTCCGCGCCGTACTGGACCATGAGCACGTCGCGGTAGAAGGCGGCCAGCTCGAGCAGGGCGCCGTCCAGCGTGTCCCGCTTGACCCGGGTGGCACGCGACTTCTGCCTGTCCTCGAGATCCTTGAGGGCCCCGGCCATGCCGCGCATCGCCTTCGCCACGCCCTTGCCGGTCGAGCCCTCGCCGAACGCCTTGCGCAGCGCCTCGCGTTCCGGCTCGTCGAGTTGCTCGGTGACCGACTTGGCCTCGTCCTCCGCGGTCTTCACAAGCGCGGCGGCCGCGGCGAGGGCGGGGCCGAGCGAGGTCGCCTGAACAGGCACCTTGAGCACGGCGGCGCGCCGCGCCGCGGCGTCGGAGTCGGTGGCCAGCCGCCGCGCCCGGCCAATGTGGCCCTGCGCGGCTCGCGCCGCGTCGAGCGCGCGGGAAGGCTCGACCCCGTCCCGCTCCACCAGCACCTGCGCCACCGCCGACGACGGCGGAACGCGCAGCGTCATCACCCGGCACCTGGACCTGATCGTGGTGACCAGGTCTTCGGCGCCAGGCGCGCAGAGCAGCCATACCGTCCGCTTCGCGGGTTCCTCGATGGCCTTGAGCAGCGCGTTGGCGGCCTGTTCCGTGCACCGGTCCGCGTCCTCGAACAGCACGACGAGCCAGCGGCCGCCGGACGGCGCACCCGCGGCGCGCAGCACGAGTTCCCTGGTCTGCCGCACTCCGAATGACAGCCCGTCAGGGCGGACGAGCAGCAGGTCGGCGTGCGTGCCCGCGCGCACCTGCCTGCAGCTCGGGCAGGTCCCGCAGCCGCCGTACGGGCACAGCAGCGCGGCGGCGAAGGCCCGCGCCGCCACCGACCGGCCAGACCCGGGCGGCCCGGTGAACAGCCACGCGTGCGTCATCCCGCCAGCGAGCGCATCCTGCAACTGGGCGACGACAGCCTCCTGGCCGGCGAGTTCATCGAAGACGCTCATCCGGTATCCCTGATCCCGGTGTCCCTGATCCCGCCGTCGCTGATGGAGTCCTTGATGGCCGGGAACGAGCCGGTGTTGGCCTCGGACACGTGGGGCACGGGGTCCGGCAGGATCTCCCTGACCCGGTCCTTGATCTCCCGGGTGACCTCGGCGGCCGGTCGGGTGCCGTCCAGAACCAGGTACCTGGACGGCTCGGCCCGGGCCAGCGCGAGGAACCCGGACCGCACCCGCCGGTGGAATTCCAGCGGCTCCGCCTCCAGCCGGTCGGCCGAACGCGTGCGCCGCCCGAGGCCAGCCTCGGGCGGCATGTCGAGCAGGATCGTGAGGTCCGGCATCCGGCCACCGGTCGCCCAGTTGTTCAGCTGCGCGATCTCGGTGGTGGGCAGCCCGCGGCCGGTGCCCTGGTAGGCCAGCGACGAGTCGATGTAGCGGTCGGTGATCACGATGCCGCCCCGGGCGAGCGCCGGCTCGATCACGGAGGCGACGTGCTCGGCGCGGTCCGCCGCGTACATCAGCGCTTCGGCATGCGGCGACATGCCGGTGTGGGCCGTGTCGAGTAGCAGCGCGCGCAGCCGCATCCCGACCTTCGTCGCGCCCGGCTCATGCGTGGTCACCACGTCGTAGCCCTGCTCGCGGAGCCAGATCGCGATCAGCCGGGCCTGCGTGGTCTTGCCCGCCCCCTCGCCGCCCTCGAAGGCGAGGAACAGCCCAGGGTGCCGCAGCGGCGCGTGGCCGTTGGCGCGGGCCACCCCGGCGGGCGACGGCGTGAACTCCTCACCCCTGATCGCCGCCAGCAGGTCCTCGCGCAGCGGCACGCCCTTCCTGTCGTCCATGTCCCGGTAGGACTTGATGCCCACGAACGCGACAAGTACCGCGGAGAGCAGCAGCACCGCGTTCTGCCCGGCCGACGCGTAGGTGACATGGGCGAATCGCACGTTCTGGGATCCGGTGATCGCTTTGATGATCGCGGTGAAGCCGCCGGCGATGAACGGCACGGACGCGATGACCGTAAGCAGGATCACCTGGATCGTCGACTGGAAGAAGGCGAACACCCGGCCGCGGGTGTCATCGTCGACCTCGAGCCCGACGAGGGTGAAGCCCGTGGGATAGGCGATTCCGGAGAACATGCCGAGGGCGATAACCATGAAGACCACGAAGATCAGGTTCGGCACCAGGCCGATCAGCGCGAGGGGCACCGCCGATGCCGTCAGCGACAGCCCGAAGAGCCGACGCCGGGAGAAGTCACCGAACGGCCGCGTGCCGAACCCCATGCCGATCGCCATGCCGACGAAGATCGCGGCGAAGACCAGGCCCCACCCGGCCGACCCGCCGTGCAGGGTCTGCGTGATGTAGGTGTAGCCGAGCCCCACGATCACGCCCGCCGCCGAGAACGCGCCGAGCATCCCGATCACCAGCCCGCGCACCACCGGCGTCTTCCTGATGAACCGCCAGCCGTCCCAGATGGCCTTGGCGGTGGACGGGACCGAGATAGGCCCGCTGGTGGACCGCTTGGCGATCTGGCGGAGGAAGTAGACGGTGATAGCGGAGACGAAGTACGACGCGCCGTTAAAGTACAGCGCCAGGTCGACGTTGTTGGTCCTGAAGACCGGTGCGACATGCCCTAGCCCGTGGGCGACCAGGGACAACACGGCGAACACACCCGCCGCGAGCGGCGCGGTGCCGTACGTCATGAGCTGGCTGAGCTGGTTGGCTCGCTCCAGCTTTTCCCTCGGCACCAGGTTGGGCACGCTGGCCGAGGCCGCCGGGTTCCAGAACTGAGACGCGACCCCGGCCAGGAACTTGGCAACGAAGATCCACGTCAGGTTCGGGAACAGCGGGATCGAGAGGAACAGCAGACCGCGGACCACGTCGCCGACGATCATCGTCACCCGGCGGTCGAGCCGGTCAGCGAGGGCCCCGGCGATCGGGCCGAGCAGCAGCGCGGGCAGCAGGGTGGCCACCCACACCCCGCCAACGGCGGAGCTTTGCGCCACTGCGCCCTTGGTCAGGTTCGACGCCAGCGCGGTCAGCGCCAGAATGGACAGCCAGTCGCCCAGGCTGGACAGGGATAGCGCGATCCACAGCCTGCGGAAAGGCTTGATGGACAGCACTCCGTCCCCTGGGCGGGAGCGCCTGGCCCGAAGGCCCGGCGGCCCGTCCCCAGGGCTGTCAGTGCGGGGCGTGGCGCGGAAGTTCACGGCGTAAGGTTATCGACAGCGGGAGGCATGCCTGATCAGGACTGCTTGATCGTGATTTTACTTTCCTTGGGTTTCGGGTTTTTTACGCGCGGTTGGCGCCTTCTTCGCCGTCGTCTTCGCTTTAGGCGCTTTAGGAGACGCTGTCCGCTTGGGACGCGGTGACGGTGCCGCGCCCCGGCGGTCGGCGAGCAGTTCCGCCGCCCGCTGCGCGGTCAGCGTCGCCACCTCGTCGCTCTTGCGCAGCGAAGCGTTCGTTTCACCGTCGGTCACGTACGGTCCGAAGCGCCCGTCCTTGACCAGCATCGGCTTGCCTGTCGCCGGGTCCGCGCCCATGTCGCGAAGCGGCGGGGCCGCGGATCCAGCGCCCCGCCCCCGGGCCTTGGGCTGCGCGAGCAGGTCCTTGGCCTCGGCGAGCGTGACCGTGAACATCTCGTCCTCGGTCGCCAGCGATCGGCTCTCCGAGCCATGTTTGACATACGGACCGTAGCGACCGTTCTGCACGGTGACCGGCACGCCGTCAAGCTCGCCGAGCACCCGCGGCAGGGTGAGCAGCCTCAGCGCGTCGTCGAGCGTCACGGTGTCCAGGCTCATCGACTTCAGCAGCGACGCGGTGCGCGGCTTGTCCTTGGAGTCCTCGGGGAGCTGTTCGGTCACGTAAGGGCCGTACCGCCCGGCCCTGGCTACCAACTCGTGTCCGGTCACTGGATCCTTGCCGAGCAGCACCTCTCCGTTCGGCTGATCAAAAAGCTCTTCTGCCTTCTCCGGGGTCAGCTCGTCGGGAGCCATGTCGGGGGGCACGTTGGCTCGCTGACCGTTCCGCTCCAGGTACGGGCCATACCGGCCGACGCGGACCACGATGTCCGTGCCCGCCAGCGGGAACGAGCTGACGTCTCGCGCGTCGATGTCCCCGATGTCGCTGACCAGTGCCTTCAATCCAGGATCAGATTTTTCTGAACGAACCGGGCCGTCTGTCCGCGCCCAATTACTCCGGTCACTGCTCCCGTCGCCGAAGTAGAACCGCCGCAGCCACGGCACGCGCTCGGCTTCGCCACGGGCGATCTCGTCGAGCGCGTCTTCCATCCGGGCGGTGAACTCGTAGTCCACCAGCTGCCCGAAGTGCCGTTCGAGCAGCGTGACCACGGCGAACGCGAGGAAGCTCGGCACGAGCGCCGTGCCCTTCTTGAACACGTAGCCGCGGTCCAGGATCGTCCCGATGATCGACGCGTAAGTGGACGGGCGGCCGATCTCCCTGTCCTCAAGCTCCTTCACCAGGCTGGCCTCGGTGTACCTGGCCGGCGGCCGGGTCGCGTGCTCGGCCTGGTGCAGGTCAAGGACCGTAAGCGGGTCGCGCTCAGCCAACGGCGGGAGGCGGCGCTCCTGGTCGTCCCTGTCACCGTTTTGCTCGTCGGTGCTTTCGACGTAGGCCTTGAGGAACCCGTAGAAGTTGATGATCTTGCCGGTCGCGCCGAACTCGGCCCGCTCGCCCGCAGTTGAGGTGCCCGCGACCTTGACGGACACCGACTCGCCGGTGGCGTCCTTCATCTGGCAGGCGACCGTGCGCTTCCAGACGAGGTCGTACAGGCGCAGCTCATCGCTCTTGAGGCCGGTGGCGGCAACCTGCTGCGGCGTGCGGAACCTGTCGCCCGCCGGGCGGATCGCCTCGTGCGCCTCCTGGGCGTTCTTCACCTTGCTTACGTAGGTGCGCGGCGCGTCCGGCACGTACTCGCTGCCGTAGAGCTCACGGGCCTGCTGGCGGGCGGCGTCGATCGCGGTCTGGGACAGCGTGATCGAGTCGGTGCGCATATAGGTGATGTAGCCGTTCTCGTACAGCCGCTGCGCCACGCTCATCGTGTACTTCGCGGAGAAGCCCAGCTTGCGCGAGGCCTCCTGCTGCAGCGTCGTCGTGCGGAACGGCGGGTACGGCGAGCGGCGGTACGGCTTGCGCTCGACGCTGGACACGGCGAAGCTCGAGTCCCGCAGCCGACTCGCGAGCGCCCCGGCGGCTTCGCCGCCCAGGAGCAGCACCGGATCCTTGGTGTTGCGCAGCTCGCCTTGCGGAGTGAAGTCGCGGCCCTGGGCGACCCGCTTGCCGTCCACGGTCTGCAGCGTCGCGGTGAAGCTCGTGGGCGTGTCCGGCAGCCTGACCTTGCCGTGCTCGGCGGTCGCGAACTCGGCCTCGAGGTCCCAGTAGCTGGCCGAGCGGAACGCGATCCGTTCCCGCTCGCGGTCCACGATCAGCCTGGTGGCCACGGACTGCACCCGGCCGGCGGACAGCCGCGGCATGACCTTCTTCCACAGCACGGGCGAGACCTCGTAGCCGTACAGCCGGTCAAGCACCCTGCGCGTCTGGTAAGCGTCGACCTTGCCGTGGTCAAGCTCGCCGGGGTTGGCGACGGCGCGAGCGATGGCCTCGGGCGTGATCTCGTGGAACACCATCCGCCGGGTGGGGACCCTCGGCTTCAGTTCTTCGAGCAGGTGCCAGGCGATGGCCTCGCCTTCGCGGTCTTCATCGGTGGCGAGCAGCAGTTCGTCGGCGTCCTTGAGCAGCGTCTTGAGCTTGGAGACCTGCTGCTTCTTGTCGCTGGGCACGACGTAGAGCGCGGCGAAGTCGTTGTCGACATCGACGCCGAGCCGGGCCCACGGCTCAGAACGGTACTTTATTGGGATTTCAGCGGCTTTGTCGGGCATGTCACGGATGTGGCCGATGCTCGACTCGACCACGTATCCCTTGCCGAGGTAGCCGGCGATGGTCCGCGCCTTCGCCGGCGACTCCACGATCACCAGCCTGGTTCCGTGACCGCTCCCCGTGCCGGTTCCGCCGCGGCCCGTGCCGTTATGGCCGGTGCCGTTGCGGCCCGTGCCGTCGTGGGAGGCCGCTGCATTGCCCGCGGCCTTGCTTCTTCCTGGCACCCTCTATCCAACCTCGCATCCAGCGCCATGGCCCGTCCCGCCCGGCGACCGTCAGTTCACGCGACCGTCGTGCTCGCCGCAAGTACCATACGCGGCGCGCCGACAAAATGCCCGTCCCTGCCCTCATCCCTGCAACCGACGATCCCCGTCTGGCGATTCCCGGCTTGCATGGTGCGTCCGGTGGAGCACAATTAGAGGCAATGGCCGAGTATGACTACCTCGTCTTGTACATTCCACGCGGAACATCCCGCGACGCCGCGCGGCGCCTACTGACTGACCACGCGGAGTACGGCGCGTGGGAACTGGCCAGGCTCCGGCTGTACGCCGACGGCAGCAGGAAGGCTACCCTCCGACGCCGAATCATACGCGCCGTACGGACATTCTGACGAGACCTCGTTATCTGCGAGGTGGTGTCGGGCGGCCAGGACGAACCCGGACAGCACAGCCAGCCCAACTCTCCCCGACAGGCACAAGCGTACCTTTAGCCCTGGGACGGGGCCTGCGACGGGTCTGGGACGGGGCCTGGGCCGGCCTTGGGCTAGTCGGTGTCCAGTGTTCGGGTGCGGCGCGAGCGACTGGGTGCCGCGTGGCGGCCCCGAGTAGACGGCGCGGCCACCCGTTCGTGGGACGCACGATGCCGCGAGCCATGGTCGCCCGGGTTGCTTGCCCGCCCGGGGTTCTTGCCCGCCGGTGCCGCCTCCGCCGATGCCGTCCGTGCCGGTTCCGCCCCCGCGGGTACCGTCAGGGCCTCGTCGCCGGCTTGGGGCGCTTCCGCGTCAGTGGTGTCACGAGCCGGGCCGCCGGAGCGGCCAAGGGGGAACGGCAGGGTCTTCACTGTCCACTGGGCGGTGCGCTGAGCCCACGAAAGCATTGCTGCTCCTTGCGTTAGTTCAGGGGGGGTATGACGGCGGCAAGGCCCGCGCGGGTGCGGTCCCTGGTCGCTTGATGTCACTCGATGTCGCTCGATGTAGCTAATTTACAACTGTCGGTAGTCAACTGGGGCTGTATACGACCCAGAGGGCCGCATACGTATCGGAACTATATGGCTGCAGTGCGTAACGTTAGCGCCGGGGGGTGGTGCCCGCGCAAGTGGCGCTCTTAATGAGTTATTGGATCGATACCGCCTAGCAGATCCCCAGAAAATGATCTAGAACGCGCACACCGAAGCGGAGGCCGTCCACCGGCACGCGCTCGTCGATTCCGTGGAACATTCCGGAAAAGTCCATATTCGGGGGCAACCGGAGCGGGCTGAACCCGAAGCACCTGATGCCGAGCTTGCTGAACCACTTGGCGTCGGTCCCGCCGAACATGCAGTACGGCACCACCTTGGCCTGCGGGTCCTCCTGCAGCAGGGCGGCAGACATGGCCTCGTACAGCGCCCCGTCCGCCGTAGTTTCCACCGCTATGTCACGATGAATAAACTCACGGCTGATCCGACTGCCGAGCAACCGATCGATCTCGGCGAAGAACTCTTCTTCGAAACCAGGCAAAAACCGCCCGTCAATTTCCGCGGTGGCCGATTGCGGGACAACATTGACCTTATAGCCCGCATGCAGACCTGTCGGATTTACCGTATTTCGCACGGTAGCGCCGATCATGCGCCGCATGGCGCCGAGCTTCTCCACGATGGCCCCCGGGTCCTCGGGGTCGAATTCGACCCCGAGCGCGTCGCCGGCGGCCGTCAGGAACTGCCGCACCGACTCAGGCAACCGCACCGGCCACTCGTGCCGCCCGATCCGCGCCACCGCCTCCGCCAGCGCAGTGACCGGGTTGTCGGCGTGGATCATCGCCCCGTGCCCGGCTGTGCCTGTGGCGATCAGCCGCATCCACGCCAGCCCCTTCTCAGCGGTCTGAACGGCGTACATCCGCTGGTCGCCGATCTGCACGCTAAACCCGCCGACCTCACTGATAGCTTCTGTCACGCCGTCGAACAGATCCCGGTGCTCATTGGCCAGGAAGCCAGCGCCCCAGTTGCCCCCGGCCTCCTCGTCGGCGGTAAACGCGAGCACGACGTCGCGCGGCGGCTCGCGCTGTTCGCGGAGGCGCTGGCGTACGACCGCCAGCACGATCGCGTCCATATCCTTCATGTCGATTGCGCCGCGCCCCCAGACGCACCCGTCCGCGATGTCCCCGCCGAAGGGGTCCCGCTGCCAGTCCTTAGCGTTGGCGGGTACCACGTCGAGGTGCCCGTGGATCAGCAGCGCGGGCCTGGTGCGGTCCTCGCCCGCCATGCGGGCAACCAGGCTGGTCCGCTTCGGATGCGACTCGAACACTTGCGGTTCGAGCCCGACCTCGGCCAGCAGCCCCGCCACGTACTCGGCCGCCACGCGCTCCCCCGGCCCGGAGTGATCCCCCGGGTTGGTGGTATCGATCCTGATCAGGTCCTGGCAGATGCCAACGACCTCTTCTTCGGCTTCTTCGGCGGCCGTGGTGGGGGAGGCTGTGTTCTCGGTCATCGCTCTATCGTCGCACCGACCGTGACGTGCGAGGCGTTAGCCCCACTCGTGCGCGGGGCAGGTCCCTTCTGGCTCGCGCTAGACACCGGCACCTTCGGCACCAGCGGTATGCGCGAACTGTATCGGCCTCCGATGCATCGAGTCACTTGGTATACATGGTAGCCACGCAAACCAGGACATATCAGGTCACGAAATTGGTCATCTCGGGTACCAAGTGGTCATCTCGGGTACCAAGTCAGTCATCGGGACAGACAGGCGGCACGGCGCAGCGGCGTGAGCAGTCACCGTCGTCCCGGAACAACCCGGTCGGCTTCGCTTCACGGCGTAAGGTTTGCTACCCTAGCTCAGCCGATGCGTACAGCATCGCCAGTCCGGGTGGCGGAATAGGCAGACGCGCTAGCTTGAGGTGCTAGTGCCCGTCAAGGGCATGGGGGTTCAAGTCCCCCCTCGGACACACATCACAACCTTCTGACTTGCGAACTTATTATTCGCTAGCGTCATCCAGAGCATATCTCTGCAGGTCAGGACCATGGGGGTCCAAGTCGGGTTCAGATTGCAGAACGGTAACGGCGGACGTCAATCAGTCCCACGAGTCACAGATGTAAGACGCCGGCCGACGGACTCTTAGCCGACCCGGCCACGCCGGAATCCCGCCTCGGCGCAAGCCGCTTCGAGCGGGGCGATGCCGAAGGCTTCAACCGGCCCGAGCGCGCCCGCAAGCGGGGTACCGTCGGCCGAGCGAACGCCGTCGGCGGCCGCCTTGGCCGCCGCCCAGGCCAGTATCCGCCCCGTAAACGAGTACGGATCCGCACCGGTCAGACGGATCGAGGCCAGCTCCTCGCCGTCGGCATCGGCCGCGACGGCCACCACGTCTGAGCGGATGGGGCCGGGATTGCTGGGCGCGACCCGGCCGCGCTGCACCCGCCGGGCCGCGGCTGCAAGCACCCTGCGGGCGCCGGGTAGGCGGCCCATCGGTGCGTTGAGCACGGAGGCGTAGCTGACGGCTCTGCTCGCACGGCCGAACCAGCCGAGGTAGACGTCCACGTCCGTGACTCCCTGGCCGCTGTCGGCCCCCGCCGTCGGCCGAAGCCTGGGCAACGCGAAATGCTCGGCCGCGCCCAGCGACACCGCCTCCCGCGCCTTGCCATCGACGGTGAACGAGGCGACGTGGGCCGAGGTGCGCTCGGACACGATGCGCCCGCCGCGGAAGGCGTACCCGGGCTCGAGCAGCACGCCGAGCATTGACGCGCGGGTCCCGGCGCTCGCTGACCGCCGGAGGTCACCGCTCACGAAATAGCCGACTCGGACCCGGGCCGCGCGGGGGCCGGCCGCGTCGAGCGCGAGCGCTCCGGCCAGATTCCCCGGCACGAAGTCGTAGCCGAAAGCGGTCAGCAGCACCGCGCCGGTCCGTTCCGCCAGCGGACCGAAATCCTCGAACACCTGGCGGATGAACGGCGGCTCGCCGGCAGAGTCCAGATAAACCGCGCCGACATCAACCGCCGCGGCCACGATCGGCCCCCCGACCGGCAGGAACGGCCCCGCTGTGGACACCAGCACGTCACCGGGCCCGAGCAGGTCCCGCAGCGGCCCGGGCCGTTCGGCGTCGACGACCGCCGTCTCAGGCTCGCTCCCGCCTCCCGCCTGCGCCAGCCGGGCGGCCAGCGCCGACAGCCGACTCTGGTCGCGGCCCGCCAGGACGAAGCGTGCCCCGCCGGCGACCAGCGCCTGGGCGGTCAGCGCGCCCGTGTAGCCGGTGGCGCCGTATAGCACGATCCGGGTCGCCATGACTTTAACTTACTGGCCCGCGCGCGACCGCCGGAAGGTCGTGGCGGCCGAGAGTCGCCCATCAGCGCCCCGGCGTCTGGCCGAAGATCGTGTCCGTGAAGCCGAGCATCTCGCCGAAGTCGGCGTGAGCGGAAACATCGGCACCGGGAATGGTTCCGTGTAAGCTGCCCAGCATTGAGCATGGGCTGGCACCGTAAGGCAGGGTTTGGTGGCGCGCTTGGTTCGGGATGAAGAGGCCGCAGGTTCGGGCCATGGTCATCGAGTATCATTATTAAGCGCAAACTCGCAGGTCAGAAGACCTGCTTGTTGGCTTTTTGATGCAGATAGCCCTCGGACACATGGGGGTTGAAGTCCCTAGGGACACAAGCCCCGGGATTCGGCGGGTGCCTGCGAGTAAGGCCACGTCACCGCGCGAGCGCCTCTCGATCCCCGCGCGGGCAATGCGGTCACATCGACGTGACGAGAATGCCGTCACGATCACCTCGATACAGCCCCGCTCAACCAACTCGGCCAGGGCAATGATGCACAGCGCCCGGGATCTTCAAACCCGGCTCCGCATCGACCTCGCCATCCCGATCGGCAGTGCGCTTGAGCCTGTGCTGCACGCCCACGTGCAGGTAACGGCCGATCGGCGTCCTGGCGCAGGGTCCGGGTCTGCTGTGACACTCCACAAGAAGCCTCGGTCGTGGACGCGCTCGCCTCGTTCGCCTGAAGAGCCGCGGCGCTGCTACAGGTCGTTATGGCCTGGCGGCCTGCGCCTGGAGCTTGGCCCAGGTGTCCCTGAGGCCGAGGGTGCGGTTGAAGACGAGCCGCCCGGGCGTCGAGTCGGGATCCGGGCAGAAGTAGCCGAGGCGCTCGAACTGCACGGTCTCACCGACCGGCAGTTCCGTGAGCGCAGGCTCGACCAGGCACTCCTGGAGCACCGTCTCCGAGTTGGGGT
>Ga0210390_10001124_pt1 | contig 26635 bp, 20 predicted proteins | sample IncBWH11OmetaG_FD_161050 | JGI IMG/M metagenome (GOLD analysis project Ga0210390, IMG submission 161050) | Forest soil microbial communities from Barre Woods Harvard Forest LTER site, Petersham, Massachusetts, United States - Inc-BW-H-11-O ... | reverse complement strand
AGCCATGTATCGCTCGCGCCGCCGCTAAAAGCGAAAGGAAGACATGCAGATTCTACTCGAAAATCAACCGTACACTTCGATTCAGGCCGACGCCCTCGTCACCTACATCTTTGACAAAGAAAACAAACTTGATGGAGTCCTGGCCGATATTGACCACGCCATGGACGGCCGCCTCGCCGCTCTAGTCACCGCTGGCGAGCTCACCGGCAAGTCCCTCGAGACCGTTCTCGTTCATTTTCCCGAAGGCCTCGACGCCAAGCGCCTCCTCCTCATCGGCGCCGGCAAGCCCGATAAATTCTCGCAGTCCGACTTGCGCAAAATCGCCGGCACCGCGCTGCGTTACCTGAAATCCCGCGGCGTGAAGAAATTCGTATTCCTCGCCCGCGAAGGTGAACGCGGCCCCGCCGCCGCACAAGCCGTCACCGAAGGCCTGGGCGTAGCCGATTTCGAATCCAATAAATATCAAACTGAAAAGAAAGCCAGCAAAGAGATTCAATCCGTCCTGCTCGCCGGCTTCGACGCCAATCAGAACGGCAATCTCCCCGAATCCGTCGAGCACGGCCGCGTCATCGCCGAATCCCAGAATTTCGCGCGCGACCTGATCAACGAGCCTTCCAACCGCCTCACTCCACGCATGCTCGCGGCCCGCGCCGAAGCCATGGCTAAAGAAGTCGGCCTGGGCGTCGAAATTCTCGACGAGCGAAAAATTTCCGAGCTGAAAATGGGCGCTCTGATCGGCGTCGCCCAGGGCAGCGTCGAGCCGCCGCGCGTAATCGTCATCCGCTACACCCCCGAAAATGCGCGCCCCGACGCTCCAGTCCTCGGCCTCGTCGGCAAAGCCGTCACCTTCGACACCGGTGGCATCTCCATCAAACCCGCCGACAACATGGAAAAAATGAAGTACGACATGGGCGGCGGCGCCACTATGCTCGGCGCCATGCGCGCGATCGCGTATCTGAAGCCCGCAGTCCCGGTGATCGCCGTAATCCCCGCCACCGAAAACATGCCCGGCGGCCGCGCTCAGAAACCCGGCGACATCCAAGTCGCCATGTCCGGTAAAACCATCGAAGTCATCAATACCGACGCCGAAGGCCGCATGGTCCTAGCCGACGGCATTTTCTACGCCCGTAAACTCGGCGCCACCCACCTGATTGACGCCGCCACCCTGACCGGCGCCATCCAGGTCGCCCTCGCCAACGTCCACGTCGGAGCCTTCGGCACCCCGCGCGAATATCTCGATCAATTCCTCGAAAGTGCCAAAGCGGTCGGCGAAAAAATGTGGCCCATGCCCATCGACGATGAGTACGAAGAGATGATCAAAAGCAATATCGCCGACATCCGCAACACCGGCTCAGGCAAAGGCGGCGGCGCCATCACCGGCGCCTGGTTCATAAAAGAATTCGCCGAAGACACACCCTGGATTCACCTCGACATCGCGGCAACTTGCTGGGTAGACGAAGGAAGACCGTGGCTGGCAAAGGGCCCGACAGGGGTAGCGATCCGCTCAATCGTAGATTTTGCGATGAAGCTCTAGATTTTTATCTCGCTGCCTGTTTTCAGGCGTCGTCATCCTGAGCGGAGCGAAGGATCTCTCTTCGCTCTCGCTCGGCAACACTGTTCACATCTTCTCCGGCGCCGTAATCCCGAGCAATCCCAACGTCGTCACCAACTGCTCCCGCACCAAAGTCGTCACATAAAGCAAGAACGCACGCTTCTCCGCGTCCGCCTCCCGATTAATGTTGTGCTTGTGATAAAACCCATTGAAACTCTGCGCCAATTCAAACCCAAACCGCGCCACCGCAGCAGGCTCCTGCGCCGCGAGCGCCAGTTCCAACCGCGCATCCAAAGATCCCGCCAACAACACCAGATCCCAAATATCCTCATACTCCGGCGAAACCAAAAATCGCGAAGCATCCAGCTCCCCGCTCCGAATCCGCGCAATGTTCGCCGCATCCTCCACAGCCAAACTCGGATCCAGCTCAGCCCCCTTGCGTAAAATTCCATTCACCCGCACCACCGCATACTGCACATAAGGTCCCGTCTCCCCCTCAAAACTCAAAGCATCCTTGAAATCAAACGCAATCACAGTAGAGCGCGTAAACCGCAATAGAAAATACCGCAAGGCCCCAATCGCCACCGCATGTGCAATCGCCGCCCGCTCCTCTGACGGGCTCTCCGGATGCCGCGAGTCCACTTCCTCTCGCGCGCTAGCTTCCAACCGGTCGAGCAAGTCGTCAGCCTTCACACCCTGCCCTTTCCGCCCGCTCACTTCAACGTAAGGCCGCTTCGCATCCTCGGCCGGAATCTCGTACCCCATCTCCAAAGCGCAACGCGGCGTCAAAGCCACCACGTTATAAGCAAAATGCTTCAAATGATCCGCCTCAGCGCCGTAACCCAGCGCCCGCAACCCCGCCACCACCACTTGCTGCGGATAAGACTGCCGCGAATCAATCACATTGAAGACTTCATGCGCGTGTCCAAACGCCGGCGCCCCCGGATCGTCCCGCTCGCTGGCAGTGATCCAAGCCTGATGCCCATCCGGATGCTCATAAAAACGGTGATAATGAAAATCGCGCGCCAGCAATCCAAATTTCCAAAGATGCAGCGCGATATCCTTGCCGACGTATGTCACCGTCCCAGTCGAGCGCACAATAATCTTCGCTTCCGCTTCTTCCGGAGGTTCCTCAGCCGCAGCCTCAGCTCCTTCGGCGGACGGCTTCGCAGCAGCCTCCTTATCCGAAGGCAGCTCCATCACCCAGCACCCGGCATTCTTCCCTGAAGTAGCCAGCTGCACCGCCCCGCTGCGTTTCAGTAATTCAAACGCCGCATCCCAAAATTTCAAATGCAGGATGTCGCTCTCCTGCGTCAGCAAATCGTAATCAATCCCCAACCGGTCCAGCGTATGCAAATGGCAGTAGTTGATCGCCGTAGCGACGATCTCCCCCATCTTCGCCGCTTCGCCGTGCCCCTCCTCGATCTCCTTCAATATTTCCGCGCGCAATTCCAGCCGCGCCTTGTCCTCCGCCAGAAATAAAGTCACCCGCGTGTACAAATCCCAGCACAAGTAATCGAATTTCGGCGCCTCCGTCAGCGCCTGCACCTCAGCCAGCGATTTTTTCTCCAGATGCAGAAATCCCAGCACCACATCCGCCACCTGCACCCCGGTATTATCAATATAGTTCTGCACCTCCACCCGCCGCCCCGAATGTCGCAACAAGCGCGCAAACGTATCGCCCAGAACCGCGTTGCGCAAATGCCCGATGTGCGCCGCTTTGTTCGGATTAATGCTGGTGTGCTCGACGACAGTCTTCGTCGCGCCAACTTCCGCCGTCAGCGCCTGCCGACCAGCTTCCTCAGCAGCCGCCCGAAAAAACGCCGCGCGATCAAAAAACGCATTCAAATATCCGCCGCCCGCCACTTCCACTCGCGCAATCCCCGCGATCGGCTTCAACGAATTCGCAATCTCCTGCGCCAAAGCCCGCGGCGGTTTCTTCAAACGCTTAGCCAATTCGAAACACACCGGCGACGCCGCCTCCCCCATCGAAAGCTTCGGCGGCCGCTCGGTGACAATCGGCACATCCGTCTTATAACGCTCGTGAATATGATGGCGCAGCGCCTTGCGGAACCGCTCTTCGACGGCTTTATACACGTGGCTCCCTATGCAAAGTGAATCTCGCGATTATAGGTAAACCCGCGGAAAGCGTCAAAGCCGCCCACTCGCCCGGATTTGACAGCGTTCGAAGCCCAGACTAGTATCGTTTTTTCGCGTTTCGACGGGATTCGCGCCTGCTCATCCAATGAAAAGCATGCGGCACGCATATTTCGACTGTTTTTCCGGCATCAGCGGCGACATGGTCCTAGGCGCCCTGGTGGACGCCGGCGCCGACCTGCGCGCCATCGAGTCCGATCTCCGCAAGTTGGGCCTAGAAGGCTGGGAAATTTCCGCCACAAAAGTGAAGCGCGGCGAAATCTTCGCCACCCACGTGAAAGTCGAAACCACCGAAGGCCATCACCACCGCGGCCTCTCAATAATTCTTCAAAGAATCGAAAACGCCAAACTCGCCCCTCGCGCCGCAGCCAGAGCCACTAAAATTTTCACTCGCCTGGCCGAAGCCGAAGCAAAAGTTCATCAGCTACCCATCGAACAAGTCCATTTCCATGAAGTAGGCGCGGTAGATTCCATCGTGGACATCGTGGGGGCCGCGATCGGCTTCGAATTCCTCGGCATTGACGAGTTCGCGTGCTCCACGCTGGACGTAGGCGCAGGCCAAGTGAAAACCGCCCACGGCGTGCTTCCAGTCCCAGCGCCCGCAACCGCCGAACTGTTGAAAGGCGCCCCCATGTTCACCAGCGGCATCGCCAAAGAACTCGTCACTCCAACAGGCGCGGCAATCGCCACCACGCTCTCCACGCGCTACGCCGAAATCCCGGAAATGACTCTGAAAGCCATCGGCTATGGCGCCGGCAGCGCAGACTTGAAAGAAAAAGCCAACGTCCTCCGCCTTCTGATCGGTGAAGCGGCACTAAGCGAACCCGGCGAATATTGGGACGCTCCCGTCAGCGTAATCGAAACCAACATTGACGACATGAGCCCGCAACTCTACGGCTATTTCGCCGAACGAGCGCTCGAAGCCGGCGCCCTCGACGTATTCTCCGCGCCCGTGCTGATGAAAAAGAACAGACCCGGTCAGCTCGTGACGATCCTGAGCGAGCCGCACAACGTCAGCCGCCTCATCGATCTTGTCTTCCGCGAGACCACGACGATCGGCGTACGGACGCACGACGTGCGCCGCAAAACCCTAGCCCGGGAATCAGTGACAGTAGAAACGCCCTTCGGCGAAGTCCGCATGAAAATTTCGCGCCTGCACGGCTCAGTCCTCAACGCCACGCCCGAATACGAAGATTGCCGCCGCATCGCTGCGCAAAAAGGCATCCCGCTGAAAGATGTCCTGGCAGCAGCCACCTACCAATTTCAAAAATGGCTCGAAGCCCAGGGCAAATTTTCCGATGCGCCCAGTCGCGAGTGAACCGGCGGCGGGTAACACACACACAACCTTTTGCATTCCGCGCCCGACAGGAGGATGATGAATCTGTGAAAATGTCGAACTACACCAGCGGCCGACCTAGCGCCCTCTCCCTGGCGCTCACAGCCACTCGCCTGCGGGCCGCTAGCCTCCAAAATCGGCAATTTCTATTCAATACAAATGAACGCCTTTCTCGAAACCCAAATTTTGCAACTCGCACAAAACAAAGCACTTCATTTTTTCTATTCAATACAAATGAACGGTCACCAATCACTACTCACCAATCACTAATCACTACTCACCAAGGCGGCGCTCAAACCTTCCATGCCTAACTCCAAGCCCAAGTATTACCTCACCACTCCCATCTACTATGCCAACTCCCGCCCGCACGTCGGCTCCGCCTACACCACCATCGTCTGCGACGTCATCGCCCGCTACAAACGCATGTGCGGCTTCGACGTCGCCTATCTCACCGGCACAGACGAGCACGGCGTCAACATCGAACGCGCCGCCGAAAAACTCGGCATCTCACCCGCCGACCTGGTGGACCGCAACCAGCAAATCTTCCGCGATCTCTGGAAGCTCCTTGGCATCAGCTACACCGATTTCGTCCGCACCACCGAGCCGCGCCACGCCGTAGCCGTGCAGAATCTGGTCCGCCGCACCCAACGCGTCTCGCCCGACGCCATCTTCAAACGCAAATACGAAGGCCGCTACTGCATCTACGACAACCTGTACGTCAGTGACACGCCCGAGCCCGCCGATTGCCAGATCTGCGGCCGCCCCGCCGAACTGATCTCCGAAGAAAATTATTTTTTCCGCCTCTCCGCGTACCAGGAAAAACTCCTGCAGCTCTACAAGGACCAGCCCGATTTCGTCCAGCCGGATTTCCGCCTCAACGAAGTGAAAAGCTTCGTCGAGAGCGGCTTGAAAGATCTTTCCATCAGCCGCAAGACAATCAAATGGGGCATCCCCTGGCCCGGCGATCCCGAACACGTCTTCTATGTCTGGTACGACGCGCTCACCAGCTACATGAGCGGTATCGGCTTCGTGGACGGCGAAAAAAAAGACAGCGAGCGCTTTAAAAAATTCTGGCCCGCCGACGTCCACATGATTGGCAAAGAAATTATCCGCTTCCACGCCGTCTACTGGCCCGCCTTCCTCATGGCCGCCTTTCCAGATAAAAAGTTGTCCGACTACATGCCCGGCAGAATCCAGGCCCACGGCTGGCTCCTCTTCGAACAGGAAAAAATGAGCAAGTCCAAAGGCAACGTAGCCTACGCCGAGCCGTTAGTAAAAGCCCTGGGCAACGACGCCCTGCGCTACTACCTCCTCCGCGAGGTCGTCTTCGGCCAAGACGGCAATTTCAGCAAGGACGCCCTAATCACCCGCTACAACGCCGACCTGGCGAACGGCCTCGGCAATCTTTCGAGCCGTACGCTCACGATGATCGAAAATTATTGCGGCGGCGTTGTCCCGATCCAATCTGCAGCGCCCCCGAGCCTTCATGAGTTATCGTCCACGGCTTTTTACAATACGATTCGCAACTCGTACGACAAGTTTGATTTCTCCGATTCGTTATCAATAATTTGGGGCCTGGTGGCAATAGCCGACAAATATCTCGCGGAAGAGAAGCCCTGGACGCTCGCGAAGGATCCTGCACAGAAGGAAAAATTGGAGCAAGTGCTGTACGTCGCCGCGGAATCGCTGAGGATTGTCTCCGTTCTAGCACATCCCGTGATTCCCGACGCGACGCAGAAGATCTGGGAGCAACTTGGACAAGCAGGAAAAATCGAAAACGTGAGCATCAATGATTTGCAATGGGGTGGATTGAAGCCCGGAACGCGAATCGGAAAACCCGAAGGTGTATTTCCGCGCGCGGATAAAAAAGAAATACTGGAGAGGATCGAAACCATGGAAAACGAAATTCGCAATCCCGGCAGCACGCCCAGCGCTGACTCTGCACCAACCGCGCCAATAATCGCCGCAACCGGAGCAGTCGCCGCGCCTGCGACTCCAGCAAAAATCGGCATCGAAGATTTCGCCAAAGTCGAACTGCGCGCCGGCATAGTGAAATCCGCCGAGCGTATCCAAGGGGCCGACAAGCTCCTCAAGCTTCTAGTGGACATCGGCGACGAAGTCCGCCAAGTCCTCGCCGGCATCGCGCTCTCCTACGCCCCAGAAGATCTCGTAGGCCGCAAAGTAGTGATCGTGACGAATCTAGCCCCCAGAAAAATGCGCGGCCTCGAATCCAACGGCATGCTCCTAGCCGCATCCGTAGGCCCCGACGGGAAGCCAGTCCTCTGCACCTTCGCCGAAGACGTCCCCGCGGGCGCGAAGGTAAAGTGAGCTGTAAAAAAGGCTGCCACCTAAAACTTATGCGCCACATCTAACGACGCGACAGGCTAAATATTGGAAATAATTGACTCGCACGCGCACCTCGAATCCGAAGACTTCGACGCCGACCGCGCCGAAATGCTCCAGCGCGCCCAAGCCGCAGGCGTGCAAAACATATTGGCGATCGGCAGCGGCGGTTCTGGTCCTGAACGTCTCGATGCCGCCATCGCAGTAGCCAAAGACTACGATTGGATCTACGCCACTGTGGGCATCCATCCGCAACACGCCGCCGAAGCCCAGGAACAAAATTACGCCGACCTCGACACCCTCGCGAAAAATCCCAAAGTAATCGCTTGGGGCGAAATGGGCCTCGACTATCATTACGAAGAACCGCCGCCCGAAATCCAGCAACCAGTTTTCCGCCGCCAACTGCGACAAGCCCGCAACGCAAAGTTGCCCATCATCATCCACTGCCGCGACGCCTGGGACGACTGTCTCGAGATCCTCGAAAAAGAATGGTCCTCCGCAGGACTGGGCGGAATATTTCACTGCTTCACCGGCACGCTCCGTGAAGCCCAACGCGGCCTCGAAATGGGCTTCCTCGTTTCCTTCGCCGCCAACATCACCTACCCAAAATCCCAGCAAATCCGCGACGTGGCAGCAAACCTTCCGCTCGACCAAATCCTCACCGAAACCGATTCGCCTTTCCTTTCGCCCCAGGGCCGCCGCGGTAAAAGAAATGAGCCTGCCCACGTCGTCGAGGTAGCGCAGACGCTTGCGAATGTGAGAAACTTGGCCCGCGAAGAAGTAGCCGCCACAACCGCGGCCAATTTCAGGCGATTTTTCCGGCTAGGCGGTCACGCAATTCCGGCCCAGCCAAGGTGAACCTCAAGGATGGCTTTCGCTGTCCAACTTGCAAAAGGTATTTTTGATCTCGTACGAGACGATCTAGCGCTCGTCGAACAAGAAATCGCCGCGCAAAACAGCGCGGCCATCGAACCTGTCTGCGAAATTTCCAGTTACCTCCGCGAAGGTGGCGGAAAACGCCTGCGACCCGCGCTGCTCCTTCTCGCCGCGGGAGCGTCCGGATATCGCGGCGAAAGCGCCATCCGTCTCGGCGCCGTCGTTGAAATGATTCACAGCGCCACGCTAATCCACGACGATGTGATTGACGGCGCTGATACCCGCCGCGGCCGTCCCAGCGCCAATGCCCGTTGGGGAAATCACATGAGCGTCCTCGCCGGCGACTGGCTCTACATGCAGTCTTTCGAAATGGCGCTGCGCGAACGCAATTTCGCCGTCCTCGATATTCTGATTGATCTCACGCAGAACATGGTCGAAGGCGAACTCCTCCAGCTCACGCGCCTCGGCCAGATTGACCTGAACGAAGCCGAAGCCACCGAGCTCGCCTACCGCAAGACCGCCTGCCTGTTCAGCGGATGCGCGCGCCTCGGCGCCGTCCTTGGCAAGCAGCCCAAAGAAATCGAAGACGGCCTCGCCGATTATGGTCGCAACGCCGGCCTCGCGTTCCAATTAGTTGATGATCTGCTCGATTTCACTGCGTCGCCGGAAAAATTAGGCAAGCCGGTGCTCAGCGATTTGAAGGAAGGCAAAGTCACGCTGCCGCTGATTTTCGCGCTGGAAGCGCAGGCGCACGCCGCGCAGCCGCACGTCACGACACTCGACGGCAACCGCCGAACGCACGCAAAGAGCGAAGGCCGCTGCTTAGTGGAAAAAGTTCTGGAAGAGCGCGATTTCCGCACCATCCGCGCCGAGCAAATCGCCAAGCTCGTACGCGAGACCGGTGCCCTCGAACGCGCCACGAACCTCGCGAAAGAATACGTCCGCCGCTCCAAAGCCAGCCTGGAAGTTTTGCCGGACACGGAATATCGCCGTGCGCTGCTGGCCGTCCCCGATTTCATCCTCGATCGCGAAAATTAATTTCGCAGCTCACTCGGGCTTCGCACCTGGAGCCGCAGCAGCAGCGGGCTGCTTGCCGAAACGCACTTCGTGAGCGATCAAATCGCTTCCCACCGGCTTCGCATGAATCACCACGCGATCGCCCACTTTCAAATCCTTGATAGTCGCGCTCGCGCCGCTCTTCACGAACGAAGTGTCCGTCGCGATTTTCACAACCTGCAACGAACCATCCTGCACCTGCACGGTGATTTCGCTGTCAGTGATTTTCGTCACCGTCCCCAGCACGTGCTTGTCCGTGCCGTGCGCCCGCGCAGCCAAAGTCACCAGCGAAAACGCCAAAAGTATCAGCATTGCCGAACCGATTCTGCGCATATTGATTTCTCCTCTAGTGTGGATGTGGATTCGGCCGCCCATGTGCGTCAGACGGCTCGTTCAAGAACTCGTTTTCCATCTCTTCTTCTTTCATCTCCGCTGGACTGCGCGGATTGTTTGCCTTCATGTCCTGCATATCTTCGTCAGTCATTTTCGGCAGATGGCGAATGAACAGCACCAGATGCCATGTATCATGATCGCTCGTTCCGCCCGTGCCCCACGCCGGCATTCCAGTAAAACGCACGCCATTCTCTATGATGTAGTAAATCTCGCCATCCGAGAGATTTTGCGTCTGCGCCAACCGCATGTCCGGTACGCGCGGATAAAGCTTCTGCCCCATCTCCGTCGCGCCGCTGCCATCATTCCCATGGCAGCTGGCGCAATGGTCCGCGAAATGCCGCCGCGCTTCCACTAGCACCTCCGGCGAAGCTTGCATGGGATTACTCAACTCGCGAGCGCTGCGTGGAATAGCCAGCCGTTGCAAGGCGCTTGCCAATCGAGACTCCATCGCGCCAGGAGCGTCGCGGGCGCTCAATCCCGTCGCGCACAACCAGGAAATTCCCACGATCACCACGATCAGCGGGATCGCGAGCAACAAAAGCAACCGCGTACAAAACGTTTTCACCATACCCCTCGTGCCGCCGCTCCGCGCGGTCCGCCTCCGATGATAACCAACTTGTTGATCCTTTTCCTCAGTAGTGGAACCTCCACTTGAATTCGACGTAGATCTCCCGCGGATCGTTGAAATGAAATCCTCCAAATGTCAGGCTGTTGTCCAGCAGCACTCGCCGGTTCGCCACGTTCAGCGCGGTAAATCCCACGGTGTATTTCTCGCCGAAGGATTTGCCGAGTGAAATGTCAAAGGTCGTGTGCTGCGGCAAATAATTCCCGGGAAACTGCGCGTCTGGCATCCCATTCGTGAACCCCGACCCGTAATAAACATTCGTCGAAGCAAACGACTGCCACGGAAGCGTCGCATTAAACCCGACGTTCAACGTGTTCCGCTGGTCATGGTCCACCGGTGAATACCCCGGCGGCACAAAGAGCGGGCACGTTATCGGATTCACGGGCTGGGGGCAGATCAAGCCGCCGGTAATCGGTCCGCTGGCCTGCGCAATCTGATTTGAATAGGCAAGGTGAAATTGCCCGCGGTTCCAGATGCGCGGCGACCGCAAAGTAAGTTCCCATGCCTGAATCAAAGCTTTATCCCAGGTAATCGGCCAGAAAATGTTCGATTCGCCGATGTTGTTGTGATCGAGCCAGTTCCGCGCATAGGTTTGAAACGTGTCGGCGTCCAGAGACCACCCGCGGTACGGAATCGTGACGCCCAGTTGATACTCGCGATCGCGTTCGCCGAGCAAAGGTCCAAACGTCACGCCCTGGTTGTTTGCCAAGCCGAGCAGCGGCCCTGTAGCAGTGAGCAAAGGCGGAGCCTGGTAGAAGTCGCCCCAGAAACCGCGAAAGACCCAGTTCAGCTTCGGCACTTGAATGGCGACGCCATATCGCGGATAGACGTGGTCCTCTGTGATCTGCCCGCTGAAGTGTGATTGCCGGAAACCGGCTATCAACGTAAGCCACGACGTGACCTTGAACTTATCATCCACATAAAATTCCTCCAGCCCTCCGGTGATCGCGGCGGTCGAAGCGGGAGTGTTGATGCAAGGGGCGACGCAAGGGTTGAAGACGTTATTGAAGAATTCGCTCTGGTGCTGAGCGAAACCGTACATTCCCACTTGAATGTCATTTTTCCAGACGTGTGCGCTCACCGATGCCTGCAGTCCTCCATAGTTGGAGGTCTGGGTGACGTCGGAGATTACCGGAGTATCGTTGGGCGACGCGTCATAGCTGGCTTTGTTGTAATGATAGAAGGGTGAAACGGTCGTCAGCAGGTTCGGGTTAAACGTGTGCACCCACGAGAAGGTGACATATCCATCCGGTTCACGCTCGCTATCGCGCAGCCCAAAGCTGGGAAAAACCTGATTTCCGGCTGAGTTGGGATTCGGATCGTAGGGAATCTGGTAATAATCCTGCCGCAACTGGGCAACCAGTCGAAATTGGTTCTGGGAACTGGGGTTGAATATCAGCGACGCGAATCCCCCATAGCCGTTTTCCGCATCGTGAAACACCTGTCCAATCGGCGCCTGCAGCCCGTAGTTGCTGCGATTCGCGTTGACGCTGAAGTAGTACGCGAAGCGCTGGGTGTGGCCGCCGAAGTTGAGCTGATTGTTGGTCTGAAACCAATTTCCGAAAGTGGTAATCAGCTCGCCCTCATTGTTCCGTTCGAAACCGGTGCGCGGCACAATGTTAAATATTCCGTACGTGCGGTCTCCGTAGTCCGCGTCGTAGCTGCCTCGCATCACTTCCATATAATCGATGTCCTTGGGATCAATCTGCGGCCCCAGATTGGTGGCGATGTTCGTGTTTGGTATCGGCACGCCGTCAATCAGCCAGCTAACTTGGTGCCCGCCGCGCATGTGCAACATGTCGTGGGTCACGTACGAGCCCGGCACGTAGTCGGTAATCATCTCCAAACCGTTGGTACGGTCAGCGCCGGGAGTTTGCGCGATATCCAGGCGACCCACCAGCGTCGTCGGCGTCACCGAATCCACGTTGGCCACTTCCGCCTCGCCTACGACCACGGTGGTTTGATTCAGCGCCGCGATCGCCAGTTGAAAATGCAGAACGGGCGACGAACTCGAAGCCACCGTAACCGTTTGCTCCGCCGTCTGGAATTTCGCCTGCGTGATCGTGATCTTGTAATCGCCCACCGGAACCGACGTGAACGAAAACTCGCCGTTGTCGTCGGTTTGAGTTGTCTGTGTCCAATCCGAAGTAATCGCCGACAGCTTTACCGACGCGCCAGAGACCGGCCGATGCTGCGGGTCATGCACCACGCCTTGAATTTTTCCGAAAATGGTGGCGTGCAACAGCGGCCCACAAAGCAGAAACACCGCGAGACACAAGCAGAAAATTAACCTACGCACAAAGCCTCCGTCCTGAATTTTTATTTTTCAGTTCTGGCGGACGAGGCTAACTGCGCGGCGGTTGAAACGGCCCAGCGAGGAATCCGGCGGACAAATTGTCGGCAGGGAACTGCGAATTGGCGAAACGCGAAATTTTCGGCCCGGCAATAAACGCGAGCGCAGACGTCTGCGCCGGCGGAAACGGCGCAAGCAGGCCGTAATCCATGCGCTGTTCCGACGACCTCATGCTGCATTCCATCATGTGCGCCGTGGCGCCATGATGGCAGGCCATGTCGTCCTTCTGAGGCTCCGGCGAGGAATTCCGCACCGGCGCGTGATGATGCCCGCCATGCGGCAAGCAGCACATGCCATTGCAATCAGGCATGCCGGGTTCCACCGCGCGCGCCAGCAAAGCCAACGGCGTTGCCAGCAGCGCGACAATCACGAGAATAGCTTGGATCCTACGCATCGCCAAAAACTCTACCACAGCCGCCCGCGCTCGGTAAACCGCAACCCACGCTCGCGCCGTGGGTCATCGCTGCCTGCGATTTGCGCCCACAAATACATCGCGGTACGCTGGCAACATCGTGCTCCCGTTCAAACTAATCTACGACCACCGCTACGACCTGAACCTCGGCGACCACGTCTTTCCCTCACAAAAGTATCGCCTGGTTCACGAACGCCTGTTGCATGGCGGAATCGCGCAAAGCAGCGATTTTCTTTCACCCCAGGCAGCAAGAGACGAAGATGTCCTCCGCGTCCACACCCCCGACTACGTCCGCAAATTAAAAACCGGGTCGCTCTCCTACGCCGAAGTCCTGCAACTAGAAGTGCCGTACTCCCAGGAATTAATCGAAGCCTGCTGGCTAGCCGCAGGCGGCTCGATTCTCGCCGGCCAAAAAGCGCTGCAAGACGGCTGGTCTGCAAACGTCGGCGGCGGATTCCACCACGCTTGCCCCGATCACGGTGAAGGCTTCTGCGTAATCCACGACGTAGCCATCGCCATCCGCCGCCTGCAACACGACAAAGCAATTGAACGCGTGATGGTGATCGACACCGACGTGCATCACGGCAACGGCACCGCCACAATTTTCGCCGCGGACAAGAACGTCTTCACGCTCTCGATTCACCAACTGCGCAACTATCCCTTTGTCAAGCCGCCATCCACCATGGACATCAACCTGCCAGACGGCGTAGGTGACGAAAATTATCTCGCGGTCCTCGACGAGCATTTGCGCAAAGCCTTCTCCGATTTCGCGCCGCAAATTATTTTTTACGTCGCCGGAGCCGACCCATACCGCGAAGACCAACTCGGCGGCCTGTCGTTAACGATGGAAGGCCTGGCCCACCGCGACGCCTTGGTAATGGATTACGCCCGGAAAAATAAATGCCCGCTCGTGATCACCCTGGCTGGAGGCTACGCCCGACGCGTGGAAGACACCGTGGCAATCCATGTGGGCACGATCGTTGCAGCCCGCGACGCAGCAGGAAAGAAAGCAGCAGGAGGTTAATTTTGCGGACGTGGACTGGCGGTGAATAAGGTCAAGGTTTTGACTTTGTAGCGGCCGCCTTCAGGCAGGCGCCGTTGATGTTGTCGTTGCAGTTGTCCTCGTAGCGGCAGTCTTCAGAGCGCCATTCGCTCTGGTTCACTTCGCGTTAGTAGACGCGCCGTCCGCCACCGCCGCCTGTATCCCATTCGTAAGATTTTCCGAAAATCCCTCCGGCGGATATCCATTAATCCGATAAGTAATCTTCCCCGCGCGATCCACAATCAAAACCGTCGGCAAAGACTGGACCTTCACAAACTCATCCAACCCGTCAGCATAAACCACCGGCACATCCCACTTCTCATGGCTCAGAAAAGGCCCGACCAAAGATTCATCCTCATCCGTATTCACAGCGTAAAAGACAATCTCCTCATTTCCCGCATAATTCTTCGCGACCTGCACAAACTGCGGCTCCAATTCGCGGCAAGGTCCGCACCAAGTAGCCCAAAAACTCAGCACCAGCACTTTTCCTCGCACGCCCGCCAGCGGCACAGCACTCCCATCCAATTTGCGCAGCGCAAACGCGTAAACGTCCTTAGCGTTTTTATTCCCAGCCGCCGAACCAGCCGCACCCGCGCCGACAGCCGGAACGGCGCCAAGCGAATCGTACTGCGCCAGCACCGCCGCGCCCAAGCCGTCCTCGCTCCCGTGCAACTGCCGCCAAACATTGCCCAGCCGCTTGCGCACTTCGCGCCGGTTTACTTTCCCCACCGCCCCATCTTCCGGCAGCACGAACGCCAGCAAATATTCCTGCGCCGCCGTCGCGTAGTCCCGGCGCATCTCCGCGAGCTCCCCCAGCTGCTCCGCAGCGACGGCATTGCGCTGCACCGCATAGCTCATGCGCAGATCTTTTTCCGCCGCGACATCATCGTGCTGTGATTTTTCAATCTGTCCGCGCAGATTGTAGAGCGCGGCGCGCAGGTCGTCGTGATGCTGCTGCCACTCCGCCGGCGAAACGCGCGGAGGCTTTTCCGCCGCCGTGGTTTTGTCAATTCGATCCAGAACCCGGCTCACGTATCCAGAGGCGCGTGTCAAGCTGGCGTCATCCCCTTGCTTTTGCAGCAGTCCCACGGCCAGCATCATGATTTCGGAATCGTCCGGGCGCAGCGCAATCAACTGCTCGGAATATTTCAATGCGCAAGCGTCGTCTTGCACCTGTTCGCAGGATTCCACTAGCGCCCGAAACACGCCCGCCTTTCTGGGCGCGTCTGGAAATCGTTGCAGATAACGCTCCAGATTGCGCACCAGCGCCCCGCGATCGTTGCCCGCATCCGCGATCGCTTTCTGCAGCTCCATTTCAGGGTCCGCGTCTTTTTTGGAAATGGAGTCAGATGGTGTCTTCGCCGTGCCCGACGGCGGGGCAGCATTCTGCGCGCGCGCACACCACGCCCCGACAAAAAAAATCCCAGAAATTAGCAGCAGAAGAAAAAGGCGGCGAATTACGACGAGGCTTTCGCGGGCGCTTGGCGATGACAACTAAAACCTCTCAGAATCGTCGCTGTCGCTACACTCAAAACGCAATTCTAACGCGAACGCGCAATACGACGAGGGGAATTACCGGCGCACATTACTTCAGAGACACGCTTCCAGACGAAGTCTGCACTTCCACGCGCGCCTTCCCATCGCCCAATCGCGCACGCAGCTCGTGTTTTTCACTAGTCCCTTCCATCGTAATAGGAATAGCCGCATCAATGTCTCCCGAATTCGATCGCGCCATCAATCGAAAGCTCGCAGACGGCGACACCTGCAGCACCACGTCTCCCGAACTGGTGTGAATATCCCAGTAATTCGAACCGGCGGGATTTCCCTCGATCACCACATCACCCGAGGCCGTGCGCAAGCGAATATCTGCCGACGCGCCCTTGATCGTAATATCCCCGCTTCCCGTGCTGGCTTCCACGGCGTCTGCCGGATTGTTGATCTCCATGTCGCCGGAGCCGCTATGCAGCCGCACCTGGTTGTGCACACTGTCGAGCGTGATATCGCCCGAACCGCTTGTCGCTTGCACCTGCCCTTGCACCTGAGAAAGATGTATCTCGCCGCTGCCGGTCAGCGCCTGCACGTCGGCGGTAATATTCGCAGCGGTGATTGCTCCAGATCCAGAAGTGAAATTCGCGGGCCCCTTGATGCCGTCCACTTCCACATCGCCCGAGCCAGTAGCGGAGTGAATCTCGGCGTCAGCTGGCACCACAATCGTATAGTCAATGGAAGCGCCGCTGTTGCTATGCGAGCCCGACCCGCCGACGCGGATCAGATTGCCCTCCTGCGATACCGGAGGATTCGCTTCGAGCTCGTGCACGCGTTCCTGGCTGCCTTTTTCAGACCACTCATGCGCCTGAATCTCTCCGTGCACGCGTACTTCGCCCGCAGCTCCGGTGCTCACGTGCGAATCGCCGCTGCCGTTGGTGAGTTCAATGCGCACTGGCCCATTCACCGTGAACGTTTTGTCGAACGTTCCCTCGGCGCTCGGCTGCGTCCTGCATCCCGCCAACAGTAGCGTCGCGCAAGCCGCCACCAGCAACGCCGAGCGGGCCGCCACCGCAATTCCGTTGAGATTGTGTGAGCGCTTCATCGTGTGTGTTCGCCGTTTAGGGGCTGGCTTCGACGGCGCGCGCCCCGCCAGCGCCCGGCCACCCTTCCTACCAGAGATATACGAGAAAGCGCAACCAGAAGTTCCCACGCGGGCGATGGTTGCAACGAAGCCGTCACTTGATCTTCAAGAGGGAATTGAGCGAACCCTGCCGGTAACCTTCCAAATCCAGAGTCACAAACGAAAATCCCGCGCTCTTCACGCCGTCAGAAATCTTGCGCGAAATCTCCGGATCAAATCCGCGCGTCAATTCCTCCGGCGCAATTTCGATCCGCGCCAATTCCCCATGCGCCCGCACGCGAAATTGCCGGAACTCCAGCGCGCGCAGAGCGGCTTCAGCCCGATCGATCTTCTCCAGCAACTCAGGCGTCACAGCTGTACCATAAGGCACGCGCGACGAAAGGCATGCCGAAGCTGGACGATTCCACGTGGCCAATCCAGCCCGCTGCGAAAGAAAGCGTATCTCAGCCTTGTAAAGCTGAGCATCCAGCAGCGGTGCCAGCACGTGATGCTCGTGCGCCGCGCGATGCCCCGGCCGGAAATCGCGCGTGTCGTCCGCGTTGATTCCATAAGCGATCGCCGCAAACTGCCGCCCGCGAGCCAGCGCATCCATCTGGTCGAACAGCTCGTCCTTACAGTGATAGCAGCGGTCGGCGTTATTCGCGACGTACAGCGGATTCGCGAGCTCGTGGGTTTCGATAAATTCGTGACGCAAGCCAGCCGCGCCGATAAAAGCGTCCGCCTGCTCGCGATCGTGGCGCGAAAAACTTGCAGACAGCGCGGTAATCGCCAGCGCGCGCTCACCCAAAGCCTGATTTGCAGCCCACGCGAGATACGCAGAATCAGCTCCGCCGGAGAACGCCACCAGCACCGATTCCACTCGCCGCAGCGCAGCAAGCAAATTTTCCTGCTTCGCAAACGCCTGCGCGGCATCTACCGCCGGAGCCGCAGCAGCGGCGCCCGACGCAATCGGCAATCGTGAAACGTTGGACATAGACCAGCCAGTATAGCCGAATTTGGACTACTGAAAATCCAGCAGCACATCTACTTTGGCATTGTGCGGATCCAGCTGCAAAAACTTTCCAATCTTGTCGTAGTGAACCGGCAGTCCCACAAACGCAGCTTTAATCCCCGTGTTCACGAAATCGTCGTATACGCTTTTATCGAACACCGCCCCTGGCGCGATGCTCCACGCTTTCTTCAACCGTCGCTCCCCCTCAACCGAGAGCCCCGTGAGTACCAGATGTCCCATGTGATACTGCGGCCCTTCGTTCACGTCCACCACATACATCACGCGCTTGGCCTGGTCATCAAATTGCCCGGTGGGATTCAAACCCGCGTCCAGATATCCAAGTTGCGCGTACGCCGCCCGCACCGTCTCCCACATCGATTGGATTTTATTTCCGTCCGCGGGATCGCCAGGCAACAGCGCCGAAAATTTATTCAGGTCCGGCGCCGTGATCGAATCGTTGCCCTTCCACTGCACGCCGCCCCACGCATAAGCAACGCCGGGATCAACCGGTGCCGCAACAATTACTTGCCCGGAAAGCGGGCTCGTGGGATTCTCCGCAAAATGCGCCGCCGGCTGCCCGAATCGCACTTTCAAGTACGCGCGCGCCAGATACACCGGGCGCACCTGCTCGAATTCGAAAAGTTCCACACGGCTGCGCGAGTACGGCTTGCCGATCAAATCCGGCAGCCGCTCCTGCACCACCCGATCGTTCTGCGCGACCGCATCAGAAAAATCCACCTTCTGAATCGTCAGATCCGTGTTCTCTACGCGAAATTCCTGCACGTTTTGATTGTTAAAAGGATGCGCTATCACTTCGTGCGCCACGTGCGCGTGCACGTTCCGCGCATCCAGAAGTTTTTCCAGCTCGCCCGCGATAGCGTCCAGCACCGTGCCTTTCGACGGCGCTCCACCATCAAATAAGATTCCCGAAGCTTTCAGCCCGGCGGATAATTCCTCGTCGCTGAACCACGGAAAATTATCAAACGTCACCGGCAGCGCCGGCACGTCCGAAACCTGGTAAGTAACCTTCACGCCGCCCAGGACCGTCGCAAATTTGTATTGGATATTCGTAAAAAGGCCCAGCGCGGCCAGCTTGTCCGCCGCTCCCTGCAATTCCTCACGGCCCACAATCGCGCCAGCATGCAGGCCGATGGCCGTCGCGATCTGCTCCGAAGTAAATCGCATCGATCCCGCCACCAGCACCGAATCCAGCCGCGCGGTTCCCGGCCGGGCATTTTGCAGCGTCGCCTGCATCCGCGACGCAGACAACGGTGTGAACACCGTGCCGAACAGTAGACACGCGAGAATGAGCCATGAAACCTTGTGCAGGACGTGGTTGCGCATCATCCAGTAATTCTAGAACACAGAAACCGTAAGGGGAACCTGCGAATTGCGCGCCGCGAAGAAATTCGACTTAAAAGCGCCGCCAGACCGCTATTCCACCGTAACCGATTTCGCCAGGTTTCGCGGTTGGTCCACGTCGCAACCCCGCCGCACCGCGATGTGATAAGCCAGCAGCTGCAGCGGCACAATTTCGAGAATTGGCGCGAGCAACTCCGGCGCCATCGGCACTTCCACCACATGATTCGCAATTTCGCGCGCTTGCCGGTCGCCCTCCGTCACCACCGCGACCACAATTCCGTCGCGCGCCTTCACTTCCTGCATGTTGGAAACGGTCTTCTCATACCGCATCATCGAAGCCGGATCAGATTCGTCGCGCGTCGCAATCACCACCACCGGCAAATTCTCATCAATCAGTGCGTTCGGCCCATGCTTCATTTCCCCCGCCGGATATCCCTCTGCATGAATGTAGGAAATTTCCTTCAGCTTCAACGCGCCTTCCAAGGCTATTGGGTAATGGATGCCACGCCCCAGATACAGAAAATCGGTATGGCGAAATAAGAGCCGCCCCAGCTCTTCCATCTCGGCGTCGTGCTGCAAAATCGTTTCAATCTTGTGCGGAATCCGCGTCAGCTCCTGCATCAACTTTCTCGCAGCCGCCGGAGTCAGCTTCCCGCGGACCTGCGCCAGATAAAGCGCCGTCAGCATCAGCGCCGTCAGTTGACCCGTAAATGCCTTCGTGGACGCAACGCCAATTTCCGGCCCCGCGTGCGTATAAATTGTTCCACTGGCCTCGCGCGTAAGCATCGAACCCACCACATTGCAAATCCCCAGAATCTTCGCGCCCTTCTGCCGCGATTCCCGCTGCGCCGCCAAAGTGTCCGCCGTTTCACCCGATTGGCTGATGGCGATTACCAGATGATGTTTATTCACGATCGGATCGCGATAGCGAAACTCGCTGCCGTAATCCACTTCCACCGGCAGTTGCGCCAGCCGCTCGATCATGAATTTGCCAGCCAACGCCGCGTGCCAGCTCGTTCCGCACGCGATGATCTTCACGCCTTCAAAATTCCGGAATTCCTCCTCGCTGATATCCATCTGGTCCAAAAATACTTTGCCTGTGTCCTGCGAGATTCTCCCCAGCAAAGTGTCGCGCACCGCGCGCGGCTGCTCGAAGATTTCCTTCTGCATGAAATGCTTGAACCCGCCCTTTTCCGCCATGATCGGGTCCCAGGTCACGTGCTGCGGGTTTCGTTCCACAGGGTGCCCCTGGAAATCCATAACGCAAACGCCCCGCGGCGTCAGCACTGCCAGTTCGCCATCACCCAAAAAGAAAACGCTGCGGGTATGCTGCAGAATTGCCGGAATGTCGCTCGCCACGAAAAATTCCTTTTCACCTAGGCCAATCACAATCGGCGGACCCATCCGCGCCGCCACAATCTTCAAGGGGTCGCGCGTCGAAAGTGCCACCAGCGCAAACGCCCCCGTCATCACTTTCACCGACTTCAGCACCGCAGCTTCCAGCGATGCGCCGTCAGAATATTTCTCGATCAGGTGCGCAATAATCTCCGTGTCGGTTTCCGTGACGAATTTGTGCCCTTCAGCAATCAGTTGGTGCTTCAGTTCCAGATAATTCTCAATAATTCCGTTGTGCACCACTACAATCTCACCGCTGCAATCGCGATGCGGATGCGCATTCTCTTCCGTCGGGCGTCCGTGCGTGGCCCAGCGCGTGTGCCCGATCCCGTACACGCCTTCCAGCGGCGTCGCGCGAATCGATTCCTCGAGATTGTGCAGTTTTCCCGGCGCGCGCCGAATTTCCAGCTTGCCGTCCTTCTGCACCACCGCGATCCCGGCAGAATCGTAGCCGCGATATTCCAGCCGCTTCAGCCCATCCAGAATCAGCGGCACCACGGGTTTTGTGCCAATGTAACCGACAATTCCGCACACGGGATTTTGCTCCTGGAAGCTGCCTGGACATAGAAGTTGCAGGCAGCCGCGCCTGCAATAAGGTTAGCACATCGCTTGCATCACACAACGCCACCGCGTCTGAGGGTGCGGGGAGCGTTACGTCGAAAAAAAGAAGTCAGTGCGTGGAACAGAAATTCGTCACTCCAGAATTTCGAAGCGGAATTCTTCAATCACAGGATTAGTCAGCACGTCCTTAGCAATCCGTTCCACCTGCGTCTTGGCTTCCTCGCGGCTCAGCCCATCCAGCCTCAGCACAAAGAATTTCCCCTGCCGCACATCCTGCACGGCGGAATATCCCAAAGACGCGAGCGCTCGTTGAATGGTCTGACCCTGTGGATCCAGAACCGTGGTTTTCAGCATGACCCAGACGTGTGCTTTCATCGTTCGAATTATACCAGTCCCGCCGAACCCGCCGCCGCTCGAAAAGCCACCAAATATTTTCGCTTCTCATCCGGCGGCAAAAATGCCGCGTGAAAACTCTGCTCTATCAGCTTCACCAGGTGCGCCGTCGAAACGCCCAGCCCCGCCACTTTTGAATATTCCGTCAGCAAGTCGGTATCGAACATGCCCGGATCGTCCGTCGAAAGGGTCACCGCAATCCCGCGCTTCAGGAAATCCGGCAGGGGATGATCGCTCAGCGTCACATCGGCTTTCCCCACCTGCCGCGCCAGCGCTCCCGTGCACAAATTGCTCGTCGGACAAACTTCCAGCACTACTCGCCGCATCGCCAGCGTATCCGCAAACGCTGCATCGCGCATCACCGCAATCCCATGCCCGATTCGCTCCGCTCCCAGCAACTCAATCGCTTCGCGCACCGAATCCGGCCCGCCAATCTCCCCTGCATGGCACACGATATGCAGCCCATCCTGCCGCGCCAGATCAAATGCCGGACGAAAATTAACAGTCGGATACGCCAACTCATCGCCGCCCATTCCAAACGACACCACGCCCAATTTCTGCAGTTGCCCGGCCCAACGCGCCACTTCCTTCGCCGGATCAGGCCCGAATTGCCGTGCCGCATCCAGAATAAAGGCTGTACGCAAACGCGCAAACGGAACGGACTGCGCCGCTTCGCGAATTGCCGTCACAGTCGCTTCCAGATTCTGCATCCGCCGCAGAATCACGCCCGCGGAAATCGTAAATTCCGCATACACCACGTTCTGTCGCACCAGTTCTTCGCACAACTGCCGCGTGATCAATGCATAATCATCCGGTGTGCGCAGAAAAGAAGTCACCCATTTGAACATATCCAAAAATCCGGTGAAGTTCGAAAAATTGTAACGCGCCGCGACTTCCTCGGGCGCGAGCGTGACGCCATGACGCGCCGCCAGCTTCAAAGCCGTATCCGGCCGGATCGATCCTTCCAGATGCAAATGCAATTCCGCTTTTGGCAGCGCGTCAATGGCCATGGGCGGCCGGGCGGTTTGTGTTTGCGGATTCATTTTATTGCTGCGGCAATTGCGGTCGTCCCGCGTTGATCCAGGCCGTCAACCAGTACGAGCCTACGTCGGTGGAAGCATCGGAAAGTTGGCGCACCAGAACCGCTCCGGCCAGCGAATAGAACTTGTCGTAATAATCCTGCGAGTAACTCGAAAGCCCTTCGTGGGCGCGCCGGTCGGCCAGCAGCACATTCTCCAGCCAGGAATGAGCCGTGAGGCAAATTTCGAACGCGCGATCCGTGGGATCGTGAATGAAGACGGCATCATTAGGCTGCACAAAAAAGAACAATTGATAGCGGTCCACCAATCCGCTCGAGAAGCGCTGATTTACCCCGGGCTGCGCGGAAAGTTTCCCATCCATATTAATCGTCGTGTTGAAAGGATCGTGCGCCGCGTTCACATAGTGCGCCAAAACAGCGGCTGAGATGCGCACCTGGTTCCAATCGTGGTCCCGAAATGCGTCGGTAAGCTTCTTGCTGTAGAAACCGATCTCCCACGGCAAGATTCCGTATTGGTCCAGTACTCGCCGGTTGAATTTCGTGGTCGCCAAATTGTACTCGCGCGGCAAAGCAGAGAAGGGGAACGGCCCGTAGTGATCCAGCTGAATGAAATCCGTGTGGCGCGCCGCCCCGTTTTTCGCTTCGTTTTCTTCCGCCGGCCCCACGTGCTCCACCAGATACTGCCGGTTCGCGTAAAAAAACGGCTGCATCTCCTGCGGCAAAGTGTCCACCGCGCGATTCGTCACCAGCCGGTCGCCGGTTTCGCCCCACCCGAACAACGGCGCAATTCCGAGGACCAAAATCCCCGCCGACAAAATTCCCGCGCGTTGCAGCGAACGGCGCATTACCGAAGTGTGTCCTTATCCGCATCCGCCTTGATATTCGCGTCCGATAGCTGGCTGTGGCGGCGCCCGTAAAAATAATAAAAACACAATCCGATCAGTAGCCACACGAAGAAACGGATCCAATTGGTAATCGGAAGCCCCGCCATCAATAGCAGGCACGTCAGAATCGTAATCACAGGCGCCAAAATTCCACCCGGCGCCCGAAACGCCCGCGGCCGGTCTGGCTGCTTATAACGCAGAATCAGCACTCCTCCCGCCACCAACGCAAACGCGAACAAAGTTCCGATATTGGAAAGGTCAGCCAGAGTTCCGATATCCAGCAGCCCAGCCGGAATTCCAACCAGAAATCCCGCCATGATCGTCGAAAAATCTGGCGTGCGAAATCTTTTGTGCACCCGGCTGAAAACCCTGGGCAGCAATCCATCGCGCGACATCGCAAACCACACCCGCGCCTGTCCCAGCTGAAATACCAGCAGCGAAGAAATCATTCCGGTTAACGCGCCCAGCAGCACGATCAGCTGAATATTTCTGAAGCCCAACTTCTTCAGCGTGTTCACCACCGGCGCCGCGTCGTCCAGCAGCGTTTCCCAGCGCACCAGGCCGGTCAATACCACCACTACCGAGATATACAGAATCGTGCAAATCACCAGCGTTGCAATAATGCCGATCGGCAAATCGCGCTTCGGTTGCTTACACTCCTCTGCCGCAGTCGAAACCGAATCAAAGCCAATATAAGTGAAAAAAATAATCGACCCGCCGGTCAGAATTCCCGGCCATCCGTTTGGCGCAAAGGGATGCCAGTTCGCCGGGTGCACGTACCGCGACGCAAAAACCACGAACACCATGATCGCCGCGATCTTCAGCAGGACCATAATATTGTTAGCGTTCGCCGATTCGCGTATCCCGCGCACCAGAATCACCGTCAGCAGCATCACGATAATAAAAGCCGGCCAGTTAAATCCAAAATGCCAGCCCGGATCGTAAAGCGTATTCCCCTGCAGATCCGCCAGCCCCGCCGGCAAATAAGCAGGAGTAATCCACCTTAAGCTCGGATGCACGCCAAACCAATCCAGCAAATTCACCACATGCGCGGAAAATCCCACGCTCACAGCCATATTCGAAACGGCGTATTCCAGAATTAAATCCCAACCAATGATCCACGCGATCAACTCGCCCATCGTCGCGTACGTATAGGTGTAAGCACTGCCCGCGATCGGGATCATCGCCGCCAGCTCCGCGTAACAAAGCGCCGCGAAAGCGCACACCACTCCCACCAGCACGAACGACAACGCAATCGCAGGCCCCGCGCCCGGCCGCCCGAACGACGCCGAGTGATAAATCAGATATTCCAGCAGGGGAGCGTTCAGCACGGATTTAAATTGCAGTTTTTGTCCCGCGATGGCCGTGCCAATAATTGTGAAAATCCCCGACCCGATTACCGCGCCAATTCCCAACGACGTCAGGCTCAACCACCCCAGCGATTTCTTCAGCCGCTTTTCGGGATCTTCCGAATCGGAAATCAGCCGGTCAATATCCTTCGTCCGGAAAAGCTGTGCGCCCAATCGTCACCTTCCCTGTGAAAGAGCGAGAAACTTTACCCTGCGAACGGTTGTGGTGCAACCTTGCGGGCCGGCGTCCCCGCCAATATTCCATCGCGCCAGCGACATCATCCTATAGCACACTGCATTCGTCCTAGAAGTCATCTCACAAAACGGAAGGTCGCGAACGCCATCAAGCACGTAAACAGAAGGCCTCTAGGATCTGCCAAAGTACCCGAGTGTCTTTGGTGCCGTTTCTGGCCGCTTGTCACTCATCACTAGCTACTGCCTTTTTCGCGCCTCACGCCAGCTGCAAATTGGCGTAGCGCTCGATGAGCTTCTTGGCCCCGTGGTCCTGGAAACTGACGGTCAACTTACGATCTTCGCCTTCGCCCTCGACTTCGATGATCGTCCCCACGCCGTATTTCGCATGACGCACTCGCGTCCCGATCAATGGATCCTTCGACGAACGCCGCGCCGCGCCGCGTGATGCCGCACCGTAAGGCGTGCGCGGCTTCTGCCGGTAAACATAATTCTCCGAATAATCCGGATCAGGCTCGCACCTCCGCGTTTCGCCCGGCTCCGATTGCGAACCCAGCGCCGCTTCAATCAAATCTCCCGGTATTTCCGCCAGAAAACGCGAAGGCAGCGCCGCCCGCAACCGCTCTTCGCCATACGTCCGCCGGTACACCGCCCGCGACAGCACCAAAGACTGCTTCGCCCGCGTCATGCCCACATAAAAAAGCCGCCGCTCCTCTTCCACCTCGGCATTGCTGCCCAGCGCGCGCCCGTGCGGCAAAAGCCCTTCTTCCAGACCGGCCAGAAACACCGCGTCAAATTCCAATCCCTTTGCGCTGTGCAAAGTCATCAGCGAAACTGGAATCGTGTCATCGTACTGATCCGAATCGCTCGACAGCGCCGCCTGGTCCAGCACGTCTTCCAGCGTCTGCCCCTGCTCGGTTGCCTCCGCCATCGCGTTCGCCAGCTCGCGCAAATTTTCCGCGCGCGAAGTGTGCTCCAGATTGTCTTGTTGCTCCACCCAATCCAGATAACCGGTGCTGCCCAGCACGCGCTCGATCAGCTGCGTGGGCTGCGTGTCCTGGCAATCCTTCTGCAAGTCTTCGATCAATTTGCAGAATGACCGCAGCGCCCCGCTGAATTTCTTCCCCGTCAGAAACTCTCCGCTGGAAATTACTTCCCACAGCGATTTCGAAGTGTCCTTCGCGCGCGCTTCCAGAGCAGCCACGGTCACCGCCCCAATCCCACGCGGTGGCACATTCAGCACGCGCAGCAAAGCCACATCGTCTTCCGGATGGAATATCAGTCGCACGTACGCCAGCGCATTGCGCACCTCCGCGCGTTCGTAAAAACTGAAGCCACCCACCACGCGATAGCGAATCCCCAACCGCCGCAGCACTTCTTCAAACGACCGCGATTGCGCCCCCGTGCGATAGAGCACGGCAATCCGCGCATCCGGGTCCTTCCGCACCAGCCCCGACAATACTCCGCAAATAAACTCAGCTTCCGCGGAAGAATCCGGCGCCTCGAAAAATTTCAGCCGCGCGCCCGCACCCAAAGTCGCCTGCAGAGTTTTCCCCAGCCGGTCGGAATTGTTTTTCACCACCGCCGCGGCCGCGTCCAGAATCGTCTGCGTCGAACGGTAGTTTTCTTCCAGCCGTATCAGCTTCGCGTCCGGAAAATCCGAAGTGAAGCGCTTCAGATTTCCCGCGCGCGCCC
>Ga0210390_10001123_pt1 | contig 26640 bp, 24 predicted proteins | sample IncBWH11OmetaG_FD_161050 | JGI IMG/M metagenome (GOLD analysis project Ga0210390, IMG submission 161050) | Forest soil microbial communities from Barre Woods Harvard Forest LTER site, Petersham, Massachusetts, United States - Inc-BW-H-11-O ... | reverse complement strand
ATCCCGGTCCACCGGCTTGAACTGGCGTGCCATAAATCCATTCTGCCAGCATTAACACCAGAAATCCGGCAGATCGAGTTTTGCAACAGGCCCAATAGCAAGCTGAACGGGACATTCATCTGCTGGGGCCAACGTCCGCGAGGGCGCTTGCCCGTGCTGAGAGTTGCTAGTACGTGACCTTTACGTCATCGTCGACGAGATGTGAGACAGAGCCAGTTTTCGATCCGACATTGACAAGAGTACGCAATCTCGAATAAAAGTGCAATGAATATTACCTTCCTGCGATGAGCAGGTTAACATTGGTTGTCATCGTCTGGAGACCGCTCGAAGTCTGCGGCTACCGCTCCGTTCTGGCACCCGGGAGGCACGGCACTTGGGGGTGGCCAGATTTGAACCGGCGGCCTCTTCGTCCCGAACTGTCAGCCCCGACCCTGCTCGCCGTTCGGGGTGCAGCGTAGTGCGTGTAGGGATGTCTGCCCAGGACAGTCGTAGCGAGCATCGGTTGCTATACCTCGCTGCTGTACGAAGTCGCATCTGCCAGTCGAAACACTGTCAAGCGCTGGTTGACAGCGAACAACACGCCGCGATCGCGACTCGAACGCGGGGACCTACTGCTTAGGAGCTCGTTTCCCGCTCGGCTCCGACCTGCGCGTGCGCAGCTTATGGGATCAGTCGGTCACAACAGGACAGACGTCGTGTACCCAGTCCTCGGCTCCCCTGCGGCGTGCGGCCTGGCGGTCCTCGATCGGTCGATCGCAGGTCTTGCAGATCCGCCCGCCCGGTGCGTGGCTGAAGGCATCTTCCCCGGTGGCGTTGCGGCTATCGGTGAAATCTGCGCCTTGAATGCCGGACTCTGTCGCAGCTCCGGGGTTTGGGCCTATTATCGGGAACGACATCAGTTTCCCCCAGTTCTCACGATGTGTGTTGCGCCCTCAGTATGACACCGGGCCCGCCGCACGCCTAACTGACGAGCAAGAGCGTCGTTTATCTGGCCTGTCGTCAATTCCCGGCCGCTTCCGTCCGCCAAGACCGGATGCTGTTGTGGTCAGCCTTGGTGGTCTGCGTCTTTGCCGATTACCGGCGTCCTCGGCTGTAGATGCGTACGAAGATCACCGCGATTAGCAGAATGATCATGGCCGAGATATCAGGATCTTAAAGGACTTTCGAACAGGTCACCAAGCATCATGCAGGGATGTTCGCATACTCCCCGTCCTTCCGATAGGTGCCGAGAACTTGTCGGCGAGAGGATGCCCGACACGGAGGACGGGCCACGCCCGGTTTCGCGCGGCGCGGCGTCGAGTCTTGCGTTACGGCCACCACGGGCCGCCCGGTAGCGGGGACCACTAGCTCGGCGGCACGGACGGGCGGGTCGGTCCTTGCCCCGCGGGCGACTTCAGCCCCACTGGCAACAGCGTCGCCTGCGCCGGGAGCCCGATAGAACGTAGTGCTGAAGACTTAACCGGTCATGGCCGGTCAAATCTTCAGCACTATCGGAAACGACGCCTGGGCAGGGCTTGCTATCCGGGGAAACGTGCGCCAGAGCCCCAGGGGACCGCGACCTTCCGCGTAACTGGCACACGTCAGGCGTCCGGACCGGGTTCTACGCGGGCTCTTAGTAGCTCACCCTGACGCATCAGTGACGCACGGATGCGAAAAGGCCGGTTCCAAGAGCGGAACCAGCCTTTGACCTGGGTCGGGGTGGCCGGATTTGAACCGGCGGCCTCTTCGTCCCGAACGAAGCGCGCTGCCAAGCTGCGCTACACCCCGCCGCCCGCGCACCTGGTCACGAGGACGTGATCGGGAGCCTTCGGGCGAACCTCCGTTAGTTTAGCGGATAACCGGACCGCCATGCGCGCGGTCATCCCTAGGTCCGCGGCAGCAGCGTGAGCAGGGTTGCTTCCGGGCGGCACGCGAACCTGGCGGGCGCCCACGGAGACGTGCCGAGGCCACCGGACACGTGCAGCCACGCCGTCTTCCCGTCCGCCGGCGCGACTGCCGGGTGCATGCTCAGTCCGCGCACCCGTGCCTTGTCGATGCCGCAGTTCGTGACCAGCGCGCCGTACCCGGGGACGCACAGCTGCCCACCGTGCGTGTGCCCGGCCAGCAGCAGGTCATAGCCATCCGCGGCGAACCGGTCGAGAACCCGGGGCTCGGGCGAGTGCAGCACCCCGATCCGCAGGTCAGCAGACGGGTCGGCTTTCCCAGCCACCAGGTCGTAGCGGTCCTTGTCGGTGTGTGAGTCGTGCACGCCGGCGAACGCGATGTCGAGTCCGCCGACCGTCAGACGGTCGCGCCGGTTGTTCAGGTCCAGCCAGCCCTTGGCCGACATCTCCTCGCCCAGCTTCTCCCAGGGCAGGTCCGGCTCGTCGTCCCAGTGGTCATCCTTGCTGGTCCGCCACAGGTAGCGGGCGGGGTTCCTTGGCTTGGGCGAGAAGAGGTCGTTGGAACCGTAGACGAAGACTCCGGGCCGTTCGAGCAGCGGTCCGAGCGACTCGATCAGCGGCTCGACGGCTACCGGCGAGGCGATCGAGTCACCCGTGTTCACCACGAGGTCCGGTTCGAGCGCCGCGAGCGACCTCACGAACGCCATGAGGCGATGCCGGCCAGGCGTCAGGTGGGTATCGGAGAGATGCAGCACGCGCAGCGGCGCGGCGCCAGCCGGCAAAACCGGCACGTCCTGCTGCCTGAGGACAAACCAGTTACGCTCGATGACCGTGGCGTAGCCCAATGCCGCGGCGCCTGTAGTGGCCGCGAGGGACAGCAGGGTTCGTGCTCGCATTTACCCATGGTGCCATGCCAGCCGCCATGCACTAGCCACAAGCCGCCTCGTGCCGGCCGCAAGTCGTCGTGGGCTGTCCGCGAAAAAGAGTTAACCGTGTCGGGCAGGATAGGAGCGTGAACGAACTGAAGGAACGGCTCCGCGCCGACCTCAACGCGGCGATGCGCGCTCGCGATCAGGTGCGGCTGCGCACGCTGCGGATGGCGCTTACCTCGATCACCAACGAGGAAGTGTCCGGGACCACCGCGCGCGACCTGTCGGACGACGAGATCGTCAAGGTGCTCACCCGCGAGGCGAAGAAGCGCCGGGAGGCGGCGGACGCGTTCGAGTCCGCCGGCCGTGCCGACCAGGCGGCGGCAGAGCGAGCCGAAGGCGAGGTGCTAGCCGATTACCTGCCCGTGCAGCTCACCGATGACGAACTGGCCGGGCTGGTCGCCGCGGCCATCGCCGACACCGGCGCCCAGGGCATGCCCGGGATGGGGAAGGTGATGAAGGCCGTGACCCCGCAGGTGGCGGGGCGTGCCGACGGCGGGCGGGTCGCGGCCGAGGTGCGCCGCCAGCTCACTAGCGAGTTAAGCCAGTTACAGGTGCGGCGGGCCGCCTACGGGTGCGGCGGGCCAGTCCCGCCGCCGCCGCCGCCACCGTGACCGCCATGACCGCCGTGACTGGGCTTCTTAGGCTGGACGACCTGTTGGCCGTTGCCCTGGCTCCATAGCTCGCTGCTGCCTGGAACGGGAGTGAAGTACTCCGGCGGACCGAGGTTGATGTGCGTGAACGCGTAGTACCACGTCGATGCCGGCGCGTTGGCCCCGTACATCTCGCCAGGGCATTCGAGACCATTCATGACGTCGTGGTAACAGGCGCTCTCGCCGGCCATCGTGTCCTTCGTGGTCGGGTTGTTCGGGTTGAACACCGAGGTGTAACTGGCGAGGTTGGGGGTGTACCCGGCGAACGCCGCGTACGGCGTGCCGTTGCCGCTGGTCACGTTCGAGGTACCGGTCTTCCCTGCCGCCTCACGTCCGGGAAGCTCCAAGCCGGCCGCAGTCCCGCTGACGAGCACGCCCTGCAGGATATAGTTCGCGGCCTCGGCCACGGTCGAGGAGATGGCCTGGCGGCAGTGGGCGGACGGGACCGGGATCGACCCGCCACCCGCGGTCGTGACCTTGGTCAATACGATCGGCTCGCAGTACCGGCCGTTGGCCGCCACCGTAGCGTAGGCGGCCGCCATCCCCATCGGCGTCACGTTGAGCTCGCCGAGCGTGAAGCCGGGGTAGTTGTCCGCGGAGTACGCGAAGTTGAGGCTCGGGTCGGGCTTCAGAAGCGATACGCCATTCGCCCACGTCAGGCCTAGGTTGGCCGCGGTGTGGACCACGTTGCACAGCCCGACCTTCTGCTCAAGGTGGCCGAAGAACACGTTGATCGACCCGGTGGTGCCGGTGTACAGCGAGTACGTGCCGGTACCGGCTCCTTCCGAGTTCACCACGGGGAAGACGCCTTGCTGCCCGTTGGCGGAGCCGGCGGGCGCGCCCTCGCAGTTCGTGAAGCCGCTGACCGTGGTCGGGCTTTGGACCGTGAGCTGGAAGCCGAAAGGAACGCCTTGTTCCAGCGCGGTGACCAGCGTGAACAGCTTGGACGACGACCCAGTCTGGACGCCTTCCTGGCCGCCGTACTGGCTCCCCACCGCGTAATCAACCTCGGTTTCGTGGTTGCCGATCCCGTATGGCCTGTCCTCGGCGATGGCCATGACCTGACCGGTGCCGGGCTGGATCAGGACCTGCGTATCGGCGTTGTTGGCGGGGTTGTAATAGTTGTCGTCCGTTGGGAGAACCCAGTTGACCGCTGCGGTCGAGGCGGCCTGGTCCTCAGGGCTGACCGTGGTGTAGATGCGCAGGCCGCCGGTGGCGAGCAACTCGGCGCGGTCCTTGGGCGTCGAGCCGAACTGTGGGTCCAGCATGATCGAGTGGATCACGTAGTCGCAGAAGAAAGCGTCATTGCCTACCGTGCTCGCGCTGCAGCCGCTCTGCACGGCGCCCTGGTGCAGCCCCACTGGCTTCTTGATGGCCGCGGCCTCGGCGGCCCGCGAGAGCACACCAGTCTGCATCATCCGGGCGAGCACGGTGTTCCGCCGCACAAATGCCTGATACGGATGCGTGATCGGGTCGTACCGGTTCGGATTCTCGACGATCCCGGCCAGCGTGGCGCCCTGGTCGAGGTTCAGCTTCGCGGCGGTCGTGCCGAAGTAAGTTTCCGCGGCGGCCTCGATCCCCCAGGCCCCGCTGCCGTAGAAAGCGTTGTTGAGGTAGCCGGAGAGGATGTCCTGCTTGGACAGCGTGTGCGCGATGTCGACGGCTTGCCGCAGCTGGTCGAGCTTGCGGCTGAGGGTGTCGGCGATCGCCGCCTTCTCCGCGACGGGGTTGCCGAGGCCCTGCAGGACCAGCACGCCCTTTACGTACTGCTGCTCGATCGTGGAGCCACCCTGGATCGGCTTGTGCTGCAGGTCGTTGACTAGGGCGCGGAACGTGCCCTTGATGTCCAGCGCACCGCGTGACCAGTACCGGTCGTCCTCGATGGCCACGATCGCCTTGCGCGCGTTCGGCGAAATCTGGTTATAGGACACGGGCTGACGGTCGAGTCCGCTGTAGGTCTTGCCGGGACCCATGTCGACGCCGTACACGTACGTGATCAGGTGTCCATCGCGGTCGAAGATCTCCGACCGCTGCGGTAGCTGGGAGCCGGTGGGCAGCGTCAGCGTGGTGAACTTGTCGGAAGTGTCGCGCACCAGGACCCCGGTCGCGGCCACCACTGGCACCACCATCGCCGCGGCGATCACGCCTCCGAGCGCCGCCATGAAGAGCAAGCCGCCGACGGCGGTCGTCTTGCCGGCGGTCCATCGCAGGATTGGCTGCACGGGTCATAGCGTACGCGCGATGGCCCGTACTACTAACACCAAGGGCTGACCAACGGCCACACGCTGCCACTTTTGTCACGCTGGGGGTGCGCCCGCAACCGAACGGTGACTAGTCACATGGCTGTATATAGCCCATCAGGACTATCTGGGAAATGACCTTAGAGGGTCTTGGCAGCTACCGTCCGACTTCCGTAAGTTGCTTTGTCACGAACAGATAACCGTGACCGGTGGCCGCACATCCGTCACGGAATCGATCCGTCAATACAGACCGTCCGGGTGCAAGTGCGCTCGGCGATCAAGAGGAGTTGGGCACATGTGGGTTACCGACTGGACCACACGCGCCGCATGCAAGGGAACCGATCCTGACGAGCTTTTCGTCCAGGGTGCGGCCCAGAACCGCGCAAAGCTGATCTGCCGGGGCTGCCCGGTCCGAACCGAGTGCCTTGCGGACGCGCTTGACAACGGCATCGAGTTCGGCGTCTGGGGCGGAATGACCGAGCGCGAGCGGCGGGCGCTTCTCCGTCGTAGGCCCGACGTCACGTCGTGGCGCGAATTGCTCGAGCGGGCGCGTGACCGCTACGAGCGTCAGGGCATCGACGAGCTGGTCGCCAGCTAATTTCAGGTCTGCCCGGCAATTCAGGGCTAAGGCGCCCTGGACTCCGGCGAGAGATTCGCCGATGCGGCGTAGCCCGGCGAGATCGTGTACATCAACTGGCAGGGCCGAGACTTCCACGACAGGGACGGCAGGGTGTGCTGACGTAAACGCGCCGGCCACCCGCCGTTCCCGTTCGCCTAGGTTCATGCGCTCAGCGTGCAGCCGCAGCGCCGCGGCCGTCACGGAATAGCCATCGGCGTCGGCGGGATCCACGGCATCGCTGCGGATGCTCTCTAGTGTTTCAGCGGCGCCGAGCGAGCGTGCGGCGCTCAGCTTGGTCGCGGGCGAATGGTGGACGCGGTTCAGGATCAGGCCGGCCAGCGGCATGCGCTCCTCGTCCAGGCGCTCCACGAAATACGACGCCTCCCGCAGCGCGTCGGGCTCCGGCGCCGCCACCACGAGGAACGACGTGCCCGGCGCCTGCAGCAGCCGGTAGGTGGCGTCCGCGCGCTCGCGGAACCCGCCGAACATCGTGTCGAACGCGGTGATGAACGTCTGCGCGTCGCGCAGCACTTGACCACCGAGCAGCTTTGTCAGCGCCCCGGTCATCACGGAGAACCCGGCGTTCAGCACTTTGGTAAACGGCCTGCTCGCCTTGGCGGGGCTGGCGAGCACCCGGATCAGCCGCCCGTCGAGGAACCGGCCGAGGCGCTCAGGCGCGTCCAGGAAGTCAAGCGCGTTGCGGCTCGGCGGGGTGTCCACGACGATCAGGTCCCATTCGTCCGAGCGCCGCAGCTGGCCGAGCTTCTCCATCGCCATGTACTCCTGGGTGCCGGCGAAGCTGGACGACAGCGACTGGTAGAACGGGTTGGCCAGGATCTGCGCGGCCCTCGCCGGGTCCGAGTGTGCCTCGACGATCTCGTCGAACGTGCGCTTCATGTCAAGCATCATCGCGTGCAGGCTGCCGTCGGCCGACTGGTCCACGCCCTCGATCAGGCGCGGGGTGTTGTCCAGCGAGCTCAGGCCCATCGACTGGGCGAGCCGCCGGGCGGGATCGACGGTCAGCACGCAGACCTGCCGGCCGCGTTCGGCGGCACGCAGGCCGATGGCGGCGGCCGCGGTGGTCTTGCCGACGCCGCCCGAGCCGCAGCACACGATGATGCGGGTACGCCGGTCGTCGATCATCCGGTCCATGTCAAGACGCGGGTTCATGGTCAGGCTGCTCCCTGGTCACGAAGCTCGGCGGCCAGCCGGTAGAGGGCGGCCAGGTCGACTCCCTCGGCGATCATCGGCAGCGTGTAGGTGGGCTGGCCGGCCGCCTCGAGCTCGGTACGCTCCGTGTCTTGGAGTTCGACATGCCTGGCGTGCTCGGCCAGTTCGTCGGAGAGCGCCATGGCGAGGGCGTCGGTATTATCCAGCCCCGCTGCCGTCAGCGCCTCCGCCAGCGCGTTCACATCCGGCGTGACCTTCAGGTCCTCCCGGCTGAGCATCGCGGGCCTGGCCATGTTGATCACCACGCCGCCGACCTGCATGCCAGCTATCCGGCGAAGCTCGGCGATGCCGTCAAGCGTCTCCTGTACGGGCATCTCCTCCAGGGTGGATACGAAATGCACAGCGGTCTGCGGGGACTTGATTACCCGGGCCACGGTGTCGGCGTGTGTCCGGACCGGGCCGACCTTCGCCAGGCCGGAAACCTCGGCGGAGACGTTGAGGAAGCGGCCTATCCTGCCGGTGGGCGGCGCGTCGAGCACGACGCTGTCGTACACGTAGCCGCCGTGCGTCTTGCGCCGCGCGGCCTCGGTCGCCTTGCCCGTGACCAGCACGTCGGAAAGGCCAGGCGCGATTGTCGTCGCGAAGTCGACAAGGCCGAGCTTGTTCAGCGCCCGCCCGGCGCTGCGCATGTTGTAGAACATCTCCAGGTAATCAAGCAGCGCGCCCTCGGGGTCGATCGCTAGCGCGTACACGTCGCCCCCGGCATCGCGTCCGTCCCGCGCCTCGCCCGGGCCGATGGCGATCTTTCTTTCCTCGTACGGCAGCGGCGGGCGGTCGAAGAGCCGGGCGATGCCCTGCCGCCCTTCTGCCTCGATCAGCAGCACCTTGCGGCCGCCGTGCGCGAGGGCGAGCGCCAGGGCGGCAGCGACCGTCGTCTTGCCGGTGCCGCCCTTACCCGTCACGACGTGCAGCCGCACCCCATCCCAGTCCGTGTCCCTCGCGGTCATGCCCTGATGCTCCCGGTCGTCCTTCCACAGCGGCGTTTTCACGCTCTAAGCGAGGCTATCTCCGCCCGAGACAGAAACGATCCAGTCCGCGCTGGTCCGGACTGGTTTCCCCGCCGCCCGCAGTGGGCTTTACATTCATTTCATACCGAACGAATCCGGCCGGCTCCTTACGGTACGTAGCTGTAGGGGTTGTGTAGGACTACGCTGATGACTGAGCCTGCTGTCCCGAGAAGGAGGCGATCTCAGATGGTGGCCCTGATCGTTGTCATCGTCCTGGTCGTAGTGATACTCGGCCTGGTCGCGGCTGCGCGGTCGATCAAAATCGTCCAGCAGTTCGAGAAAGGCATTATCTACCGGTTCGGCCGCGTCCTGCCCGAGATTAAAGGGCCGGGGGTCCACTTCATGAACCCGGTCAGTGACCGGATGCAGAAGGTCAACATGCAGATCGTCGCGATGGCGGTGCCCGCGCAGGAGGGCATCACCAGGGATAACGTGTCGGTCCGGGTTGACGCCGTGGTGTACTTCCGGGTTGTGGACCCGATCAAGGCCACGGTCAACGTGCAGAACTACATGTTCGCCATCTCTCAGCAAGCGCAGACCTCGCTGCGGTCTATCATCGGCCAGTCCGAGATGGACCAGCTGCTCGCCGAGCGTGAGACGGTGAACAGGGAGCTGCGGCGCATCATCGACGAGCCGACCGAAGAGCCGTGGGGCATCCGGGTCGAGCGGGTCGAGATCAAGGACGTGTCGCTGCCCGAGGGCATGAAGCGCTCCATGTCGCGGCAGGCAGAAGCCGAGCGGGAGCGGCGCGCCAGGATCATCACCGCCGACGGCGAGTACCAGGCGTCCAAGCGGCTGGCCGCGGCGGCCAATGTGATGGCCAAGGACCCCGCCGCGCTCCAGCTGCGACTGCTGCAGACCGTCGTCGAGGTCGCGGGCGAGAAGAACAGCACGCTGGTCATGCCCGTCCCGGTGGAGCTGCTGCGCTTCTTCGAGAAGATGGCGCCGGGGCCAGCCCGGCCGCTGGACGAGGAGCCCGCCGACACAGGCGACGATGAGGTGGCCGCGGCCGAGGCCGCGATCTCGCACACCGGCACTCCCGAGCTTGGCGAGGCCCAGGTACCCCCGGTTCCGGAAGTGGACGCGGCGGCCGACGCCGTGCCTGAGCTCGCTGGGGGCAACGGCGCGTCCGCTCCAGCCACGGCGGCCGGCCCGGACAAGTCCTGACCTAGCACGCGCTTCCGGCTCGCGCCCTCGGCTCGCGCACTGGCGCGATCGGCGCGAGCCGGGAGCGCTAGTGTTTGCCCATGCAGAAATGGGAGTACGTGACGGTGCCGCTGCTTGTGCACGCCACCAAGCAGATCCTGGACAACTGGGGCGACGAGGGATGGGAACTGGTCGCGCTGATACCCGGTCCGAACCCCGAGCAGCTCGTCGCCTACATGAAGCGGGAGAAGTCGTGAGCGCGGCGGCCGAACGCCTCGCCGCCCTTGGGCTGACCCTGCCCGCGGTGGCCACTCCTGTCGCCGCTTACGTTCCGGCCGTGCGCACTGGGAACTACGTGTACACGTCGGGTCAGCTCCCCATGGTGGACGGGAAGCTGCAGGCCACCGGCAAAGTGGGCGAGTCGGTCAGCCCGCAGGACGCCGCCGGGCTGGCCCGCATATGCGCGCTGAACGCGCTCGCGGCCGCGGCCGGCGCCGCGGGCGGCCTGGACGCGATCACCCGGGTGGTCAAGGTGACCGGGTTCGTCGCGAGCGCGCCTGGGTTCACCGGGCAAGCGCAAGTCATCAACGGGGCCAGCGAGTTCCTGATCGAGGTGCTCGGCGAGGCCGGCCGGCACGCGCGCAGCGCGGTCGGGATGGCGGTCCTGCCGCTGGACTCGCCGGTCGAGGTCGAGATGATCGTCGAAGTCTCACCGGCTTCCGGCGCGGCGTGAGGATTCAGCTCGGCTGGTTCGATGAGCGGCTTGCTGACCGGATAGCCGCCATCGCGGCCGGCGCGCTGGCCCCGGCCGTTCCCAGGGACGCGGCCACCGTGATGGTGCTGCGGCCGGAGTCGGCGTCTGGTCAGCCCGGCGATGCTCCCGAGGTACTGATGCTGGAGCGGCCGGCGGCCATGGCCTTCGCACCTGGCGCCTACGTGTTCCCTGGCGGGTCGGTGGACCCTGATGACAGCGATCCGGACATCGGCTGGGTGGCCGGACCTACCCCCGAGGAATTCGGCGACCTGCTCGGTTGCACAGCGGAGTTGGCTCGAGCGCTGGTCTGCGCCGCGGTACGCGAGACGTTCGAGGAGTCCGGCGTGCTGCTGGCGGGCGGGGCCGACGGCGCGCCCGCAGGGTTCGACGGGCCGTCGCTGGCGGCTGATCGCGGCGGCCTCGCCGCGGGCCGGATGACGTTCGCCGAGGTACTCGCGCGCCGCGGCCTCGTCATACGCGCCGACCTCCTGACGCCATGGGCGCGCTGGATAACGCCGGAGGCCGAGCCCAGGCGTTTCGACGCCAGGTTCTTCGCCGCCGCGCTGCCGCCAGGACAGCGGGCCTCGGGCCATCACGCGGAGGCCGAACAGATCGGCTGGGAGCGGCCGGAGGCCGCGATCAGCGCCGCGAAAGCCGGCTCGATGCTGCTCTTGCCCCCGACCGCGACCATCCTCGCCGAGTTCGCCGCTCAGGGCCGGGTCGGCAAGATCCTGGCCAGCCGCCGTACCGTCACGCCGATCGAGCCGCGTCTAGTGATCGAGGACGGCGAGTCCTGGCTGATCATCCCCGACGAGGTCGGGTATCCGCTGTGAACCGGGCGATCGACGGCATGGGCACGGAACGCGCCCGCTGCGTGCTGGCGCCGAATCCGTCACCGATGACGCTGGACGGGACCAATACCTGGGTGATCGCCGAGCTGGGCTCGGCGGCGGCCCTCGTGGTCGATCCAGGACCCGAAGACAACGGCCACCTGCACCGAGTGCTCGACCTCGCGTGTGTCGGCGACCGGCGGGTGGCACAGATCGTGCTGACCCACGGGCACTCGGACCACGCGGCCGGCGCGGCGCGGTTCGCCGCGATGACCGGGGCGCCGGTGATCGCGCTCGACCCCGCGCACCGGCTGGGCAGCGAGGGCCTGTCGGCAGGCGACGTACTCACCGCGGCGGGATGCGAGGTCCGAGTGGTCGCGACCCCCGGCCATTCGGCTGACTCGGTGAGCCTGCTGCTCGAGGCCGACGGCGCGCTGCTGACCGGCGACACCGTGCTCGGGCGCGGCACCACGGTGATCGCGCAGGACGGCGGGCTCGGCGACTACCTGCGCACGCTGGACGAGCTTCGGTCACTCGCGGCAAGCGCCGGGCTGCGTGTGCTTTTGCCCGGGCATGGCCCGGTGCTCGACGACCCGGCGGGCGTCCTCGACTACTACATCGCGCATCGCCGGGAGCGGCTTGACCAGATACGCGGGGCACTGGCGGCCGGCGCGCGTACCCCGCCCGAGATCGTGGACATCGTGTACGCGGACACCGATCCGGCGGTACGCGATGCCGCCGAACGGTCGGTCCGGGCCCAGCTCGACTACCTCAACGTCCGCTTAGCGTCCTAACCTGGCGCGCTTGCGGAGGCGCTCGGCGTCCAGGATGAGGACGGAGCGTGCGGAGATCTGCAGCCAGCCGCGGGCGGCGAAGTCCGCGAGCGCCTTGTTGACCGTCTCCCGGGACGCGCCGACGAGTTGTGCCAGCTCCTCCTGGGTCAGGTCGTGGTGCACGTGCAGGCCGTCGACTTCCTGGTGCCCGAAACGGTCCGCGAGGTCGAGCAGGTTCTTGGCCACCCGGCCCGGCACGTCGGTGAATACGAGGTCGGCCATCACGTCATTGGCGCGGCGCAGCCGCTGGGCTAGCGCCCGGAGCATGTGCATCGACACCTCCGGCCGCTCCCTCAGCCACGGGATCAGCGCTTCATGCTTGAGCGAGGCGAGCACCGCATCGGTCACCGCGCTGGCAGAAGAGGTCCGTGGCCGTGGGTCGAACAGCGACAGCTCACCGAACATCTCGCCCGGCCCGATCACGCTTAGCAGGTTCTCGCGGCCGTCCGTCGCGGCGCGGGTGAGCTTCATCTTGCCTTCAAGCACCACGTACAGAGCGTCCCCGTCGTCGCCCTCCATGAAAAGGTGCTCGCCACGGGACAGCTTTACCTCCGCCATCTGGCGGGCGAGTGCGCGCGCGCTCTCCTCGTCGAGGCCGTCGAACAGTGGTGCGCGTCTCAGCACTCCTTCGGCGTTATCCACCGGTCCTCCTTGCTGCGTGCCTTGCAATAACTAAGTGTGGATCATGCGGCGGCGTGCTCGGTGCCCGGCAACCAAAGTATGACCATGCGGCGGGGTGGGTACGCGTGGTTCGGGCGGTTGGGTCGCCGGCTACTCCATGTTACGCGTAACATGTAGTAGTGGCGGACACCAGGAACTGTGAGCGCTGCGGAAGGGTCTTCGAGCCGAAGCGCGAGCACGCCCGGTTCTGTTCGGCTCGTTGCCGGGTGGCCTGGAACCGTGAGCACGTGAGCCCGGACAAGCGAATCGGCGCCCGGCTCGGATCGTCGAATACCGACGACCCGCAGACCGAGGAGACCGCGCTGGCCTGGTCGATCATCGCGATGCGAGAGACGACAGAACGGCTCGGCCGGGTCAGGGCGGGGGACAGGCCGCAGGCGTTCGCCGTGATCGGCGAGGCGGTGTGGTGGGTCACGATCGTCGACGCCACGCTGGTTCGCTATCACCCGGAGGCGTACGACAAGGCGCTCGCCGACCTGCCGGACGCGCAGCGCCTGATGACCGAGGGAACGTTCGCCGGCCTTCGCTTCGTGCGGAACCGGATGGGCTATTGCGAGGATCACTCCGACTTCATCCAGTCGTGTGCGGGCGCGGACGGCCACCGGGATGCCCCCATCACCCATTGGACCTGGAAGACGATGCCGGAGCCTCCGATGGAAACGATGGCGCCGCGGGGGCAGGCGTGGGAGTTGAGCCGATACCGGGCCTACCAGGACCGCCTCGCCGGCCGCACGGTGGGCGAGACGTTCCAGCGGGCAGCGGCCTTCCTAACCTTGTCGGTGCGATTGAATTGACATTTTCCATGCAATTGTCACGATAAGCAGTTTCACGGCGTGTATTGCCAGTTACACGGTGTTATGCGACGATCGTTGTAGGGGCCAAATAGGCGCGGTTACCGTTGAAAGATTCCCCGGTATGTTCATGGTCCGGCAGAAGCCGTCAGAGCGTAGTGCGCCCGACCGTCGGACATCACGCGTTCGCACCCTGCAGCGGCGCTTCGACTTCCACCTCGGAGAAGCGATTCGCGCCGCCGTGGAGGGCAGCCACGACAAGGCCGCGACGCATTCGGGGACCGCGCTGTCGATAAGCAGGGAACTGCGTGCTGATGCGCGAGACCCGCAGCGGCACCAGGCGCGGCTTGCCGCGGCGCTGTCTAACCACGCGCGGTACGGCTCCACCCCGATGCAGACCATCGCGCTCCTGACGGAATCGGCGGGTCACTACGCGGCGCTCGCGAAGGCCGACCCGGCCGCCTATGAGGTGGCGCGGATCGAGGTGCTTACCCGCATCGCGCTCGCTTCTGATAGCGCTGGTAGCACCAGGGACGCGATCAGCCTGCTGCGCGAGGTCGTCCGCATGTACCTCGAGGCGCCCGCCGCCGACCTGGCAGAACGCGACCTGGGCCTGGCCCGGGCGCGGTTCCACCTTGGCCGGTGCCTGCTTAAGACCGGCTCGGAGGCCGAGGGACTGGCGGAAACCGACGCCGGCCTCGTCCTCGCCGAACGTGCCTTGGACCGGCTGCGCCTCGCGGTATGGGGCCCCGGCTGGCTCGGCACGACCCCTGGCTACGTGCAGTTCGCCGCGCCGGACTGGGCGGCGGCCGCCGTTCGGTCGATGACGCTGCACGCCGCCGCCGGCCGCTGGGAGGACGCCGTCGTAGGCGCGTACGCGGCTGTCCTGATGTCAGGCGGCCTGGCGGGGCTTGGCGGCGACGCGCTGCGGCAGGCACACGATGCCATCCGCGTGCAGGCGGACGGGGTCTGGGCGCGCGTGGAACTGTCGCGGTGCGCTTCCTTGGACGGCTACTGCCCCCCGGCCTCGATAAACCGCTTCCTCGACTCCTCTACTTCTGCTTCCGCGGCTGTTCGGTCGGCCCAGCTGGCCCCTTCCACGGACTTGCCTGGCTCCAGGTCCTTGTAGACCTCGAAGAAGTGCTGAATCTCCAGCCGGTCGAACTCAGGCACGTGATGGATGTCACGCAAATGCTCCGCGCGCGGGTCGTGCGCGGGTACGCAAAGGACCTTCTCATCAGGTCCCTTCTCGTCCTTCATCTTGAACATGCCAATGACGCGCGCCGTGATCAGGCAGCCAGGAAACGTGGGCTCCTCGAGCAGCACAAGCGCGTCAAGCGGGTCACCATCTCCGCCGAGCGTGTTCTCGATGAACCCGTAGTCGGCCGGGTACCTGGTAGAAGTGAAAAGCATGCGGTCAAGCCTGATCCGACCGCTCTCATGGTCCATCTCATACTTGTTCCGCTGTCCCTTGGGGATCTCGATGATCACTTCAACATCCATGTCGTCTCCACGTGATAGCCGCTAACCGACTCCATTGTCACCGGTCGAGCGGGTTAAGCCGGACGGCGGGTCCGCGCCAGAAACACGGGGTCCTAAGCTATGCACACCGCTACCCCGGATGAGGTGAGTAGGTGCGCCGTACCCGGATCACGGCTCTGACCACGCTTGCGATGCTGAACCTGTTCACGCTCGCCGCCGGCGTGAGCGTCGCGCGCATGCTGCCGCCCCGGCTGGCCGCGCTGCACATTCCCGTCGCGGCCGCACGGCGGACGGTGGGGCCTGGAACGGTGCTGACCCCGGTGCTGGTTTATGGCACGGCGGTCCGGTCCGCCGGTCAGTCGGCCTCGCCCACGACGACCGGGCTGTCCGCGCTTGTCGCCGCCACGCTGCCGGGCGCCGAGGTCGGCCCGCAGCTCGGGGTGGAGGTCGCGAACGCGGCCACCGGCCGGGTGCTGTACTCGGCCAACAGCGGCACGCTTGCGACCCCGGCCTCCACGACGAAGGTGGCGACCGCGGTCGCCTCGCTCGCGGTGCTCGGGCCTGACGCGCGTTTCAGCACCAGCGTGCGGCAGGTCACCGGCGGCATCGTCTTGGTCGGGGGCGGTGACCCCACGCTCGCGGTCAACAACTATCCGGCCTCCGCTTACCCGCGCCCCGCCACGCTGGCGACGCTCGCGGCGGCCACCGCCCGGGCGCTGCGGGCCGAAGGGCGCACATCAGTCCAGCTGGGTTACGACACGTCACTGTACAGCGGGGCTGGTTTGGCGCCTGGCTGGACGAACAGCGACGTGTACACAGGAAACGTGACGCCGATCGTGTCGCTCGAGGCAGACCAGGGCCGGCGTACGCCGTCCGGCGCACTCCAGGACTCCGATGATCCGACGAACTTCTCGCCGCGCACGTTTGACCCGGCCGGCCTGACCGCGGCCGCGTTCGCCGCGCTGCTGAAGAAGGACGCAATCACGGTGACCGGCGGGCCGTCGCCAGCTACCGCGCCGCGGAGCTCGGCGACGCTCGCGAGCGTGAGTTCGCCGCCGCTGTACCAGGTCGCGGAGCAGATGCTCCAGGAAAGCAACAACGTGATCGCCGAGAACCTTGCGCGGCACCTGGCGATCGCGATGGGGCTCCCCGCGACGTTCGGCGGCGCGGCCAACGCGGTAATGACCGAGTTGCGGCGGCTGGGCGTGACGACACCGATCAGCCTCGTCGACGGCAGCGGCCTGTCGCCCGAGGACGGTATCGCCCCGGACACGCTGGTGCGGATAATCCAGGCGGCGGCCGCGTCGCCGCGGCTGCGGTCCGCGATCACCGGGCTGCCCATCGCGGGGTTCACAGGAACGCTGTCGACGGGTGGCAGCGTGTTCGGCGACATCGGTGGTGCCGCGCGTGGCGTGCTGCGGGCCAAGACCGGCAACCTCAGCACCGTGGCCGCGCTCGCCGGCCTCGTCTACGACCGCAGCGGCACGCTGCTGATCTTCGCGATCATGGCCCCCCAGATACCCAGCGCTGGCCTCCTCCAGACCGCCGCCAACGCGATCGACTCCGCCGCCACCGCCCTAGCCTCCTGCGGCTGCCGCTAACCGCGAGCAAAGACCCGCGGCGGCGAATCCCCCCGCGAGCCAAAGGGGCGCCCCGCTGTCGTGAGTGAGGAGCGGTGAAGCAAAGCTTCAACGCGACGAGCGACGACAGCGGACTCCGGCGCCCCGGAGGCGAGCGGGAAAAACAGAGTACGGTAGATAGCGTGAGCAGCGCACAGATGATCGACTGGGACCTGGCGATCTCCACCGGCACCAGGTTCGCCCGGCAGGGTCCGCAAGTAAGCCTCGCCGATGCTCGTGCCGTGGTGGCCGAGTTGCGCGGCCTGACCGCCGTTGTGCAGCAACCGGTCCGTGAGGTCACCGGCCTGACCAGCCGGGAGGTCACGGGTCCGGTAGCCGTGGTGGACCGCCCGGGGTGGATCAAGGCGAACGTGGGCGGGTTTCGCGTCGTTCTCGAGCCGCTGGCGGAAAAGCTCGCCGAACGCGGCAGCGGCGTGCCCGCGGCCGGCTCGGTGGTCGCGGCGGTCGGATCGAGGGTTACCGGCGTGCAGGCGGGGCTGATCCTGGCGTACCTGTCCGCGCGAGTCCTCGGCCAGTACGAGCTGTTCCTGCCGCCCGGTGAGGGCGGTGCGGGCGACGGCACCGACGTCGTCGCCACCCCTGCGACCGCGACTCCGAACGGCGCGAACGGCGCTTCCGCCAACGGCGGGTCCGCGCAGGACGCGGCGCAGGGAGTCGGGCGGCTCACTCTCGTCGCGCCGAACATCGTCATGGTCGAGCGCGAGCTCGGCGTCGACCCGCACGACTTCCGCCGCTGGGTGTGCCTGCACGAGGAGACCCACCGCGTCCAGTTCACGTCTGTGCCCTGGCTGCGCGGCTACGTGCAGGGCATGATGACAGAGTTCCTGCTGGCCTCGGACCTTGATCCCGCGGCCATCGTGGACCGGCTCCGCGCCGCGGCCGGCGCTGTCGCCGGGGCCGTGCGCGGCGGGGACGGTGAGTCGCTCATCGAGGCCATGCAGACCCCGGCCCAGCGGGCGCTCCTTGACAAGCTCACCGCCGTGATGACCCTGGTCGAGGGGCACGGCGACTACGTGATGGACGCGGTAGGCCCGCAGGTGGTGCCCTCGGTCGCCGAGATCAGGGAGAAGTTCAACTCGCGGCGCGGCTCGGCCGGCCGGGTCGAGCAGATCCTGCGGCGGATACTCGGCATCGACTTGAAGATGAAGCAGTACGCGGAGGGGTCCCGGTTCGTCAGTACGGTCGTCGAAGAGGCCGGGATGGCCGGGTTCAACAAGGTGTGGACGTCCCCGGAGACGCTTCCGACCCGCGCCGAACTCGCCAGGCCGGCCGACTGGCTGGCCCGGGTTGGCTGATCAGGCACGACTGCCCGGCGCGGCGGGCGGCTGAGGTGGGCCCGGCGCCAGCCGTCGCCGCGGTTCGCAATGCCGTGCGCGCCTGTCTGGGCGATCTGGCGCCTGGCGATCTAGTGCTCGCCGCGTGCTCCGGAGGGGCGGACTCGCTGGCGCTGGCCGCGGCGCTGGCGTTCGTTGCCCCTCGCGCGGGGCTGCGCGCTGGTGGCGTGACAGTGGACCACGGGCTACAGGACGGCTCGGCCATGCGAGCCGCCGAAGTGACGTCGGCGCTTTCCGCACTCGGACTCGATCCGGTGCTCGGCGTCGCGGTGGCGGTTGACGGTGGGGGTGGCCCGGAGGCCGCGGCGCGTGCGGCCCGGTACGAAGCACTGTCGGAGGCGGCGGAACAGACGGCCGCTACCGCCGTCCTGCTCGGCCACACGCTGGACGATCAAGCGGAAACCGTGCTGCTCGGCCTGGCTCGCGGGTCAGGTCCGCGGTCACTGGCCGGCATGCCGCCGCGCCGCGGCGTGTTCCGGCGGCCGTTGCTCGGGCTGCGGCGGGCCGACACCATCGCGGCCTGTGCGGCACTGAGCCTGCGGACGTGGGACGACCCGCACAACGGCGATCGCAGGTACGCGCGGGTGCGGGTCAGGCTCGACGCGCTGCCCGCATTGGAGGCGGCGTTGGGGCCCGGTGTCGCGGCCGCGCTGGCCCGCACGGCCGATCAGCTTCGCGCCGATGCGGAGGCTCTCGAAAATATTTCTTCCGAACGGTTTCGTTGCGGCTCTCCGCTGTCCACGTCCTCCCTGGCCGGGATGCCCGTCGCGGTGCGCACCCGCGTGCTCCGTCAGGCGGCCGTCGAGGCGGGATGCCCGGCGGGCGCGCTGACCGCGGGGCACGTGGCACGGCTGAGCGAATTGGTAACCGATTGGCACGGGCAGCGCTGGATCGACCTGCCAGGTGGCGTCCGCGCGTCTCGCCGGTCCGGCCAGGTATGGTTCGCGGGCGCCGCGGGGATCGTTGACGTAATGGGCGCCGTGACCGAGTCCGGCCGGGACGACAGGTAAAAACAGGTAAAAGGAGTCGCACACATGGACACCGCGGACATGGGACCGGCACTGAAAGAGGTGCTTATCACCTCCGAGCAGCTAAGTGCGCGGACCGCGGAACTGGCGGCGCAGATCGACGCCGATTACGCCGGCCGCGAACTGCTTCTCGTCGGGGTGCTTAAGGGCGCGGTCATGGTGATGGCCGATCTTGCGCGTGCCATGCACCTGCCCGTCGAGATGGACTGGATGGCGGTCTCGTCCTACGGGTCGGGCACGAAGTCGTCCGGCGTGGTCCGCATTCTCAAGGACCTGGACACCGACATCAGCGGCCGGAACGTGCTCATCGTCGAGGACATTATCGATTCGGGGCTCACGCTGTCCTGGCTGGTCGGCAACCTGCGGTCCCGGGAGCCGGCGACGGTGGCCGTGTGCGCGATGCTGCGCAAGCCGTCCTCCGCGCTGATGGATGTCGAGGTCGCCTATACCGGTTTTGAAGTACCCGACGAGTTCGTGGTCGGCTATGGCCTGGATTACGCGGAGAGGTACCGGAACCTGCCGTTCATCGGGACACTGGCTCCCGAGGCTTTGCTAGTCAGGGGGACGACCCCCGGAGCCCCCGAACGGGAGGGGAACACATCTCGCGGCGGGTAGCGTTGATGTACCGTCAGGTATTCCTTAAACGTTGTGCGCGGTCGGAGATGTCGGCCGCTGATGGTGGGCAAGCATGGCAGTGCCGCCGGTGGTCGGCGGGACGTGAGGCTGGTCAGGAGGGAACGGCCCCAAGCCGAGGGGGTCGCTCACAATGGAATTGAAGCGCTTTTTCCGTGGCCCGCTGCTGCTGGTGCTGCTTGCGGTGCTGGTAGTCACGATCGCCCTGGGCTGGGCGAACTCCGGCAGCACGTACACGCCGAAGGACACCGGCTTCGTCGTGCAGCTGATCGAGCAGGGCAAAGTCAAGTCGGCCGTGCTCACCGACAAGAACCAGACGATCCAGATCACCACGAACAGCGGCCAGCAGTACGAGGCGAGCTGGGTTGAGAACCAGGGCCAGCAGCTGCAGCAGCTGCTGCAGCGGCAGTTCGACAAGGGCAACCTGCCCGGCGACTACACCGTGCAGATCCCCAAGTCGAGCGCGCTGCTTAGCATCCTCGAGACGTTCATCCCGTACCTGCTGATCGCGCTGTTCTTCTTCTTCCTGCTGACACAGATGCAGGGCGGTGGGTCGCGCGTGATGAATTTCGGCAAGTCGCGCGCCAAGCTGATCACCAAGGACACGCCCAAGACCACGTTCGCGGACGTGGCCGGCGCCGACGAGGCCATCGAGGAGCTGCAGGAGATCAAGGAGTTCCTGCAGAACCCGGCTAAGTTCCAGGCGATCGGCGCCAAGATCCCCAAGGGCGTGCTGCTGTACGGGCCGCCCGGCACCGGCAAGACCCTGCTCGCGCGCGCCGTGGCCGGCGAGGCGGGCGTGCCGTTCTACTCGATCTCCGGTTCTGACTTCGTGGAGATGTTCGTCGGCGTTGGCGCCTCCCGCGTGCGCGATCTGTTCGAACAGGCCAAGGCGAACGCACCCGCGATCGTGTTCGTGGACGAGATCGACGCGGTCGGCCGGCACCGTGGCGCTGGGCTCGGCGGCGGGCACGACGAGCGAGAGCAGACCCTCAACCAGATGCTTGTCGAGCTCGACGGGTTCGACACCAAGGGCGGCGTTATCGTCATCGCCGCCACCAACCGGCCCGACATCCTGGACCCGGCGCTGCTTCGCCCCGGCCGCTTCGACCGGCAGATCGTCGTGGCGCAGCCGGACCTGACCGGGCGCAAGGGCATCCTGAAGGTGCACGCGCGCGGCAAGCCGATCGCGCCCGACGCCGACCTGGACATCATCGCCAGGCGGACGCCCGGCTTTACCGGCGCTGACCTGGCCAATGTAATCAACGAGGCGGCGCTGCTGACGGCGCGCCACAACGGCAAGCAGATCCACATGGCTGCTCTCGAGGAAGCCATCGACCGCGTGATGGCCGGGCCCGAGCGCAAGAGCGTGCTGCTGTCGGAGTCTGAGCGGAAGCTGATCGCCTACCACGAGGGCGGACACGCCCTGGTCGGCCACGCGATGCCGCACGCCGATCCGGTGCACAAGGTGACGATCATCCCGCGTGGCCGGGCGCTCGGCTACACCCAGGCGCTGCCGACCGAGGACAAGTTCCTCACCACCCGCGCCGAGATGGAGGACCAGCTCGCCATGCTGCTCGGCGGCCGTACCGCCGAGGAGCTGATCTTCCACGAGCCGACCAGCGGCGCGGCCAACGACATCGACAAGGCCACGCAGATCGCGCGCGCCATGGTCACCGAGTACGGCATGAGCGAGCGGCTTGGCGCGCGCAAGTTCGGCAGCGGTGACGCCGAGCCGTTCCTCGGCATGGACAGGTCACACAGCCGGGACTACTCCGAGGAGATCGCGTCGGCGATCGACGAGGAGATCCGGCGGATGATCGAGGCCGCGCACGACGAGGCGTGGGAAGTACTCGTTGAGTATCGCGACGTCCTGGACAACCTGGTGCTGCGGCTGCTTGACAAGGAGACCGTGTCGCGCAAGGAGGTCCTGGAGATCTTCGCCCCGGTGCAGAAGCGCCCGGCGCGCGGCAGCTACACCGGCTACGGCAAGCGGCTGCCATCGGACCGTCCGCCCGTCCTGTCGCCGAAGGAGCTCGCGCTCGCGGCCAGCTCCTCGCTCGGCACCGACAGCCCGAACGGTGCCAACGGACAGGCACCCGATGACCGAGCTTGATGACCGCGCTTTTGTAACACCAGGACCTGTCGATCAGGCGCGCATCGAGCGCGCCGTCCGCGAGATCCTGCTCGCCGTCGGCGAGGACCCGGACCGGGACGGGCTGATCGACACCCCGGCCCGGGTGGCCAGGATGTACGCCGAGCAGTTCGCGGGGCTGCGACAGCGTCCAGAGGACGTGCTGACGACCGTCTTCGACGCCGAGCACGACGAGATCGTGCTGGTGCGGGACATCGAGATGTACAGCATGTGCGAGCATCACCTGGTGCCGTTCTTCGGCAAGGCGCACATCGGTTACATCCCGAACGAAAAGGGCGAGATCACCGGCCTGTCCAAGCTCGCTCGTGTCGTCGACGTGTTCGCCCGGCGGCCGCAGGTGCAGGAGCGGATGACCTGCCAGATCGCGGACGCACTGATGCGCATCCTCGAAGCCCGCGGCGTGATTGTCGTGCTTGAGGCGGAGCACCTGTGCATGTCCATGCGCGGCGTGCGCAAGCCTGGCGCCAAGACGGTCACGTCGGCCGTCCGCGGCATCTTCCGCAAGGACGCACGCACCCGCTCGGAAGCCATGAGCCTCCTTTTCGGCCACCGTTAATCCCCCACTCGGCTCCGGGCGCTTCGGCCCGCCGTCTTCCCTCGTCGCGCTGAAGCTTCGCTTCAGCCCTCCTCAGTCCAGACGGCGGCGCGCCCTTCGCCTCGCGGGGCCCCAGGTTTCAGGTTTCTTGGTTGGGTAGCAGAAAACGAAGAATTTGCTAAACGAAAACGCCCGCAGACGCGTCTAACAAATTGGACGCCTTGTCTTTACGTTGTCCTTAGAGCGCGTGGTTGTGATAGGAGGTACCGTGTCTAGGGGACATGCGGCGGCGATGGTCGCCTCCGGGCATGGTGTCTGTGTCGGTTACCGCGGGGTTAAGAAAATCTTCAGCAGATCACGGTTGCGGCACATGGCGGACTCGTCATGAGTACGCTGCTGCTTCGTGGTCCGGGGCCTGACAAGAGATTCGAGATGACCGAAAGCAACTCAGCCGATCGTCCGGACCGGGGGGGCAAGACCGGTCTAGCGGGGCCTGGGGACCGGCGGCGCCGGGCCTGGATTCCGGGCATCGCGGCGCTGCTGTGCTTGCTGATCGGGCTCTCTGACGTGGTGGCGGTCTTCAAGCCGGAGTGGAACGAGAGGCTGCATAAGCTCAACGCGTTCGTGCCGGGCACGCTCACCAACGTCACGCACAGCGCGTACGTGATCATCGGCCTGATGCTGTTGATGCTCTCGCACGGGCTTCGGCGCCGCAAGCGGCGCGCCTGGCAGGCCGTGCTCGCACTGCTCGTGTTCGACATCGTTATTCACTTCGTCCCGCACGGGGAGCACACCTACTCGGCGATCGTGGCCATCGTGCTGCTCGCCACCCTGCTGTACTTCCACGACGAGTTCTACGCGGTCGGGGACCCGCGTACCCGGTGGAGCGCCTTGCGCGTCTTCGTCGGGCTCGTCGCGGCCGATCTCGCGATCAGTCTCGGCTTCATCGCCACGGGTGAGCTGGCGGGCAACTACACGTTCCCTGTGCGCGCGCAGGACGTCATATACGAGCTAGTAGGCGCCTCGGGGCCAGTGCAGTTTGTCTCAGAAGCGCGCGGCGACTTTTATGAGCTGCTGACCAGCGCGCTCGGCCTGTTCACGCTTATCGTGACCGCGTACCTGTTCCTGCGTCCGGCCCAGCCGCGCCCGCACCTCGCGGCGGCCGACGAGGCCGGGATCAGGGACCTGCTCGGCCGGCACGGGGACAGGGACTCGCTCGGCTACTTCGCGCTGCGCGACGACAAAAGCGTGATCTGGTCCCCGTCAGGCAAGTCATGCGTGTGCTACCGGGTACAGGCCGGTGTGATGCTCGCGGCAGGTGACCCGATCGGTGACCCTGAAGCGTGGCCAGGCGCCATCGCGGAGTTCCTCGCCGTTGCCGCGCGGCACGCGTGGCGACCCGCCGTCATGGGATGCAGCGAACTTGGCGCCGAGGTGTGGTGCAGGGAAGGCGATCTGACCGCGCTCGAGCTTGGCGACGAGGCGATCGTCAACGTGGCTGACTTCAGCCTGTCAGGGCGTCCCATGCGCAACGTCAGGCAGATGGTCAACCGGGTGGCCAAGAACGGGTACACCGCACAGATCCGCCGGGTGGGGGATATCCCGCGCAGCGAACTGGACCGGATCGCCAAGGTAACGGATTCCTGGCGCGGGAGCCACTCAGAACGCGGCTTTTCCATGGCGCTCGGCCGGATCGGCGGCCCCGGTGACCAGGACTGCGTCCTGGTCACCGCTACGGAGAACGGCACGCTGCGCGCGGTCCTGCAGTTCGTCCCGTGGGGTACTGACGGCCTGTCCCTGGACCTCATGCGGCGCGACAGGGCGGCGCAGCCGGGCCTGAACGACTTCCTGATCGTGGAGGCCCTCAAGGCCGCTCCGGCGCTGAGCGTCAAGCGCGTCTCGCTGAACTTCGCCATGTTCCGCGCCGCGCTCGAGCGCGGCGAACGGATCGGCGCCGGCCCGGTAATGCGGGCCTGGCGGTCGCTGCTGCTGTTCATGTCGCGCTGGTTCCAGATCGAGTCGCTTTACAAGTTCAACGCCAAGTTCTGCCCGATCTGGGAGCCGCGTTTCTTCGTGTACCCAGGCAGCAAGGACATGCCGCGCATCGCGCTGGCGGCACTGGAGGCCGAGGCGTTCCTCGTCTGGCCCAGGCTCGAGGGGAAGCGGTACGCCCGGCGCGCGGGGCGCGCGGTTGGCCTTGGGAAGCTCAACCGCAGGGCACGGGGGGCCCTGCGGCGCTCGCCGACATCAGTGACGCAAGGCTGAGCGGAAATGACCGCGTTGCCGGGGTTGCCCGGATCGCCTCCCGCCGACCGCTGCCTTGTGATGGGCGTGGTTAACGTGACGCCTGACTCGTTCTCCGACGGCGGCCAGTGGTATGGCGCCGAAGTCGCCATCCAGCATGGCCTGGACCTGGTCGCCGCGGGCGCCGACATCGTAGACGTCGGCGGCGAGTCCACCCGTCCGGGCGCGCAGCGGGTAGCGGCGGACGAGGAACTGCGCCGGGTGCAGCCGGTCATCACCGAACTGGTTAAGGCCGGGGTGGTGGTCAGCGTGGACACGATGCGCGCCCAGGTAGCCGAATTCGCGCTTGAGGCCGGGGTGAGCCTGGTCAACGACGTAAGTGGCGGACTCGCGGACCCGTACATGCCCAGGCTCGTGGCGAAGGCCGGCGTCCCCTACGTCGTCGTGCACTGGCGCGGGCACAGTCATGACATGGCTTCCCGTGCCATCTACACCGACGTCGTCAGCGAGGTGCACGACGAGCTGGTGCGGCGGATCGACGCGGTGACCGCCGAGGGTGTCGACCCGTCGTTGATCGTTCTCGACCCGGGCCTCGGCTTCAGCAAGAATCCCGGCTGGCACGGCCCGGACGCGCACAACTGGGAACTGCTCACCAGGCTCCCCGAGGTGGCCAGGATCAATGGCAGGGATTTCCCTGTCCTTGTCGGGGCCTCCCGCAAGCGTTTCCTGGGCAGGCTGCTCGCAGGCCCGGACGGTACCCCCCGGCCGTTCGCTGAGAGCGATAACGCGACCGTGGCGGTGACGGCGCTCGCGGCGGTGGCGGGCGCCTGGTGCGTGCGGGTCCATCAGGTTCCGGCGAACGCGGACGCGGTCCGGGTGGCCGCCGCGTGGCGCGAGGCGGCCTCCAGGCGCGCCGAGCCACGATCGTGAGGCCCCCGGCCCGCCCGGTTGTGCTCGCCGTGGGAAGTAATCTCGGAGACAGGCGGGACATCTTGCAGGGCTGTGTAGATGCCATCGCCGGGATCCCGGAGGTACAGCTGATGGCGGTGTCGCCGGTCTACGAGACCGTGCCCGTCGGCGGGCCGCCGCAGCCCGACTACCTGAACGCCGTGCTGCTGGCGCGCACCACCCTGCCCTCGCGCGCGCTGTTGCACCAGCTACACCAGGTCGAGGCCGCGTTCAGCCGGGTGCGTGAGGTGCGCTGGGGACCGCGCACACTCGACATCGACATCATCACGGTGGACAGCGAGGTGTGCGCGGATCCGGAACTGACGCTGCCGCACCCGCGAGCGCACGAGCGCGCCTTCGTCCTCGCGCCGTGGCACGACGTGGACCCGCGGGCGGTGCTGCCCGGTCACGGTCACGTAGCCACCCTGCTGGCCGCCACGGACACCTCGGGTATCCGTCGTTCGGACCTCATGCTGTCTGTCTCGGGAGAAGAAGACACGTGAAGCCCACCAGAGGGCGTGCGCTGCTGTTTACCGGGGTGCTGGCCACGGCGGTGACCTGGGCGCTGCTGACCGTGGTGTACGCGAAGCTGCCGCCGCTCACCTGGACCGGCGTGCCCGCCCTGCTGATCGCGGCCGGCATCGAGGCCTGGGCCGGTCGCGACCTGCAAAGGCGCATCGAGGGCCGCCCCGGCAGCAAACCGGCGCCCCCGCTGTTCGTCGCGCGGATCGTCGCGCTGGCCAAGGCGAGCTCGCAGGTAGCCGCGCTGCTCTGCGGAGTCTCGGTCGGCTTCGTGATCTACCTGTCGGGGATGCTCGACGCCACCACGCCACGGAACGACATGATCACGGCGGCCGTGTCGCTGGGCTCGTCCCTGGTCCTCCTGGCGGCAGCGCTGTACCTCGAGTACTGCTGCCGCGTGCCGCGGAATCCAGACCAGGACCGCGACAACGAGCCCGCCCCGCCCCCGCAATCCCCCTTCCACAACTAGTCACTCCACCCCCAGGACGAGCTGTCCCCTCCCGCATCCGTGATACGACGAAGC
>Ga0210390_10001122_pt1 | contig 26643 bp, 19 predicted proteins | sample IncBWH11OmetaG_FD_161050 | JGI IMG/M metagenome (GOLD analysis project Ga0210390, IMG submission 161050) | Forest soil microbial communities from Barre Woods Harvard Forest LTER site, Petersham, Massachusetts, United States - Inc-BW-H-11-O ... | reverse complement strand
CAACGTGGCCAACAATATTCGTTGGTTAGGATCGGGGCCGCGTTGCGGGTTCTTTGAAGTCAAACTTCCCGACCGCCAGCCGGGCAGCTCGATCATGCCGGGCAAGGTCAATCCGGTCATGTGCGAAAGCCTGATGCAGGTGGCCGCCCGCGTGATCGGCAACGATCAGACGATTACGGTGAGCGGCGCGGCGGGCGGGCAGTTTCAGCTCAACATCATGATGCCCGTGATGGGAGCGGTTACGCTCGAAAGCGTGCGGTTACTCGCCAAATCCTGCGACGCATTCGTGGATTTCTGCGTCCACGAGATGGAAGCCAATCCCGAAGCCTGCGAAGCGTCGGTCGAAAAGAGCCTGTCGATGGTGACCAGCCTCAATCCGCTCATCGGCTACGAGAAGGCGGCCCAGCTGGCGAAGGAAGCCTTCAAGACGGGCAAGACCATCCGCGAGCTGTGCCTCGAGAAACAGATCCTGCCGGAGAGCACGCTCAAAGAGGCGCTCGACCCGTTCGGCATGACCGAGCCTCACGCCTGAGATCGCATCGGAGAGGACGCATCCCGTGGAACGCACTGAACGACAGCGGGCCGTGGATCGACGTCGGTTCTTGCAAAGTGCCCTGGCTGCCGGCACGGCAATTCCTGCCGCGCAGCTGCTCACTCGGTCGGCTGCTGCAGCGACACAGAAAAAAAGCCCTAACGAGCGGCTCAACCTGGCGGTCATTGGGCTCGGGCCGCGGGGCTTGGACAATCTCCGCGAGGTGTCGTCACAAAATATCGTCGCGCTCTGCGACGTAGACGCAAAGCGGCTCGAGGCGACAACCGCCAAGCATCCGGACTCCAAGCGATTCGACGACTTCCGCCGCGTGCTCGATCTCAAGGGGCTTGACGGCGTGGTGGTGGCGACGCCCGATCACAACCACGCGATCGTGGTCGTGAGCGCCCTCAAACGCGGTCTGCCCGTCTACAGCGAGAAACCGCTCACCAAGACTGTGCACGAACTACGAACTCTCTTGGCCGCGGCTGCCACCGCCAAGGTGCCGACACAGACGGGCAATCAAATTCATGCGGGGCAAAACTATCGACGGGCTGTCGACATCGTCCGTGCGGGCGTGCTCGGTCCGATCGGCCGCGTCTACATCTGGCAGAAGAGCAGCGTCAAGCCGATGAAGCTGACGAAGAACGCTCACGTGCCGGCCGGATTGAATTACGACCTCTGGCTCGGCCCCGTCGCCTACCGGCCGTTCGATCCGGCCTTCTCTCATTTCGACTGGCGCTACTGGTGGGACTTCGGTGGCGGGCATCTGGCCGACTTCTGTTGTCACTACATGGACGTTCCCTTCTGGTCCCTCGATCTCAAACATCCCGAAACGGTTCATGCCTGGGGCAAGAAGACGCACGACGGCGACAACGCCATGCCCGACGCAATGCGCGTCGAGTACAAATTCCCGGCCCGCGGCCAACAGCCCCCCGTCCACCTGACCTGGTATCAGGGGAAGTACAAACCGGAATGGATCGACGTCTATGGCAAGACCTCGGCCATACTTTTCGAGGGCGAAAACGGCCGCCTGCTTCTGGACTACCGGACGCGCAAGCTCTTCCTCGAGCCCGGCCTCGAAGAACCCAAAGTGCCGCAAGTGACTCCCAATTCCCCCGGCCACCACGAGGAATGGTTCCAGGCCATCCGCGGCGAAGGGCAGACGTCGTCGCCCTTCGAGTACGGCGGCCTGCTGACCGAGGCGGGATTACTGGGCAACGTCTCTTACCGCGCAGGGCAAAAAGAGCTTGTCTGGGATGCGACGGCGGCCCGTGCAACGAACTGTCCCGAGGCCGACCAGTTTCTCGAGGTCCCGTATCGCACCGGCTGGAACCTGTGAATGCGTCAGGCGGTTGCCGGCGCGGTGAGCCCGGCGTGCTTGGACGGTTCCTCAATTCGGCCTTGGATGACCTGATAACCGATCGGGATCAAGAGCCGCGTCACCAGCATGTTCGCGGTCAATCCGCCGATAACCGCGATGGCCAGCGGCTGCTGCATTTGCGCGCCCGGCCCATGGCCTAGTGCTAGTGGAACGAGGCCGAAAATCGCCGTCAGACTAGTCATCAAGATGGGCCGGAATCGCGTGCGGCCGGCGACCAGCAGCGCCTCGTGCAACTCCATTCCGCTGGCCCGCAATTGGCCGATGTACTCGATCAGGATGATGCCGTTCTTGACGTCCAAGCCGATCAGCAGAATCGCGCCCATGAAGGAGGAGACGTTCAGCGGCGTGTTGGTGATCCACAGCGCGAAGAGCGCGGCGGCGAGCGAAATCGGCTGGGCCAAGAAGATCAAGAGAGGCAGAATCACGCTCTTGAACTGTAGTCCGAGCAGCAAGAACACGAGCGCCGAGGCGACAACCATCACCGTCAGCAGGCTGCTGAACGATTCCTGCGTTGCCCGATACGTGCCGGCTAACTCCCAGCGGTAGCCCGGCGGAAATGAAATGTCGGCCATCTGAGCGGCAAGCGCCTTGTTAACTCCCGCCAGGTCGGCGCCTTCCTTGAGTTCACCTTGGACAGTGATCACCGGTTGCTGGTTCTCGCGCCACTTTTCGTTGGCACTGCGCTTGAGATCGATGGTCGCCAGGTCTTCCAGCGGCACGAAATTGAGCACGCCAGGAGCGGGTGCGACCGCATTCGCGGCTGAGGCGGGAGTCGTCGCGGGCGTCGCGGCCAGGTAACTGATCGGCAGCTGACCCAGGTCCTTGCGGGCGTAGCGCACTTTGTCGGGGTAGCGGACGCGGATCTTGGTCATCCGGTCCTGCTCGGGGAGCGTGGTCGCCACCTGGCCGTAGAGGGCCGCGTTAAGCTGCGCCTCGACGTCCATTTGAGTTAGACCGAGCCGCGCGGCCTCGGCGCTTTTGGTGCGGACGACGATGTCGGGGTTGCCCAATTCGACGTTCGACTTGACTTCTCCCACGCCGGGCGTTTTTTCCGCGATCTGACCTGCCTTTTCGGCCAACTCGCGGATTTGGTTGAAATCGGGTCCGAAGATCTTGATCTCGATCGGTTTGTCGACGCCCGAGAGGTCGTTGATCTGGTCGCGCACGAGCGGCACCAGCTCGAGAGTCGCCAGCTCGGGAACGGAGCCTTTGATCTCTGTTTCGATATCATCCATGATTTCTTGCATCTTCTCGCGCTCGCCGGACGGCTTGAGGCTCACGAGAATGTCGCCTCGATGGGGCTCGGTCGCGTAGAGGCCCAGCTCGGCCCCGGTGCGGCGGATGTACCCGGCCACCGCCTCGTTTTTTAGCAGGATGGCCTCGACGCGGCGGGCCACCTTGTCGGTCTGGCTGAGCGAGGTGCCCACCGGCATCCAGTAATCGACGACAAAGGCGCCTTCATCCATGTCGGGCATGAATCCCGTTTTGACGTTTTGCGAGAGCCACCAGACGGGAATCACCATCAACAGCGCCAGGACCACGCTGAATCGCGGGAAGCGCAGGCCGGCCCGTAGCAAGCCCTCGTACCCGTTGGCAAAGACCGCGTAAATCGGGCCGGTGGTCGGCATCGCGCGGCGCGCCAAGAAACGGGACGCCAGCACGGGGATAATAGTCAAGCTCACGACCATCGACACCAAGAGCGAGACCGACAGCGCCAGGCTCAACGACTGGAAGAATTGGCCGATCACTCCGTGCACGAAGGCCAGCGGTAAGAACACGAGGATGGTGGTGAAGGTTGAGCCGATCACGGCGCCACTGATCTCTTTGCTGGCGCTGTCGACCGCCGTGTCGCCCGTTTCTCCTGCCGCGAGATGCCGCGAGATGTTTTCGATGACCACCACTGTGTCATCGATGATCAGTCCAATGGCGATCGCCAGGCCGCCGAGCGACATCAAATTGAGCGTGTCACCCATCAGGTAGAGGACCACGAAGCTGATCAACAGACTCAAGGGGATCGCCAGCGACGCAATCAACGTGGCGCGAATGCTCTTCAGGAACAATAAGAGAATGATGACGCTGAACAGCGCGCCGTAAAGGATCGCGTCGCGGACATTGGCCACGGCCGTGCGCACCAGGTTCCCCTGATCGTAAACTGGTGTAATTTCGATGCCCGCAGGGGTCGACTTCTTCGCGTCTGCCAGCACCGTGTTCAGCGTGCTCGAGATTGCCAGGGCGTTGCCGCCCGGTTGGCGAAAGACCGTGAGCGCGACGGCGTTCTTGCCGTCGGAACGGATGGCCTTGGTGCGATCTTCGTGCGACACGATCACGCGGCCCAGGTCGCGGACGCGCAGTGGCTGCCCGTTCTTCTCGACGATCACCACGTTTTCCAGATCGAGCGGAGCGTCGGCAACCGTGTCGGCGAGCACCTGGTATTGCAAGATTCCCTGGTCGAGCCGACCGACGGCCTTCAACCGGTGCTCGCGACCCAGCCGATCGGCGACGTCCGCGATCGACAGATTGGCGGCGACCAGCGTCTGTGGATCGACCTCGACCACGATCTCCCGGATGTCGCCCCCTTGCACCGTCACGTATGAGACGTTCGGAATGCGGCTGATGCGGGGGCGCAGGTCGTAGTAGGCGTAGTCGTAGAGGGCCGACGGGTCTTTGGCACCGGTGATGACGAAGGAAATGATCGGGAAGATCGAGGGCGTCTGCCGCTCGACGATCGTGCTGGTGCCGGCCGGCAATTGCGAGCCCAGCTCGGCCATTCGCGCGCGGACGTCGTTGAGCGCCTGGATCATGTTGGTGCCCGGCGCGAAGTCGACGCTAAGTTCACTCGCTCCGCGGACCGATTTGGCGCGGACGCGGATCACGCCGAGCACGATGCTGACTTGCTCCTCGATCGGCCGCGTGATCGAGATTTCGACATCCTTGACAGCCAACCCGGGAGTCTGCGCTACGACCGTGATCCGCGGGAAGGCGACCTCGGGGTAGATGCCGCTGGGCATGTGCAGCATGGCCACCACGCCCAGCACGCTCAGCAATGCCGAGGTCAAGACGATCAGGCCGAAATACGGACGAGCGGCGGCGACGAGGTTCAACCCGCGCCGCGTCACTTCCGGATGACCGTCACCGAGATGTGCTTCGGTCCGAGGAGTCCGGACCGATTCCAAAGGAGGGGCCGTCACTTGCGCTCGTCGCCTTTCGCCTTTTCTTTCTCGTCGGCGGGTTTGTTCTCTTCGGGCTTGGCCTCCTTGGGCTCGACCGGCTTGGCGTCTTTGGCTTCCTCAGCCTTGCCCTCTTTCGCTTCGCCCTCTTTGGATTCAGCCGATTTTGGCTCGGCGATGATTGTGGCCTCGACCTTATTGTCTTCCACGCCGTAGGCGCCCTCGACGATGACCGGCTCCCCCTCCTTGAGGTCGGTCTTGGTCACTGCCACGTTGCCCCCGTCCGAGGCGCCTAGCTCAGGATGCAAGAGCCGAATCTTCCCTTCGCGGACGACGGCCAACAGCGGCCCCTCGCCCTGATCGAAGATTGCCGCCTCGGGAACGGCCAATTGTGGCTCTTCGGTTCGCAACACGATGGTCGCTTTGACGACCTGTCCCAGCCGCAGCCGCCCGCCCTCGTTGTCCATCAAGATCCGCACGGCGTAGTTGCCAGTCTGCGGATCGGCCGAGTTGCCGATGAAGGCGACCTTTCCGCTCACGACATCGTTGTCCTTCTTGGACGATTCCTTTTCGGGTTCCTTCTCCTTGGCGGACGATTCCTTTTCCTTGCTCGCCGGTTCTTTTTCTTTGGCGGCCGGTTCCTTCTCTTTGGCGTCTTTGTCGCTCTCCTTTGCAGAGGTTTCGGCGGCCGGATGGCTGCCGTCGGAGAGATCGACCTTGGCGACCATCCCCGGCTGCAACAAACGCGTGATGCGGGCGGGGAAATAGATCGTGACGAACAGCCGCCGGATATCGATCACTTCACCGACGGGAGTGCCGATCGTCAGCGTCTGACCCGGATGACAGTTGAGCGATTCGACGACGCCGGCAATCGGGGCCCGCAGCGTATGCAGCGCCAGCGATTCTTGCGAACTGGCGACGGCCTGTTCGGCCATGACGATCTTCGTTTGAGCCTCGGCGACGGCTTCGGGACGCGGGCCGGTCATTAGCAGTTTCAGCTGCGCCTCGGCCGTCTGGAGCGTGACCTTGGCCTGCTTGAGCAGCACTTCCTCGTCGTGGAGCACCTTCTCCGAGACGTCTTTGGTCGCCAGGAGCTTGCGCAGGTTTTCGACCTGCAACTCGTCGTGCTCGACCGAGATTTTCGCCTGCTCGACGGCTAGCTCGGCCGCACGCCGCTCCTCGGGGCGCGGCAGCGACTCGAGCAGTTTGCGCGCGGCGACGAGGCTGTCCTTGTTGGCTTCCTTCTCCGCCAGGGTGGCCTTGGCCACCGTGGGATCGAGTTGCAGGATCGGCTGGTGGGCCTTGACGGTGTCTCCGATGCGCACGAGCAACTCGTGCACATGTCCTTCGACGGCTGCCGTCAGCGAGCCAACGCATTCCGGCAGCGGCTCCGTCCGACCGAGCCCTTCCACGGTGATTGCGAACGGCAGGCGTCGGGTCGTCACGCAGCGGACGTTGACGTGCCCGGGGATTTTCTCTTCCTGCGGTTCGTCTTTCTTGTTGTCCGCTTTTGGGTCATCGCCTTTCTTATCGTCGTCCTTCTTATCACGGGCCGGTTCGTCTTTGGCGTCCTCCTTGCTGGCCGTAGCTTTGCCGTGGTCGGATTCCTCTTTGCCCCCCTTTGCGGTGGCGTCCGCCCTAGTAACGCCCGCGGGCTTGGCCGCCTCGCCTGGCTGTGAAACTGAGCTCCAAAAGGCCGTTCCGCAGCCGGGCGCGAAGGATGCCAGCGGAATCCCGACCAGCAGAATCGCAAAACGGGCGCTTATCGTCACTGTGCGTCTCATTGCTTTATTAGGAATGCCTTACCAAATCAGAATATCGCAATCCCGACGGGCGGAGGGCGAAAAACCGGTGAGTTTTCTTTCACATCAAGATCAAGTTCCGCCGCTCGCCGATGATTGGCGCACGACGCCCCGGATCGAGGGGGTTTAAGCCGTTCGCGCGCCAAAGCAAAGGACTGATCCGCCGCGCGAAGGAGCCGCTGAAAGCGGTTCGAACTCACATCCGCGCGTCCAGAAAATGATCGCGTGCGTGCGAGATGTGCTGAGTCGGATCTCCAGGGAAGGCGAGCCGATGCGCAATTGCTCAGCGAGAGAGATCCTTCCTCTTATCGCAATTCTGGCGGCTGGGTTGGCCGGCTGTCAAAGCGCGGGAACGTCGCCCCCCAATGCCGACCTGCGGGCCGGCACCCGCTTCACTGGGAGCGCAAGCTCGCCGCCCCGAGTCGATCCGTTGCCGACCGACACTTTGCAGGCCGCCATTAACGCCCCCAATCCCGAGGCTCCGCAAGTCGTCGTAGCGACGAGTGGCGAACTGCCGGCCGCGCTCGGGACGGTTCCAGCCCCGGTCGCTCCCAGCCCAATCACGCCGGTGGCTGCTACTGGCGCCCCGAGCGTGGCGGCGGCGCCGTCCGGACCAGATTCGTCTGCCGCACCGAATGGGGCGGCCGCCGACCACTTCGTGGCCGATTTCACGGTGGCAACCACGGTACCAAAGCTGCCACCGTCGCCCGATTCATCCTCGACTGGTCTGTCTGGTCGGGGTGGCTATTCGTCGGGCGGTCCGGGACCGGCCATCGCGAGTGCTCCGTCCGGACCGGGAGGATTGGGATCGTCGGTCGACTCAGGTGGACCTCAACTGTCGCTCGACGCGGCGATCGCCACGTCCTTGGACCGCAATGACACTCTGGTCACCCTTCGCGCAGGCGAACCCGTTGCCCAAGCGATGTTGGACGTCGCAGAACATTACCCGTTCAACCCAACCATCAAGGCCGAAGTGCTCCCCTACGCCCGCGACCCCACTGGCAACTTGCTGGCCGTTAGAAACTCGGTCTACATTTTGCAGACCCTCGAGCTCGCGCACCAACAGAGGTATCGAGAGGCCAGCGCCGCCGCCGCGCTCAACCAGATCCGTTGGAGCGTCATCGCCGCCGAACTGACCACCTTGGCCACGACCGAAAAGCTCTTTTTTACGGCGGTTTATCAGCGAGACCTCCGCGATCTCGCACAGCGGGCGGCGAGCCTCAACGAAGAGTTGGCCGCCGATGTCGAGCGCCGCTTCAAATCGGGACTCGCCAAACCCGGGGAAGACACAACCGCCCGCGTTTCGTTGCGGCAAAGCCACAAGCAAGTGGCTCTCGCCGAGGCGAACTACAAACTTGCGCTGGTGGCCTTGGAACGGCAACTCAACCTTGTCGGCGATCGGCCGTTCGAGCTGGTGGGCCGCCTCGAAGACTTTCAGTGGTTGCCGATTGACGGAGCGGGCTCTGCACCGGGCGAGGTTCAATCCTCGGCCCAACTTGCAGAGACCTTTGCGGACGAGCGGCCCGACGTGCGTGCGGCCCAGGCTGGCACCAACGTGGCCCAATCAAACGCGGACCTTGCTCGGGCAAACACCGTGCAAAACATTCAGTTTGGTCCGTATTACGAACGCGACGAATTCGAAACCCTGTTCTTCGGGTTCGCGGCGCAGATGAACCTGCCGATTTGGGATTCCGGAAAGCCGCTGGCTCGCCAGCGCGAGGCCGAATGCGCCCAAAAAGTCATTGGACTCAATGCACTGCGGATGAGAGCGCGCGTCGAAGTGCAGACGGCCCTCGAGCGCTACCAGCGCGCCAGAAATCTGGCCGAAAAGGAACACTCCAATTTAGTGCAGTCGCTGTCGGGAGACCTGGCGCGCGTCAAACGCCAATTCGACGCCGGTCAGGCAGACATCTTGAACGTCTTTGCCACGCAGACAGCCCTGCTGCAGGAACAGAAAGCCTATCTGGACCTGCTCAACGAGCTGGCGCAGTCCGCGGCCGATGTCACACTGACCGCCGGGCTTCCCCCCGCGCGAGTCACCTCGGGACCTCGAACCGAGGCACCCCCTGTTCCTCCTCCCGCCTCGTAACCCGAGAGTGCACGAAGCGAACTAACTCCAGCGGCTCCAAAAACTTAAGTGTCCCGCCCTGCCTGCCCGGCGATCTTCCGCAGTGTCCCTCAATTTCTCCAACTTGATTCGCATCCCCTAGCCGCCCGATTTCCACTACACTCGCGGCCCCCTTTTCTCCGGCGCTCCAAAATCGGGTTCGCGACCGACTCCTGGGCAAGGAAGCCGATGAGTTCCGCGCAACAGCTTCGCGGCTGGAAAACAGTTGTCACGCACAGTGCCTCTGTCTCGCACAGCGTCTCGCGCCGCGGCCGCATCGTCTTTCATGCAGACGATTTCGGGATGAACCGGGCGGTCACCGACGGCATCATGCGCGGCTTCGAGCACGGGCTGATCACGGCCACCTCGCTCTTGGCAAACGCTCCCGACGCAGCGCGCGCGATTCGCGAATGGCAACGTCTGCAGACGATCGTCGAGGCAGGCCGACTTCCCTCGACCGCTGTGCGACGGGACTTGCAGGAGCCGCACGCTCCTCTCGAATTGGGCGTGCATTTAAATCTGACGCAGGGACGTCCCCTGACACGCAGTTACCCATCCGAACTGCTCGATGCGCGGGGTTGTTTCCCGGGCATCGGCCGCCTGTTCGCGACGCTTTACCGGCGTCGGCGACCTTACGAGGCCGCCGTGCTCGCCGAGTTGGCTGCGCAGGTGGAATTCCTCCGAGATCACGGTCACCGACCCACGCACCTCAATGGCCACCAATACATCGAGCTGTTGCCCGGCGTGCGACCGGCCGTCCGCGAACTGTTGGAGCGACACCAGATCCCGGCCCTCCGGTTGGCGCGGGAGCGAGGCCTGTTGCAGAGCACCGTGCTTCACGAATTTCGCCCCGCGAATTGGTGCGTCGCGCGGGTCAAGCGTTACTACGCCGACCGTCTGGCGAGCGCAGCAAACGGTTGGGACGTCGCGCTGCCTCACGTCTACTTCGGCACCAGCCACGCGGGGCGGATCAATCTCGAAATTATGCGCGGCTTTTTGCATTCGGCGGGACGCTGTCCGTTGATTGAAGTCGGCGTCCACCCGGCAACTGATGCGGGTCGCGAGTTTGGCGTCTTGGGGGAACAGCCAGATCCAGACTGCTGGCACGATCCGCTGGCACACCTGCGTCCACAAGAGCTGGGCCTGTTGACGAGTCCCTTGCTGGTGGAGCTGTTGCAGCAGTTCGGACTCTCACTGGGCCGGCTCAGTCCCTCGCACGCACTGCCGGCGGCCCAGGCCGCTTAGTGGCTCACAAGAAAATCCTGCGGAACACGACCTGAGACTGCCGCCTGAGACCGCCACCTGAGACTGCCGCTGCGAACAAGAGACTGCGGGAAAGAATGGCTGTGAAACTGCTCGACAACTCTCATCGCCTGACGCAGAATCCAGCCGGCCGCCTGGTGCACTGGCTGACGAGCCCGGTCGGCGCGATGCTGGCGGCCGTTGTGCTGATCGCCGGCTTTCGCCTGCTGACGCTCGGCACGTTTGCCCTCACCGACAATACGGAGGCCCGCTACGCGGAGATCGGCTGGCAAATGTGCCGTTCGGGCGATTGGGTGACGCCGCGTCTCTACATGTCGGGCGAACTGGTTCCGTTCTGGGCCAAGCCGCCCCTGTTCTTCTGGACGACGGCGATGTCGTTTGGCGCGTTCGGCCCATCGGAATGGGCGGCTCGTCTGCCGAACTTTTTTTTCGCCGCTCTGATGGTCGTCGGTACGATCGCCTTCGGCCGTGCCCTGTGGGGTAATCGCGTCGGCGCACTGGCCGGGTTGATTCTGGCCTCGTCTGGCTTGTTCTTCGTGCTGGCCGGTTCGTGTGTGCTCGATATGGCCCTTTCCGCGAGTGTGAGTGGGGCCTTGATGTGCTTCGCGCTCTTTGCGAAAGCCGCCGGGACTGGTGAGCGGAGTCGCAGGTGGTGGGGGCTCGCCTTCTTTCTTGCGCTCGGGTTCGGCTGCCTGGCGAAGGGGCCCGTCGCCGTCGTGTTGGTTGGGCTTTCGCTCGGAGCCTGGATGGCGCTGACCAAAAATTGGTGCCTTCTACGAGCGCTCCCCTGGCTGAGTGGGACGGTGCTCGCGAGCGTCGTTGCCGCCCCTTGGTACGTGCTTGCCGAGAGAGCGACTCCCGGTTTTCTGCAGTACTTCATCGTCAACGAGCACATCCTCCGCTACGTCCGCTCCGACTACGGCGATCTCTACGGCAATGGCCGCACGCAGATTTATGGGGCGAGCTGGGTAATGCTGGCGGTCACGTTTCTCCCCTGGTCGCCCTGGCTCGTGCGCTGCGGCATCGATGCCTGGCGGCGGCGACGCGAGGCGGATCGACCCCCACGCGACGCCTGGCTGATCTTCGCGCTCTGCTGGGGCCTGACGCCGGCCGTGTTCTTCACGCTGGCCCGGCAGATTCTCGTGACTTACATGCTCCCCGGCTTTCCGGGACTGGCACTGGCGACGGCCGTGCTCTTGGTCCGCTGGGCTGAATCGGAACGAGCGGCCGTGCTCGTGCGCGGACTGCGAATCTTTGCAGCCGGATTGGGGGGATTGCTGGCGGTCGCCCTCGTGGGACAGATCGTCTTCGGCGCGTCGCCGGCATTGGTCGCGACGCTGATCGCCGTCGGACTCTTCGCCGCGCTGTTGTTTGCCGGCATTCGTCGCTCGGACTCTCGCGTACTGCTGACGGCAATCGGTTTCGGCAGTCCGTTGCTGATTGCCATGTTCACGATCATCGCAGCGCCGTCGGTCAACGAGGCGTTCTCGACTAAGGCGATCCTCGCCTCGGCCGCCCAACTCCCTGAGTCGGCGGGGCGCGAGGTCTTCTTTCCGCTGACGGACGAATACTCAGCCGAGTTCTATCAAGAAGCGTTTTTCGGCGGCCGCGTTGAGCACCTCCGGCATAAAGGCTTGCCGGTTCTCGTGCAGAAGCTGCAGGCTCCGACACCCGAGCTGTTTGTCTTCCGCCGCAATGCGTGGGAAGAGCTCGAGCCGACGATTCGCGCCGCGCTGGAGCCGGCGACGCAAACGCCGCACTGGGTGGCGTGCCGAACGAAGTTCGCCGCGCCGCGCGAAGCTGCCCGCACGCCTCTCAACGCAACTGCCTCGGGCAACTAGACAGTTGGCTCACGACCGAGCGACGGGCGACGGCGTTTGACAGGGCATGGCGCGGCCCCGTTCTTGCGTCCTCACGCGTCTTGCTTTACTATGAAGTTGTCCCGCCAAGTTGCCTCCCGCCAGAATCCCTCCGAATTGTCGGTCCGACTGACCGCTCTTGCCCCGGTTCGTACTCTGCCCAGAACACGACTCTATGAGCCGCGCCGTTCGCCTTCCGCGTAACCTGATTGTTGCCGCCTTCGTCATGGTTCTCTTGGCAGTCGGCATGCAAGCCGGCTGGCAGTGGTATACCGCCACCGCCAGCGAGCCGCTGTTCCACACCGACCACCCGACGCGGGGCAGCCTGGTCGCCACCATCATTGCCACGGGCACGATCGAGCCCGAAGAAGTCATCGACGTCGGCGCGCAAGTCGCCGGCCAAATCACCTCGTTCGGACAGGATCCCGTCGATCCGAAGCGGACCATCGACTACGGTTCACCGGTCGAGCAGGGGACCGTACTGGCTCGCATCGACGACGCGCTCTACGCCCCCGAGGTGGCTATCGCCCGTGCCGACCTGGGCGTCTGCGAGGCCGACGTGCGGCATGCCGAGAGCGAACTCGTGCAGATGCAATCGGCCCTGCACAAGTGCGAGCGCGACTGGGATCGGGCACAGCGGCTCAAGGCAAGCAACTCCATTTCGCAGAACGAGTTCGATTCGACGCAGAATGCCTGGGAAATGGCCAAGGCCTCCGTGCCGGCCGCCCAGGCCGACCTCGATAAAGCCAAGCGAGCCGTTGAAAAATCTCGCGGCACACTGGTCAAGGCCGAGAAGAATCTCGGTTATTGCACCATCAAATCTCCGGTGAAGGGAGTCATCGTCGATCGTCGGGTCAATGTCGGCCAGACCGTCGTGTCGAGTTTGAACGCTCCGAGCCTGTTTCTCATCGCCAAGGACTTGCGACGACTGCAGGTTTGGGTCTCGGTCAACGAGGCGGACATCGGCAATATCTACCCCGGACAGCAAGCGACTTTCACGGTCGACGCTTATCCGGCCGACGTGTTCCACGGCAGCGTCGGGCAGATTCGACTCAACGCCACGATGACGCAGAACGTTGTCACGTACACCGTCGTCGTCAACGTGGATAACGCGGACGGCAAGCTCGACCCTTATTCGTCCGTCCCCGTAACGCAGGGAAGTCGCAACCGGCGCGAAGTTCCTGCCGGCGACAAGTTGCTCCCCTATCTGACGGCAAATTTGCAATTCAAAGTCGACGAACGCAACGACGCGCTCTTGGTCCCCAACGCGGCCTTGCACTACCGGCCGACGCTGGCGGTGGTGGCTCCCGAGTATCGATCGGCCTACGAGCAAGGCCAGCGACGATCGACGACCGAGGAGGGGGTGGCCGAGCATGCCACCAAGGGGCGACTTACGCGGGCAACCGTCTGGGTGACCGACGGCGAGTGGGTTCGGCCGATCAAAGTCCGCGTGGGCCTGACCGACGGTTTGATGACGGAAGTGGCCGAAGTGATCAAGGAACAGCTGACTCCTGAGACGGAAATCGTCATCGGGGAGAACCAGCCGGCGGCTGGCCGCGAGGGCACCGTCAATCCGTTCGGTGCGCGAAACCTCAGGAAGAAATAAGCCTGATTCGAGTCACCGTTGTTCGTTCTCGTCAGGGGGCCGAAACGCAGATGGCACTCATTCGCTTACACGAAATCAATAAGACGTACTTTCTCGGCGACGTCGACGTGCCCGTGTTGAAGGGCGTGTCGCTCGAGATCGGCCGGGGCGAGATGGTCGCTCTGATGGGGGCATCGGGTTCCGGCAAATCGACGCTGATGAACATCCTCGGCTGTTTGGACCGGCCCACCTCCGGTCAGTATTGGCTTGACGGCCAGGAAATCTCAAAGCTGACCGGCGATCAGCGAGCGTTGATCCGCAACCGCAACATCGGTTTCGTCTTTCAAAGCTTTAACTTGCTGGCCCGCACGAGCGCGCTCGACAACGTCATCCTGCCCCTGTCCTATACCAACGCCACGCTGTCCAAGCGAGAATGCCGCGCGCGAGGCCAGGCGATGCTCGAGCGGGTGGGGCTCGGCGAGCGTCTCGACCATCACCCCTCGCAACTGTCCGGCGGCCAACAGCAGCGAGTCGCCATCGCGCGAGCGCTGATTAACCAGCCGCAGATCGTCTTTGCGGACGAGCCGACCGGCAACCTCGATTCCAAAACCAGCCGTGAAATCCTGCAGATGTTTCAGAATCTCAGCGAGGAAGACGGCATTACTGTCGTGCTGGTGACGCACGACCCCGGCGTTGCCCACTCCGCGCGGCGCGTGATCCGCATCAGCGATGGTTTGATCGCCGAGGGGGTGTACGACGGTCAGGTCGTCGAAGCGGACCCGGCCGCCGCCTGACGGGAGCAATCTGCCGCCGTTTCCAAGATGCGGCTGGCCGCCCGACGAAATTACCAGCTATGCGTTTTTTGTACCGCACACCGCAGATGGCCGTCAGCGCGCTCAGGCGCCACGTGCTCCGCTCGGTGTTGACGACGCTGGGCATCGTGATCGGCGTCGGCGCCGTGATTGCCATGGTCGAAATCGGCGATGGCGCGGCGCGCGAAGTCGAAGCCACGATCGCCAGCATGGGCTCCAACACGATCCTCGTGCTTCCGGGCAACCTGGCGATGGCCGGTGTCGCGGGCGGGGCGGGGACGGCCATGAGCCTGACCCCCGGAGACGCCGCGGCGATGGCCGACCGTTGTAGTGCGCTTTCCAGCGTCGCTCCTCTGGTGGCTGCCCGCACGCAAGTGGTCGCCAACGGCCGCAACTGGGTGCCCGACCGTATCAACGGCACGACGCCCGCTTATCTCGAGATCCGCGACTGGGCCCAGTTGGCCGACGGCTCGATGTTTACGGAGGAGGACGTCACCTCCCTGCGAGAAGTCTGTGTCATCGGCCAGTCGGTTGCCGACGAACTCTACGGGGACGAGTCGCCCGTCGGCCAGCAGCTGCGAATGAACAACAAGCCCTTGAAGGTTCTGGGCGTGCTCTCCCGCAAGGGGGCCAACATGTATGGCCAGGATCAAGACGACATCGTGATGCTTCCCTGGACAACGCTTAAGTTCAAAATCGTCGGCCAGTCCGCGCAGAAGGCCAACCAGAGCGCGGCGCTGAAGGTGGACCCGTCTCAACAGGTCAATTCGCTCAACGACGCGTTTCCTTCGGTGAAGCCCGTGCTCTATCCGGTGGCCTCGCCGACGCAACTGGCCGATACGCCGCAGCCGGTCCACTTCACCAACCTCGACTTGATCCTGGTCAAGGCCCGCTCGGACGAGGCGATCTCTCCCGCCATGAAACAAATCCAGGAGCTACTCCGCGAGCGCCATCACAAGCGCGCCGGTCAACCGGAAGACTTTACCTTGCGAGACATGACCGAGATCAGCCGCACCCGGGCCTCCGCCTCGCGATTGATGTCGGTTCTGCTTCTAGTTGTGGCGATGATTTCGCTGGTGGTCGGCGGCGTCGGCATCATGAACATCATGCTGGTCTCTGTCACCGAACGCACCAAGGAGATCGGCTTGCGGATGGCGATCGGCGCCCGGTCGCGGGACATTCTGAGCCAGTTCCTGGTCGAATCGATCCTGCTGTGCGCCTTGGGCGGAGCGACCGGCATTCTGCTGGGACGCTTCTCCTCCCTGGTCGTCCGCGCCACGCTGCTTTGGCCGACTCGGATCTCCTGGCCGGCGATGTTCGCAGCCGTGGGTGTCTCGCTGCTGATCGGCGTGGTCTTCGGCTACTACCCCGCTTGGAAGGCGTCTCGGCTCGACCCGATCGAAGCGCTCCGCTACGAGTGAGCGGCCTGGGACCGGCTGACAGCAGCAGTTGAGACTGCGCTCTTTTCACTCTCGCCCATCTCACTCTGGGCGATCCTGCGCTGGGCGATCGCCCGAATTCTTCTCGTTTTGCCTCTTCACAAAGACGTGGAAGGTGACGGTGTCCCACGCGTTGTGAATGCCAATAAAGAGTAAGAGCAGCGCGGCGCCGCCGACGGCAAACAGGGCCGGACGCGGATAGGGATCGGCGGCAAACGCCGAGCCGAGGAGTACGCCGTACGCGGCCAAGGGGAGAACAATGTGAAACAGGCGGTCCTCGAACACGGGATGATAGGCCGTCTGCGATCCCAATCGCCGCGCTGTCACAATCGTGTACCCGACGCCCAGAAAGCCGGTCACGCCGCAAACGTCGGCGAAGGGGCTGATCGCGTGCCACGGAGCGCTGGCGACGGCCGATAACAGGAGCACGACTCCAAAGTGCACCATGGTTGGTGTCGTGAAGGCGTTGCCGGTTTGGCCGTCGACATCGCCGGCGGGCAGATGGGCAATGAGCGTCAGCACCACGAACTGCAGTCCAATCAGCGCACCGGCGGACGAGCCGACCACGGAGTAGAAATGCTCCCAACCGCTTAGCTCTGTCATGTCGTCGGTCGTCCGTCTTGTCCGATTCACTCAGCGACCGGTCATCTGCTCCAGTTTCTCCGGGTAGCGCGCCCCTTGTATCGTAATTTGCGCGGCCCCGCGATCAATCTCGCTCAGATCGTCGGCCGTCAGCTCGAGCGCTACGGCCCCGATGTTCTCATCCAGCCGCGAGAGCTTCGTGGTACCGGGAATGGGGACGATCCACGGTTTCTGCGCCAAGAGCCACGCCAGCGCGATCTGGGCCGGCGTCGCCTGTTTGCGCTCGCCGATCTGCGTGAGCAGGTCGACGAAGGCCTGGTTCGCCTTCCGATTTTCCGGCGCGAAGCGAGGCACCGTGTTGCGGAAGTCCGAGCTGTCGAAAGTCGTCTCGTGGTCGATCTTGCCCGTGAGGAAGCCCTTGCCCAGCGGGCTGTACGGGACAAAGCCGATGCCGAGCTCTTCGAGCGTCGGCACGATCTCCTCCTCGGGGCGTCGCCACCAGAGCGAATATTCGCTCTGCAGGGCCGTGACGGGTTGGACTGCATGGGCCCGACGGATCGTAGCCGCGCCCGCTTCGGACAGGCCGAAATGCTTGACCTTGCCGGCTTGAATCAGTTCCTTCACGGTGCCGGCCACGTCTTCGATCGGCACATCGGGGTCGACCCGGTGCTGATAGAGCAAGTCGATGACGTCGGTCTGGAGCCGCTTGAGCGAATTCTCGACGACCTGCTTGATGTGCTGGGGCCGACTGTTGAGGCCGAGCCAGCCGGGCTTGCCGTCGGCGTGCAGCTCAAAGCCGAACTTGGTGGCGATCGCCACCTGCTTGCGGACCGGAGCCAGCGCCTGGCCGACGAGTTCTTCGTTCGTGAACGGGCCGTAGACCTCGGCCGTGTCGAAGAACGTAATGCCGCGCTCGACGGCCGTCCGCAAGAGCGTGGTCATCTCCGCTTTGTCCTTGGGAGGACCGTAGGAAAAGCTCATGCCCATGCAGCCGAGTCCGAGGGCCGACACTTCGAGGTTGCTCTTGCCGAGTTTTCGCTTCTGCATTTGCAGTTCCTTTCAAGCGATTGGGAGGCGCGTGCGGATTTCAAACTTCGCGGCCAGGCTTACCGGCCGTACTGCTCGTCAGTGACCTGCTCCATCCAGTCGACGACTTTGCCCTCAAGCAGTTCGCCGATGGCGACGTGGGTCATCGCCGTGGTGGGCGCGGCGCCGTGCCAGTGCTTTTCGCCCGGCGAGAACCAGACCACGTCGCCCGGTCGCAGTTCTTCGATCGGCCCGCCCCAGCGCTGCGCCCGCCCGCAGCCAGCCGTCACGATCAGCGTCTGGCCGAGCGGGTGCGTGTGCCAGGCCGTGCGAGCGCCGGGCTCGAACGTGACGCTGGCGCCCGACGCCCGGGCGGGAGACTGAGGTTGGAACAAGGGATCGATGCGGACCGTCCCGGTAAACCAGTCGGCCGGTCCCTTTTTCGACGGCTGTGATCCGTTGCGTTTGATGTCCATGAGACCTTCCTGTTCGAGACCATGCGGGACGCTCGCGAATTGTACGGTCCGGTCTGTCCTGGCGGGCCGTAAAATTGCCAAAGGAGAAACACGCGACGATATCTTGATCCGGCCGCATGGCAAGCCTTTCGGGAGAGGTTGAATTCGACGGCCGACTGAAGTCGCACAGTTTCTCCAGGGGTTCTGCTTTTCTTAGCCTCGAAAGGCGCACGACCCGGGTGGACTGATTGTCGGAGGACTGGAGATGGAGGCGGCGCTACGACGAGATGGCGCGATCCACGGAGCCGTCTACCTGACGGCGCTTACCGTCGCGCTGATCGCGATGTCGCCGCTTCGCTGGCCGTGGTATCTCGTTCTGCCATTGCTGGCCTATGTGATCGTCGTGGTCGCCTGGCCCCGTCTGCGGCGAACAGCCCCGCGGCTGGCCCTGGGGCGGATGGTTGGCTGGCCGCTGGCAGTGGCCCTGGTTCTGGCCATCACGACTGTGGTCGCATTGCTGGGCTTCCAAGCGCTGGCTCGTCCCGAGGTTGCCGGCCTGGCGGCGGGGCTACCGGTTGCCGCGTTCGGCAGTCTTTTGGTCGCCGGCGTTTGTTTCAGCACCACAAACGCGGTGCTGGAAGAATTGATTTTCCGAGGCGTGCTGTGGGAGGCCACGGCGGCCGAGTGGAATCGGGGCGTCGCGCTCGGCGCCACCACGATTCTCTTTGGCCTGGGTCATGTCCACGGCTATCCGCCGGGACCGCTTGGGGCGGTGCTGGCTGGAGTCTTCGGAATGGCGTTGGGGCTCTTGCGGCTCTGGACCGGCGGGTTGGGACTGGCGATTCTCGTACATATCTGCGCCGATGCGACGATTTTCACGATTCTCTTCCGGTCAGGAGCGTTCGAACCAGTCGCTGGCTAAGCATTCGACGTTGGAGTGCGCGGCACTAGACGCGCACGCCGGGGACTGTTCCCTCGCTGGCGTCGTCCGTGGCGGTGGCCGAGCCGGTTCCTCGCCACCAGGCTGCAGCGTCTTCGGAACTCCAGGTCGCCGCGCAGTCGCAGGCTGCCAAAGCCTGGTCCAACTGCCCAATATCGGCGAAGCGTTCCGCCGGATCGCGACGCAGACAGCGCTCGATGACGGCCGCCAGGTCGGACGGGATCTCCGGACGCAGTTCCCGCAGCGGTGTCGGCTCTTCCAGCAAGGACGTACGGATTTGGTGCATGCCGCGACCGCTGAACGGCGCCCGCCGGCTGAGCAAAAAGTAGGCAACCGCGCCCAATCCGTAGACGTCGGTCCGCACGTCGGCGATGCCGGCGGCCTGTTCTGGTGACATGTAACCGGGCGTGCCGATTAACAGTCCCGTTTGCGTCAGCCGGTCGTCGCCTTCGGTCGGGCCGAGATGCTGCACCACGCCGAAGTCGAGCACCTTGACGACGTCGAACAGGCCGGCCTGCTGCGTCAGCATGAGATTTCCCGGCTTGATGTCACGGTGAATCAGGCCGATGGCGTGTGCTTCGGCCAGCGAGGCGCAGGCCTGCCGCAACAAATAAACGACTCGCCCCGGCGGCAGAGGTCCGAAGCGCTCGACGAGCTCGCTCAGGTTCTGCCCGTCGACGTATTCCATCACGTAGTAGAAGGTGCCGTCCGGGCCGTGGCCGTAATCGACGATTTCGATCGTGTTCCAATGCGTGAGCCGGGCCATGGCCTGAATCTCACGGGCGAAGCGTGTGCGGCTCGTTGGGTTCGCGGCGATCTCGCGGCGGATCAGCTTGATGGCGTAGGGCCGATTCAGCAGCCGATGCTCGGCCAAATACACCTCGCCCATGCCCCCGGTCGACAGTCGGCGCTTGATCCGGTACTTCCCGAGATGCCGTGCTTCGGACGCCTGCCGCTGCAACGTGGTGAACTTGTGGGCCCCGAAGACTGAAATGGCGACGGCCGCGCCCATCACCCGCGCCATGGCAAACAGCTCGAACAGGGGCGCGGCGGGCCGGTGCGACGGCGGAAACGAGAACCAGGTCGCCCCGTAAACGGCCAGCGGGATCAGGGCCATGCCGGTCAGCATCCGCAACGAGCGTCGCCAGTCGTTGGGGATCAGGATGCCGTAAATGAAGATGAGAAAGACCCAGTTGAGCAGGCTGTGCGACACAACCAGCCACTGGTCGTCAACCGGCAGCTTGCCCCAATAAACGGAGTAGTGCTCGAAGTCCTTGCGCCCACAGTGGGCGGCATAGGCAGCCACGGCCAAAACTTCGACCACTCGCAGGCGAGACAGCGACGGGTCGCGGTGCCGAGCCAACCACGCCGCCAGCCCCGTGAACCAAAGCGCCAGGCTCGCGTACAGAGCCAGGCTGAGGTGCTCAAAGCGGCCGTGTGGACTGGCCAGGGCCACGAAAATCATCAGAACGAAGGCGACGGCGCCGATGGTAGTCCCGGCAAGCAGGCGGCGGTGCAACAGCCCCACAACTTCGTCTGCGAAGCGGCGCGTCTGGGCATCCAATTGTCGAGCGGGACGGGACGGGCCAACCGGGGGCGAAGCGGCAGGGAGCGTCAGCGTCGTCGGCTGCGCGGGGCGCGGCTCCGCGACACGTTCGCCCGTTTTCTCGTTCGCTTCCACGTCCGTCTCCCGCGAGTGGTTCGGGAGTGCGCCCGGTGTGCGGCAGGGTTTCGCCCGAGACTACGGGCCTGCCTGTGTACAGTATCCGGGGGAGTGACTCGATAACTCAACCCAATTTCTGCCGAGATCTCGTTCGCGAGCGGACTTTGACGGACCGGCCGCAAGACCGTGCCCGACGATGCACTAGCGTTCGTTCGTCGTCTGACGCCCGCGGAGCCAGTCGGCGATCCAGAGTTGGCTTGTGCCGTCGGGCGTGCGCGTGGAGGTCCACATCAGCTTGGTGCCGTCGGGGCTGAAGACCGGGAGAACGTCGGCTGGTTTGGCGTCGGTGATTTGCGTCACGGCCCCGCCATGGAAGTGCGTCGCGTCGTGCTCGATCTCCATTGTAAACAGGTCGAAGCCGCCGGGCGGACGGCCGGGCGAGTAATCGGCCCGGCACCAGATGAGGTACTTTTCGCTCGGATGGAAAAACGGGGCCCAGTTGACCGTGTTGAGGTTGTTGGTCAGCTGCACCTCGTGCGTCCCGTCGACGGCGATCGCATAGAGCTGCAGCATGTTTTCCTTCAGTCGGTCGCTGCGGAAGATGATCCAGCGATCGTCGGGCGAGAAGAATGGGCCGCCGTTGTAGGCCGCCGCGTGCGTGACCTGCCGCACGTGCGAGCCGTCGGCGTCCATGATGTAAATATTCGGGTCGCCGGCCCGCTTCGACGTGAAGACGATCTGCTTGCCGTCGAACGAATAACTGCCTTCGGCGTCGTAACCCGGCGAATTGGTCAGCCGTTTGAGGCCGCTGCCGTCGAAGTTGCACTCGTAGATTTCCATGTTCGCGTCGAAATCCCACTGGTAGCGGCGATGACCGCCGCGTTTAGCCTCCTCGCGGGCTTTTTCTTCGGTCTCGCTGATTTTGGGATCGGTGTGAGACGACGCGAAGATGAGCTTCTTGCCGTCGCGCGAGAAGTAGGCGCAGGTCGTGCGGCCGCGCCCGGTGCTGATGCGGCGGGCCTCGCGCTCATCGAGCCGCTGCACATAGATCTGATAGAACGGGTAGCCGGGCGGATACGCCTGGAAGACGATCCACTGTCCGTCCGGGGAGAAATAGCCTTCGCCCGCGCGAGGGAAGCCGAACGTCACCTGCCGCAGTCCGGCCAGATGTTTGGCCTCGAGGGGCGTGAGCTGGGGACCGTCCGCGGCAAGCGCGACCGATCCCACGCAGAGAAATAGCGCACAACAACTGAACCAAAGTGAGCGTTTCATCACGCCATTGTGGCACACGCGCGCGTCTGCCACAATTCGGTTGATTGCTGCGTGATGCGAATGTTCTCGAAGAACCGGCGAGCTGACACTCGCCGCTCGCCCGGAGGTGTGTCTTGTCAAAGTTGTCCCTCGCACTGTTGTCTCCCGCACGGCGTTTGATGCCGTTGATCGCTTTTGCATTGATGATTGTGCCTCTCATGTCCGTTGCCCGCGGCGACGACTGGCCCGATTGGGGCGGACCGAAGCGAGATCTCGTGTGGCGGGAAACGGGAATCGTCGATCACTTTTCGACGAAGGGACTCTTGCCGCGCGTCTGGTCCGTTCCCGTGGCCGAAGGCTATGCGGGGCCCGCCGTTGCCGACGGACGTGTGTACGTGACCGATCGGGTTAAAGAGCAGGGCAAAGAGCGAGTTTTGTGCGTCGACGCCGAAAGCGGCAAGACGCTTTGGAGCCACGCTTATGAGGCCCGCTACGCTGGCCTCAACTATCCGGCCGGGCCGCGGGCGACGCCCACAATCAGCGATGGTCGCGTCTATACGATCGGCGCCGTCGGGAACATGTTCTGCTTCGAGGCGAAGACCGGCAAGGTGCTGTGGTCGAAAGACTTCCTCAAGGAATACAACACGAAGCTGCCGATTTGGGGACTGGCGACTTCGCCGCTGGTCGACGGCGACCAGTTGATCACGCTCGTCGGCGGAGAGAACGCGCTCGTCGTCAGCTTCGACAAAGCGACCGGTGCGGAGCGCTGGCGGGCTCTCGACGATCCCGAGGTCGGCTACGTCCCCCCTGTTATTTTCGACATCCATGGCAAGCGGCACCTGGTGATCTGGCATCCCACGTCGATCACCGGGCTCGACCCGGCCACCGGCAAGCAGCGGTGGAACGTCCCCTGGCAGATGAAGGTGGGTCTGTGCATCTCGACGCCGCGCTGTGTCGACGATCGCATCTTCTTCACGTGTTTTTATAGCGGTCCGCGGATGATCCAAATCGGCGCCGACGGAGAGAACGTCAAGACTCTCTGGAAGGGAATCAGCGAGAGCGAGATCAAGACCGACGGTTTGCACTCGATCATCCCCACGCCCGTGTTCGACGGCAAATACATCTATGGCGTCTGCAGCTACGGCCAACTGCGGGGCCTCGATGCGTCCGACGGCAAACGGCTGTGGGAGACGTTCGCGGCAACGGGCAAGGGCCGCTGGTGGAACGCCTTCATCATTCCGCACGAGGATAAGTACTTTCTCCACAATGAGCAGGGCGATCTGATCATCGCCCGGCTTTCGCCCGACGGATATCACGAAATCAGTCGCGCCAAGCTCATCGAGCCGACGCGAAAAGGGGATGCGCCGCGGCGGACGACGATCTGGTCACACCCGGCGTTCGCGATGAAGAGCGTGTTTGCCCGCAACGACAAAGAGATCATCCGCGTGTCCCTGGCCGCCGACAACGCCGCGCCGCGTGCGGAGAACGACCGCCGCACGCCGGCCCACAAGTCGGTCTCGAACGTGCCATGACCGCCCGTTACGACTGCATCGTGCTGGGCTTGGGCGGCTTCGGCAGCTCGGCCCTCTATCACGCGGCGGCGCGCGGCTTGCGAGTGTTGGGGATCGAGCAGTACACGATCGGCCACGACCGCGGCAGCTCCCACGGCGACACGCGGATCATTCGCCAGGCCTACTTCGAGCACCCCGACTACGTGCCGCTCCTGCTGCAGGCGTACAAACTCTGGCGCAATCTGGAGGATGCGGAGGAGTTGTCGTTGATGCACCTGTGCGGGCTGATGTTGGCTGGCCCGCCGGACGGCGAAACGATTGCCGGCGCCCGCCTGGCGGCCCGCACGCACAATCTCGACCTCCAGGACGTCGCGCCGGCCGACCTCAGCGGGAAGTTGCAAGGCTTTTGCATTCCCGCCGGTTTCGACGCGGTCTTCGAGCCGCACGCGGGGTTTTTGAACGTAGAGCTGTGCGTGAGCGCGCATGTCGATGCGGCCCTCCGCTACGGTGCGAGCGTGGCTGCACAAGAGGCGGTGGTCGATTGGTCGCGCGTCGGCTCGACGTTCAAGGTGCGGACCGCGCGGGCCGAGTATGAAGCCGCCGCACTCGTGATTACGACGGGCCCGTGGGCGGCCCAGATGCTGGCCAGCTTGTCGCTGCCGCTCGAAGTCGTGCGCAAACCCCAGTTCTGGTTTCCCGTGCGTTCCCACGCTTACGCCGAGGATCGTAGCGCGCCAACGTTTTATTACGAGCTGCCCTACGGTCTGTTCTACGGATTTCCGAGCCGCGACGGCCAGACGCTCAAGGCGGCCGAGCATTCGCGCGGCGAACCGGTGACCGATCCGGCACACGTCGACCGGTCCGTGCGGCCATCCGACTTGGAATGGCTGAGCCGATTCCTGGAGGAGTGCCTGCCGGACGTCGACCCGGTGCCGCTGCGATCGTGCGTCTGCATGTACACGCTCACGCCCGATCGGCACTTCGTCGTCGATCAGCATCCCGACTATGAGCATGTCTCCTTCGGGGCCGGTTTCTCCGGACACGGATTCAAGTTCACCTCGGTGATCGGCGAGGCACTGGTCGACCTGGCGGTCGACGGTCGCACCTCTTCTCCGGTCCAGTTTCTTTCCGCGCGTCGCAACGCCATCGCGAACGCCACGCAGCCCTAGCGAACAGCACGAGAGCATTAGACAGCGAGCAACATTCGATGATTGGCAGAGACCGCGTCAGAGTGACCCCCGACATTCCGTCCGATCCGTCGCAGGAAATCATCGTCAATGCGGACGCTCTCGAGGCCTTGATGGTCCGCATGCTGACGACGAAGGGGATGTTCGAAGCCGAAGCACGGGTTGGGGCCGCTCGGCTGATCGAGGCGGACCTGCGCGGCATTCACTCGCACGGCAGCCGAGCGCTCTGGAAATATCTTGAAGGGATGGACAACGGCGGCATCGATCCGCGGGCCCAGATCATCGTCGAGCGGGAAACGCCGGCGATCGCCGTCCTCAACGGCGGCAAAGGACTGGGACACGTCGCGGCGACCAAGGCCATGAAAATGGCGATCGACAAGGCGCGGACCGTCGGCACGGGGACCGTAGCCGTCCGCCAGGGCCAGCATTATGGAGCCGCTGCCGTCTACGCGATGATGGCCGTCGAAGCGGAGATGATCGGCTTCACGACCACGAGCACGGGAATGGCCACGGTGGCGGCGTACGGCAGCAACAAGCCGGGCACGGCCAACAACGCCGTCGCCTGGGGCGTGCCCACGCGTTCCGGGGCCCCGTTCGTGCTCGACATGGCGTGCGCCGTGTCGGCCTGGGGCAAGGTCGAGAGCTGGAAGATGTATGGCTATAAAATGCCGCCCAATTGGGGGCTCGACGCCGACGGTCAGCCGACCGACGATCCCCACGCCGCCAAGACACTGTTGCCCTTCGCGGGGGCTCGCGGCTCTGGGATGGCCTTTCTGTCGTCGGTGCTGGCGGGCAGCCTGGTCGGCGCTCGCATGCCCCTTCGCAAAAGCGCCAGCTATACGGTCGACGGCTCCGAGCACTTCTTCTATGCGATCGATATCCGGCAATTCGTCGATCTGGCTGAGTTCTACGCCGAAATTGATGCGACGGTCGCCGGCATCCGCGCGCTGCCGCCGGTCGAAGGCTTCGACGTCGTGCGTTTGCCTGGTGAACTCGAGTGGGAGCGCTCGCACCGTTGGCGGCGCGAGGGCATTCCTCTCCACTGCGACCACGTCCACAAGCTCGAAGAAGTCGCCACCAGCCTGAAGCTGTCGATCCCCTGGCGCTAGGCGCACGGCCGGACGTGCCACTCCGGCGATTGATCCTATGACGAGGCGAGGCGCTCATCGTAGACCCGCTCGACGTCGGCAAGGGTCACCGTAATCTCGCGGGCAAACCCCGTGTGCGACCGTTCGTAGTTGATCTTGGCCGCCCGCTCCGGGTGGCGTTGCACTTGTTCGGCGAGCCAGTGCTTATCCTCGGCCGAAAGATTGGCAACCTCCGGATCCCACAGCGTGCGCGTTTCCATCACGAGCGATTCGAGCCGCGGATCGTATTTGTTGTAGCTGGCCATGGCTGGATACTGAGTGCCGGATTCGAGTGGTGGTGATCGAGGCGAAAGCTATGCAGTAAAGCTATTCAGTGATGATATCCCGCACGGTGCGGCCGCTGGGAATCATCGGAAGCACGTGCTCCTGGTACGGGCAGATGACGTCGAGCAGGTAGGGGCCGTCGTAAGCCAGCATCTCCGCCAGCGCGGCCGGGAATTTGGCCTTGCTGCGGACCTGCGCGGCTTTCAAGCCAAAACCCTCGGCGATTTTGACGAAATTCGGATACGTCTCTTCGGCGTGCGTGCCGTCCCCCTGACCGACGGCTTGCGGATCGTCGATCGGACCGAGATACGTGTGGGCCCGGCTGCCGCCATGAAAGCGGTCTTCCCACTGCACGACCATGCCTAAGTGCTGGTTGTTGAGCAGCAGGATTTTCACCGGCAGCTTCTCGCAGTTGAGCGTGGCCAACTCCTGCACGTTCATCAGCATCGAGCCGTCACCGTCGATGTCGATCACCAGCTTGTCGGGCAGCGCGGCCTGCACGCCCATCGCGGCGGGAAGTCCAAAGCCCATTGTTCCCAGGCCCGAGCTGCTCAGCCAGTGCCGGGGGCGGGAGAACTTGTAGAACTGGGCCGCCCACATCTGGTGCTGGCCGACGCCAACCGCGACGTAGGTGTCGCGCTCGCGGGTTTGCCGCCACAGTTCGTCGAT
>Ga0210390_10001121_pt1 | contig 26653 bp, 24 predicted proteins | sample IncBWH11OmetaG_FD_161050 | JGI IMG/M metagenome (GOLD analysis project Ga0210390, IMG submission 161050) | Forest soil microbial communities from Barre Woods Harvard Forest LTER site, Petersham, Massachusetts, United States - Inc-BW-H-11-O ... | reverse complement strand
TGTATGAGGTCACGCCCTAAGCACTAGCGATGCTAATCAAGGAAGCGGCGGACGGTGCTTTCGATTGTGGGCCAGGCTTTCGAGTGGGGATCAATCAGATCGTAGTGGCCGGCGGTTGAGACCTCGGTGTAGTGCACGTCTTCTCCGCGTGCTTTCTTTTGCTCCGCATATTGGCGGCTGAAATACGACGGGACGACGTCGTCTCCGGCGCCGTGAAAAAGCCATTGCGTACTGGCATGGTTGATCGCCAGTTGCATGGGATCGGCTTCGCGATAATGCTCGGTCACCTGGCTGGGCTTGCCTCCGAGAAAATCGACGACGGCATTGTCGCTGAGATGTTCTTCCCACGCCCGCTGCAAATCCAGGACACCTGCGAGTGAGATTACATACTTGAGCGACGATTCGTGAGCGGCGAGGCAGAGAGCGAGTTGTCCGCCGGCAGAGTGGCCCATCACCAGGATTTTTGTCGAGTCGAAGTTGTAGCGCTTGGCGATTTGCGGGAGGTACCGAAAAGCGTTGCGGACGTCTTCGAAGGTGCCGGGCCAGCCTCCGCCGGGGTTGCCGACGCGACGGTATTCGATGTTCCAGGTAGCGAGGCCTGCGGCGGTCAGGGCGGCGCAGAGATGTCCGGCGTGGGCGAGCGTGTATTTGGCGCGCCAGAAGCCTCCGTGGATGTTCATCGCTACCGGGAAAGGACCTTTGGTTTTGGGCAGGCGAAGGTCGGCGAACTGATTGGGGTCGGTGCCATAGTTGAGGCGAGCGTCGGCCGGGGGTGGCGGGAGGGTTAGGATGTCGTCGGAGGACATGAGCATTCCAATTTAATCACAGAAAACATGAAGAACATCGGCCACGGATTTCACGGATCACGAACGAAGTAATTAAAGAGATGGCATTTCATCGGGCAGATGTTTCACCGGCTATTTCTGCCTGCGGCTCTAACTCCACTACTGTTCCCTCTCCCCAGCCGTATTTCTTGATTGAGAGACTTGCTATGGCGCCATGTAACTCAGGCTCAGCCTCATGCGTGACCACACGGGCGTTCGCGGTGAAAGTTTGGCCGGCAACCCGCACCTGCGCTTTGGGATTGGCGCGCAGGTTTTGCACCCAGTTTGAAGTTGGGTATTCGGCGATCAGGTAGAAGCGTCGGTCGCGATGGGTGAACCAGATCTCGATTTCGCGAGGCCGACCACTCTTGCGGCCTCGAGTCGTGAGATAAAGGTAGAGCTCGCGGTCGAAATTATTGTCCTTTGAGCTTGAGTTTGGATTTGTTTTCTTCAAGGAATTCGCGTAGTTTGTCGGCGGCCTCGAGCAGGCGCGTCCACTGTTCGTAATAGAGCGTGACCGGGAAACGGCCGAGGCCATAAACGCTTACGCCGCCTTTTTCGCTGACACGGAATTCCATGCTGGCGGTGCGGCGTGGGCCTTGTTTCTCCAGTTCGGCTAAGCGGGCTTTCAGTTCTTCATAAGTTGGTTCAGCCATTTTCTTACCTCGAACGAATGGGATGAATCCATGATAGGGATTGCGTGCGAATTCGTCGAGGGTGCGAGGAGAAAATCTTAAAGCGGCAGAGGATCGCGGAGTAGTCACTAACTTTTCGGTTATTGGATGAACGCCTTCATGCAGAATGCGCTGCCGCCGGATTTTTCGAACTCGGAAGTATCGACCAGCACCGGGATCAAGCCTTCGTGAGCCAAGATCTGCTGCAGGTTCTGAGTTAGGCGCGGGGTGATGAAACGGCCGTTCACGACGATGCCGTTTCCTAGGAACTGGTGCGCTTCGTCCTGGGTCAGTTCGTGGATGCGTTTCCATCCGCCGCGAACGGTTTGCAGCGCCTCGGCGGAGAAAGCGCCCGGGTAGATCAACGCAGCATCGTCGTTCAGCGGGCAGAGACAGGTATCGAGGTGATAGCAGTGTTCGTCGACCAGTTGGAGGGGGATTACGGGGAAGCCTAATTCCTGCATGGCAGCGGCAAACTTCTCGACGCCGCCTCGGGTTGAACGGAAGCCGTAGGCGGCCCAGATGCGCGAGCGGTCGGGATGCCAGAGCAGATCGCCGTGGCCTTCGAGGCACTCTGCGTCGAAATCGAGGTCGATAATCTTGTAGCCGCGTTGGCGGAACCAGTCCACGAAAAAGGCGACTTCCTGATGCCGGGAGGGGTAGCGCATGCGGCTGGGAACCGCGAAATTGCCGAGGCGCTGGTGATGTCCGACGAACATCTGGTTGGCGGCAAAAACCATATCGTCGAGACCCTTGACCGGTTCGATGACCTCCACTTTTACGCCTGCGTCCTGGAGCGCGCGGCGCAAGTTTTCCCACTGTTGCTGGGCCTTGGCACGATCAATAGGGTGCCCCATGTAGGGATTCTTGGGTTCGCGCACGTCGAAGAACGTGGGGGGACACATCAATGCGGCCTTCAGCATCGGAAATCTGGGCATCAAAGATCAATGATAGCGGTTGGCGAGGGCCGATTCCAGGTTACGGCTGGGCGTTTGCTGCAGCCGAGATTACGGCAGTGGCGACTGCGGGTGGGCATTGGGGCTTAGCAGTGCGAAAGACCGCGGTCTGCGAGCGCTGCATTCAAACCAGTTGGAGGGACTTTCGCGATATGACGTTCGGTCACCGGCGTGCATCCGCAATCTTCGCTCTGGTAGAGAACCGCAGATTCAGGAGGTTTGGCGTGCTTCACAAATGCGCAAACGCAAACTGCACCAACCGCTTCCGCCAGCTCAGCCAAGGGAAACTTTTCCTGGTGGATACGGAGCCCGTCGCGGGCCCAGCAACAAGGCGGACACGGTCGCGACCGCAGCCTGCTCACCGTGTAGAGTACTACTGGCTCTGCGAGCAGTGTGCGTTTGTTCTGACTCTGTCGTACGAAAAGGGGCGCGGGGTAATCGCCGTGCCCCGGCCTGAACCCGCCAGGAAGATGCCCGTGGCGGCGGTGTCTGTGGTGGAAACACCAAACCGGGCAAATCATCGAACTGAACAGTCCGCTTGAGAACGACCGGAGCAGCCATGGATAGCCCGAAGATACAGCAGTGTACGATTTGCGGGGATGAACGATCGGCAGAGCAAGTGTGGTTCCTGGTTGCTGAGAGTCACTGGCAAGATAAGCTGCAGGTCCTGGAATGGCATGATGAGCTGGCCAGACGGCAGGGCATCTATGCTGCGTGCTCCGCCGAGCATGTGGAAGAACTGGTGATCCATTGGATGACGACCGGGAGTCTGGACTATCCCTTCGCCACGGTTGCACACAAGCCGGGGAAACGCAGACAGGCACGAGGCGCATTTCTGCCCACCATCGAGGAACCCGACACACGGGGAGCGCGGCAGATCGGGGAATTGGCGGTTGACCGGGAGTGCGTACGGCGCGCGCTCAAAGACGATCCCGAGTCTTTGCGAGTGATTCTGGACGAACTGGTGCATGCCTTAGAGCGAGAGACCACTGGCACCACGGCACGGCTGGAATCGGCGGATGCTATGTCCTACGGGTTCCCGAGGGAGATCTGAGGACCAGTCACGAGGCCGAGTGTTTTCTCCATGCGCGCCAGTCGCTGGTGACCGCCTTTTCCATGTTTTTGGCGGCGGCGAACAGCCAGTTGGGCTTCATCTGGTTGAGATGGTGGCGGACCGAATTTCGCACCTCTGCCGTACCCAGGTGGACGTTGGCGGTTTCCCATCCCATGGCCGAGAGGAGTCGAAGTTCGTCGCGGTTGGTGGGGAGAACGCTGAGCTCGATGCGCGAACAATGTGGGGACAAGCGACGGACGATCCAACGACCGCGCAACTGGACAAAAGGATCAGGGTCGCGCACGGCGCGGCTGATGATGGCGTGATACAAGATATCGGTTGGCCCCTCTTCGCCTTGAGCCCAGTACGCCGAAGAAGGTACCAGGGCCTTGGCTTCGCGGGCGACTTTGGCGCCGTGGCAGAGCGCGATCGCAACCACGCGGATGTGCCCCAGGCTTCCCAGACCAGCGACGCGCCGGACGGTTCTGTAGGTAAGTCCATGCTCCGGCATGAGGTGTTCGAGAGCCTCGCGAGCGCTGATGGGAACTTCACCAACTCGGGGCAGGCTGCCCATCTTTTGCCAAAAGTGAACCGGATCGCGCAAGATCCCAGTTGCAATCTGGCGTAACCAGGCATTGTCTTCTTCGAGCACAAATGGACGGCCGCCTTTGGCGAGAGCCTCTTTGTAGCCCTCGAGAATCGAGGCGCAAGCCTGTTTGGGCTTCAGCGCCAGATGACCGTCGGCGATGGCGAACATCGCGCTGGTAGCGAGCCGCACCAGGTCGATGGTGTAGGGCAAGACGGCGGCTTCGTCGAAATCGTTGATGCCCCAAACCAAGCGTCCTTCATTGTCACGCCAGGTGCCAAAATTTTCGACATGGAGATCGCCGACAGCCAGTAGCCGAGGCGCGCGCGCGAGGTCGGGACAGACCTCGGGCCAGAGCTGCATCCAGCGATAGAAAGTCGCGCGAAGAAAAGGAAAGACAGCTTCCGCCATGCGCTGGTGCTTGAGGCGAAGATCAGCCTTCACCACTTTGGTATGGCGGTCGAGCCACTCTTCAAAGCGATGCGTGGCTTTGACAATGTTCATTGCAGTCCGGTTGGCAACGATAGAACCGGCGAAGATAAATGTCAACGCGGCGATGGTTAGAACGCTATCTTAAGAAAATCTGGTTCCACCGGAGAGCATCGCGTCCGGCACGGACATGTGGAAAAGCCTTGTCGGCTCCAAACGGCCTAAGCGGCTTCTGAGAGACTTATCGGCTGTACCACAGCGCGACCTCAGCGGCTAGAGCCGGATTCAAAATAATGCACTCACGACAACGTTTGGGAAGTGTGGGGGGGAGATAATCTTTCGCCCCGCTAGGGCTCGTCCGCTAACCACCTTTACCCACGGCTTGCGCCGTGGGCTGCATTCTTACGCCGCTTCGCGGCTAAATGCCCGCCCGTTTTGTTCCACCGTGTCGCGTAATGGTAGTTCTCACGCACACGCTCGAAGCGCTGCGCCACCCGAAAACAAATTCATCCTCTGCTGCGATTTCAGTTGGCGAAATACGCCGCATTTGTATCGACAAATTGCTGCAACTCGGCGGGCACGTCGTCGGCCGCGTAGATCGAATCCGAGGTACAGACCGGCACGCAGGCTCCGCAGTCGATACAACCGGCTGGGTCGACGTATAGTTGCGTCGCGGCCTCGAAGCCGGGCTCGTCTTTCTTGGGATGAATGCAGTCGGTCGGACATACATCGGCACACAACCGGTCTTTACTGCATGAATCAGTAATCACATAGGCCATGAGGAGCTCCAAAGAAGGAATTACACGCAGGCCCAGATTACGACACAGCGAGTTTCGCTCTCTGTGATCTGGCTCGCGTCTGCCTTTGTCAAATGTCCTTTGTCAAATGTCACAATCCGTGACGGCAGCATAAGCTAACCCTCCCCGGCATTGCACTGTTTGTTGCACACCTTAGTAAAAATTACATAGCCGCGAAACTCCGTACAGAACTAAGCTCACGAATCTACAGTGTTTTCTGATTTGGCAAAGGTAGTGCATCGAAACAACAAAAGTTTAAGAGCCGCGCTGCAGAAGTCACACTCTGGCGAAAAATTTCCATAGGAGATTCGGGTTGCTTGTGTTCCGACCCAGCAAGCCTGAGTCGTGGTCGGCGCTTGTCTAGCGCTGATTGGGATCAATGAGTAGGTTCCTAGGAGGTGTTCTGTGGCAGCTCGCATCCTGGTAGCGGACGATCATGAGGTTGTGCGCAAGGGTCTCATCGCCATCCTGAAACAAAAACCCGATTGGCAGGTGTGCGGAGAAGCCTGCAACGGGCGTGAGGCCATTGAGCAAGCGAAACAGTTGATGCCGGACGTGGTGGTCATGGATATCAGCATGCCCGGCCTGAACGGGTTGGAGGCAACTGACCAGATCGTGAAGGCGAATCCGGCAGCCAGGGTGTTGGTTCTCACGCTGCATGATTCCGACGACCTGATCCGAGAGGTGCTGAGCGCGGGCGCGCGCGGCTTCCTCCTGAAATCTGATTCCGGGTGCGAACTGGTGGCTGCGGTCGAGGCTTTGCTCAGGGACAAAACATATTTCACCTCGAAGGTGGCAGCCCTGGTGCTCGAGGGTTACCTGAAAGGGGGAACGCCTTTTGCCGTGAACCGGAATCCGCTGACTCCGCGGGAACGCGAGGTGGTGCAATTACTGGCCGAAGGAAGCAGCACCAAGGAAGTCGCCGTGGCGCTGGGTCTGGCGGTCAAGACCGCGGAAACTCATCGCTCCAATATCATGCGAAAACTTCATCTTCACTCCGTGAGCGATCTGGTGCTCTACGCGGTGCGCAATAACATCCTGCAGGTAGCTCCGGCAGGAGTGGAATAGCGTTGGGTCGAATAGCGGGGATATCTCAAAACCTAAGTGGGCCGGCCAATCCACCACAGGATCTTGGCGACGATGCGCCAGCCGTTGGTGGAAACCGCGGTCGACTCATACTCCCGGTTCTCCGGAACCAAAACCTCAGTGTGATCGAAGCGCTGCAGCCGGGAAACGATCAAACCGTGTTCTTTGTGGGCTGCTACCACGATCTGACCATAGAGTTTGGGATGACTAGTCTGCGAAGTGTCGATGACGATGATGTAGCCGTCATGAATGAGCGGCATCATGGAGCGTCCGCGGACTCGCAGACAACTGGTGTGAGCCGGGTTGGGGCACCAGTTGCTGGGTGCGGCCAACATCGAATCCGGAGGGACTTGGCCAAGTTTTTCCACCGAGTCTCCGGTACCGCCATGAGTAGCCGCCACAACGGGCAGAACGGGAATAGCGACCAGTTCCTCGGCGTGTTTGGTTGACTGACGCGTCCCGGCGTGGACAACCTGAAGCCGGACCATGTGTTCCTGACGCTTACGCGACCGAACGGCGGGCAAAACTCGCATCAGATCGTCGCTGCTTAGTCCCGCCTGTCCCCAGAAATACCAGCACTCCGGATCGCCGGTAAGATTGCCTAATTGGATGTATACATTGGCAGGAGGTTCCTGGACGCCACGTTCCCAGCGGGAGACCGCCATAGCGGAAGAGTTCATCTGCTTTCCCAGTTCCGATTGGCTCATTTTGAGGCGGTGGCGAAGGGCGAGGACCCGTCTTGCCCACTCCATCTTTGGATCGCTTGTATTGCTCATGCCCGCCTGCTAGACTCAGCCTAACACGAATGATTTAACGCTCGTGTTAGGCGACGCCCTGTCGCCGGTCTTTAGGAAAGGTTGTCATGTACCGTGACAATTCTAACACAAATGTGAATCCGGGAAAACAATCTCCGCAGAGTTTGTATCGCGGTCTTTATGTGAGAATCGCCCGCAAGCTAGGTGTGGATGCGTCTTATGTCAGCCGGGTGGCCCGCGGCGACCGGCGATCGAGCGAAGTCGAAGAGGCCTTGCGCCAGGCACTGGCTGAAATCGACCAGCAACTGGGGCGCGGCTCATTTGCCGCAAGCGGGCGTTCGCGTCCGGTAAACGCGGCCAAGCGGCTTAACATTCTGGTCAAGCAAAACCGTGACCACATCCGCGAGCAATGGCTGACGCATAGCCAGGCCGATCCCAACCTCAGCCGCGTCAAACTAGCTTCCAAGAAGCGGATCGCGCCCATCCTGCCGTTAATCGATGAAGCCATGAAGGTCATGAAACTAAGCGTGAAGGATATGGCGGTTGTGCCCATGAAAGCGGCCGAGCAGCACGGCCGTTTGCGCCAGGGCCAAGGCTTCACCGCGATGGGATTGGTGGAAGAGTACAACCTGGTCCGGCGTTGTATTTTCGCTTTAGCCCAGGAACATTTGCGCCAGATGGATGCGCAACTGCTGCTTCAGGACCTCACGCAATTTGGCGAGGCTCTCGATCTTCAGACTCAGCGCGCGTTGCAGGACTATCTCGAGGCGAACTAGGCCAAACTATTTTGGCGTGAAAGCTTTCACGGGACGCCTGTTTTCCTTTGCAGTCTTCCTGACCAGCTCTGCCGCGCCGCGGAACCCGATTGGAAATTCTGGATTGCGATTAGTTCCCGAATGCTACCGCCGTCGCGATTTCTGAAATCGTGGCGGCTGGCTCAGGCTCGTGCGAGTCCCTCACGCCGTTGTCGTTGTCCAGACGATGCTCCAACTGTTCGCGATACTGCTCGAGGTCGACGGGTTCGAGGGCTACTCCCGTTTCCATGGCTGCTTGGGCTACGGCGGAGGACTCCCACACCAGCACACGCGAGTCAAACGGTTTGGGGATCAAGTAGTCGGCGCCGAACTCAAGGTGCGCGACTCCGTAAGCGCGGCATACTGAGTCCGGCACGTCTTCCTTGGCCAGATTGGCCAGGGCGCGGGTGGCCGCGAGTTTCATCTCCTCATTGATCACGGTCGCATGTACGTCCAAGGCGCCACGGAAGATGAAGGGGAAGCCGAGCACATTGTTCACCATGTTGGGATAGTCGGCACGGCCGGTACACATAATTACGTCGACGCGGCAGGCTTTGGCGTCCTCGTAGGTAATTTCGGGATCAGGATTCGCCATGGCAATGACGATCGGACGCGGCGCCATCGAGCGCACCATTTCCTGCGAGACCACGCCACCGACGGAGAGTCCGAGGAACATATCGGCGTTGACCATCGCTTCCGCGAGGGTGCGCAGCTTGGTATCTTGCGCGAAGCGCTCCTTGTAAGGATTCATGCCTGCCGTGCGGCCTTTGTAGACAACGCCCTTGGTGTCGCAGAGAATGATGTTGTCACGCTTCATGCCAAGGAGAACGTAGTGCTCGGCGGTGGCAACGGCCGATGCGCCGGCTCCGTTGATCACAAGCCGGATCTTGCTGATGTCTTTGCCCGCGACTTCCAAAGCGTTCAGCAGTGCAGCCCCAGAAATAATGGCAGTGCCGTGCTGGTCGTCGTGGAAGACAGGAATCTTCATCGTCTTCTTCAAGGTTTCTTCGATGTAAAAACATTCCGGGGACTTGATGTCTTCGAGATTGATGCCGCCGAAGGTGGGCTCGAACAGCTGACAGACTTTGATGATCTCGTCGGGATCATGGGTATTGAGTTCGATATCGAAAACGTCCACGTCGGCAAAGCGCTTGAATAGGACCGCCTTCCCTTCCATGACCGGTTTTGCGGCAAGAGCGCCGATGTCGCCCAGGCCCAGGACAGCAGTCCCATTGGTCACTACGGCGACCAGATTGCCGCGGCCGGTGTACTTGAAGGCATCGTGCGGGTTGCGATGGATTTCCATGCACGGCTCCGCTACTCCGGGGGTATAGGCCAAGCTCAGGTCGCGTTGGGTGCGGCAAGGCTTGGTGGGAGTGACTTCAATCTTTCCTGGTCGTGTTCCAAAGTGATAGTCGAGCGCTTGCTGTTTGGTAACGTGCATGTCATCTCCTTAATTGTTTCTTGGCAGGCGTGATGTCCTGACCTGAATTCCCTATCTCAATAACCTTGTTGAAAGTATCGGGATTCAACCCTAAACCGTACTGTGACGCGGGTCACCCACTGCGGTGAGACGCGGCCATCAATGTGATCCATAGGCTCCTTATCGCGAAAGTGAAGTCTTAGTCTCCGCTCAGGATTCTCCAGGCTTCGCGGCCCGTGACCATTACATGCTGCACACTCTTGACCGCCTTCATATATTGCGCACGCTCGAAGGCTGAGGGATTGGCACAGCGGAGCTGGCTCATGCTGCCCTTCATCTGCTGAACCGAATCGTATTCGTGCTTCTCCATCCATAACCGCACGCCATCTTCGATGTACCGGAGATGACTGATGCCGTTGCGGAGCAGTGTGGAGCAGAGCATGGTGACGTCGGCGCCGACCATCAGAAGTTTCACGACGTCCTCAGCGCCATGCACGCCGCTGGTAGCTGCCAGATTGGCGCGAATGCGGCCGTACAGAATTCCAATCCAGGTCAGCGGGAGGCGCAGGGCTTGCGGAGTGCTGAGCAAGACGTTGGGCTGGATCTCCAACTCATCAAGGTTAATGTCGGGTTGATAGAAGCGATTGAACAGCACCAGCGCGTTGGCGCCCGCTTCATCAAGCCGCTTCGCCATGTTCGCCATATTGCTGAAAAAGGGGCTGAGCTTGACCGCGACAGGAATTCTTACCACCGACTTCACAGCCTTGAGAATGTCGAAGTATTGCTGCTCGCCGGCACTGGAGGTGAGCTCGGGATCGGTGGGAATCGAGTAGATGTTGCATTCGAGCGCGTCGGCCCCGGCTTCCTCGATCAGTTTCGCGTACTTCGTCCAGCCCCCGACGGTGGTGCCGTTGAGGCTGGCGATGATTGGCACTGATACTGCTTGTTTAGCACGACGAATGTGATTCAGATATCCATCGGGACCCAGGTGGTATTCAGCCGGCTGGGGGAAAAAAGAAGCTGCCTCGGCAAAGCTGTCGGTCCCCTCCGCCAGATGATGTTCAAGTTCGAAGTTTTCCTGCCGCAACTGCTCCTCGAACAACGAATACAACACCACTGCGGACACGCCTGCGTCTTCGAGGTGACGGATGCCGTCAATTTCTTGCGATAGTGGGGATGCGGAAGCGACCAAAGGTGTGCGTAGGCGCAAACCCAAATAAGTTGTGCTCAGGTCGATCATGATTTCTCCTCGCGAGCGGGAAACGTTGCAAGCAACGTCTCTACCATCGTCTTACGTTTTCTTTGCGGCCGCAGCTAGCGGCGTTTCTGTTCCCCTTGGCGTTTCGGCCGGTTCTTTGCCGTTTTTCCGTTGCGCCAAATATTCATACAGATGAAAGCGGGTCTCGGCGTCATGCTGCGCCTCGAGCCAGAGATGCTTGGCCTCATCGGGATTACTCTTGGTGAGCATCTTGAAACGCGTTTCCATGTTCAGGTAATCGGCAACTTTGCGGGTCGGGGTTCGGGAATCCAGAGTGAGCGGATTCTCGCCCTGGGCCGTCCGTTCGGGGTTGTAGCGATAGAGCAGCCACTGTCCGGAATCGACCGCAGCTTTCTGGTTCAACATCGCCGTGGTCATGTTGATGCCGTGCGCGATGCAGTGCGAATACGCGATGATGAGGCTGGGCCCGTTATAAGCCTCAGCTTCGAGAAACGCCTTCAGCGTGTGCTCGTCTTTCGCACCCATGGCAACGCTGGCTACGTAAATGTTGCCGTAGCTCATAGCGATGAGGCCCAGATCTTTCTTGGCTCCGGGCTTGCCGCCCGCTGCAAATTTAGCGACTGCGGCTCGCGGCGTGGACTTGGACGCCTGGCCGCCAGTGTTGGAGTAGACCTCGGTGTCGAGCACGAGGACGTTAACGTTGCGGCCGCTGGCCAAGACGTGATCGAGGCCACCGTAGCCGATGTCATAGGCCCAACCGTCTCCGCCAACGATCCAGATACTTTTCTTAACCAGCAGGTCGGCGACGGCGAGCAGTTGTTTCGCATCGTTAACATTTGAACCGAAATCCACGCCGTGCAGTTTTTCTTTCAGCAGGTCGACACGCTGGCGTTGATCGTAAATATCCGCTTCATCTTTCTGTGGAGCTGTGAGAATCGCGGTCGCGAGTTCTTCCCCGATTGTTCCGGCGAGGCGTTTCACTAGTTCTTGCGCAAACTCAGTCTGCTTATCGATGGAAAGCCGGAAGCCCAGGCCGAACTCGGCGTTGTCTTCGAAAAGAGAATTCGACCACGCGGGACCGCGGCCGGCGGCGTTCTTCGTCCACGGAGTCGTTGGCAGGTTGCCCCCGTAAATTGAGGAACATCCGGTCGCGTTAGCGATGATTGCGCGGTCGCCAAACAATTGAGACATCAGCTTGAGGTAGGGAGTTTCGCCGCAACCCGCGCAGGCGCCGGAGAATTCGAAAAGCGGCTCCTGCACCTGCTGTTGGCGGATGTTGGTGATTTTGATATTCCGGCGATCGAGTTCTGGGATCTTGAGGAAGAAGTCCCAGTTTTCGCGCTCGGGCACGCGCAGCGGAGGCTGCGGCACCATGTTGATCGCCTTCAGCCGGGTTTCGGCCTTGTTCTTGACTGGACAAACTTCGACGCAGATGCCGCATCCAGTGCAATCTTCCGGCGCCACTTGAATCGTGTACTTGAGTCCTTGCCATTCTTTGTCGCGGCTCTCCGTGGATTTGAATGTGGCTGGTGCGCCTTGCAGTTCCTTGGTGTCGTAAACCTTGATGCGAATCACGGAATGCGGACAAACCATGGCGCACTTTCCGCACTGGATACAAATCTTCGAATCCCAGGCGGGGATTTCGAGCGCCAGGTTGCGCTTCTCCCATTTGGCGGTGCCGGTGGGGAAAGTACCATCGACTGGAAATGCACTGACTGGCAATTCGTCGCCGCGTCCTGCGTACATGACGCTCAGCACGTTGCTCTCGAAATCGGGCGCTGCGGGAGAGAAAGCTGGCGGCATCTCGATTTTACTGCTAGGTTCAGCAGGAACTTTCACCTCGAACAGATGTGCCAGCGTTTCTTCTACGGCTTTCATGTTCTTCTGCACGATCTCTTCGCCCTTGCGGCCGTAGGTGTCGCGAATCGATTTGCGAATCGCCTCAATCGCCTGGTCCCCAGGCAGAACCGCGGAGATGGCGAAGAAGCACACTTGTAAAATCGTGTTCATGCGACTGCCCATGCCGGTGTCACGCGCAACCTGATAGGCGTCGATGACGTAAAACTTCGCGCGTTTGGAAATCAGCTGCTCCTGCACCGGGCGCGGGAGATGGTCCCAAACTTCATTCGCACCGAAGGGGCTGTTGAGCAGGAAGGTGCCGCCAGAAACCAGAGAACTCAGCATGTCGTAGCGTTCGAGGAAAATCCACTGGTGGCATGCGACGAAATTGGCTTTCGAAACCAGATAACTGGAGCGAATGGGCTGCGGGCCGAAACGGAGATGTGAAATAGTTACCGCGCCTGACTTCTTCGAATCGTAGACGAAGTATCCCTGAGCATAGTTGTCGGTATTCTCGCCAATGATCTTGATCGAATTCTTATTGGCGCCGACGGTGCCGTCCGCGCCTAAACCGTAAAACATGGCGCGAACAACATTTTCAGGTTCGGTGGAGAACTCTGGGTTGTAGGACAAACTGCTGTGGCCGATGTCATCCTGAATGCCGATGGTGAAGTGATCTTTTGTTTGGCCAACGCGTATTTGGCCGGAGGGTATTTGGCTGGCGGGTTGATCCGGTTTCAGATTGTCATAAACCGCCTTGACCATTGCGGGCGTGAATTCTTTTGAGGAGAGCCCGTAGCGCCCGCCTACAACCGCCGGCGCAGTCTTTCGCGGGCTATATCCAGCTTTCACACCTTCGTGCAACGCGTTCACTACATCGAGATAGAGCGGTTCGCCGATCGCTCCCGATTCCTTGGTGCGATCGAGGACGGCGATCTTCTGCACGCTTGCGGGCAAGGCTGCGAGAAACGCCTGCACCGGGAAGGGACGGTACAAATGCACTTTCAGCAACCCGAGCTTTTCGCCGCGCGCATTGAGAGCATCGACCGCCTCATGAGCCACCTCGGCTCCCGAGCCCATGATTACGATCACGCGTTCCGCATCGGGCGCACCCACGTAATCCACTAAATGGTAGGAGCGGCCGACGGTCTCGGCGAGCTTGTTCATTACCGATTGCACGATTTCCGGGCAAGCCTCGTAATAAGAGTTAGCCCGTTCACGCATCTGGAAGAACACATCGGGATTCTGGGCAGTACCGCGCAAGACCGGATGATCGGGCGAAAGGGCTCGCTGGCGATGCTCGAAGACACGATCCATATTAATGAGCGCGCGCATGTCGTCTTCGGCGAGCATTTCGATCTTGTTCACTTCATGCGAGGTGCGGAAGCCGTCGAAGAAATGCAAGAAAGGAATTCGAGACTCGAGCGCGGCGGCGTGCGCGATCAACGCCATATCCATCGCTTCCTGCACGGAGTTTGAGCACAGCATGGCGAAGCCGGTGGCGCGGCAGGACATAACATCGGAATGGTCGCCGAAAATCGAGAGCGCATGGGTCGCAAGGGTGCGTGCCGAGACGTGAAACGCCGTGGGCGTAAGCTCTCCCGCAATCTTGTTCATGTTGGGGATCATCAGCAGAAGGCCTTGCGACGCGGTAAATGTGGTGGACAGTGATCCCGTTTGCAGCGCGCCGTGCACCGCCCCGACCGCGCCGCCTTCGCTCTGCATCTCCATTACGTGGGGCACTGTTCCCCAAATGTTCTGGATACCCTGCGACGACCACTCATCCGCCCATTCGCCCATGTTGGAAGAAGGAGTAATCGGATAGATGGCAATTACCTCATTCACCCGGTAGGCGACGTAAGCCACCGCCTCGTTCGCATCCATGGTCTTGAACTTGCGCTTCATGATTACCTGCCTTGGGCTTGTGTTGCGAATAGGATCGCTTTGACTGCCTAATCATGGATGATGCAGCTCAGGGACGCAGCAAGGCGCGTCACAGCAGCATGTGATGTACGTCACACAGTTGAAGTGTGAGGAAGATCACAATGGCGTGTGCCTTGCAGCACAGCCAAGGGTTGTATCCGGGCAGACACTGACTTCAGACGGGACCGGCTCTACTGGCTCGATCAGGAACAGGCGCCCCGGCCAGTGCTGGCCGCGGCCGTCAGATAAGAGTTTTACAGGAGGCTAGTTCATGCTCTCACCATACGGAATGGAAATTGTCGAAAGTTGTCTTACTTGCAAGCTGCGCGCGGATCGGATCTTCTGCGATCTGCCTGCCAGCGCGCTGCAGACCTTCGAAGGCATCAAGTATGCGACTGCCTATCCTCAAGGTGCGGTGCTGTTTGTCGAAGGCCAGTTGCCACGCGGCATTTTTGTGCTGTGCAAGGGCACTGCGAAGCTCTCCATTAACTCTCCCAACGGCAGAACCATGATTGTGAAGCTGGCCGAGCCCGGAGAGGTCCTGGGATTGAGCGCTACCATCTCGGGCAAGCCTTACGAAGTGACGGCGGAGACGCTCGACCCCTGCCAGGTCAACTTCGTCAAACGTGAGGATTTTCTGCGATTCCTGAAAGATGATGTGGAGGCGTGCTTTAAAGTGGCGGAGCAGTTGAGCGAGAAGTATCACAACGCCTGCCAGGAAGTGCGCTCGCTGGGACTGTCACACTCCGCTGCCGAAAAGTTAGCGAACCTGCTTCTGGAATGGAGCTCGAAGAACGGTGAATCGTCCAAAGTGGAACCGCGGCTGAAGCTGAGGCTCACCCACGAGGAAATCGCGCAAATGATTGGAACCTCGCGAGAAACGGTTACCCGGCTGTTTGCCGAAATGAAGAAGCATCAAATCGTGCAGACGAAAGGCTCGACCCTGGTGATTCGCAATACAGCGGCACTGCGCGAGATTGCAAATCACAATTAGCTGCACCTCCGCGTAGTGGAAGCCGGGCGCCTTCGCGCGGCGGGACCCTTCGACTTCGCTCGGGCAGGCTCACGAGACGCCTGTCCACCATCGCGAGCAAACACAGGACTTAGCCCCGTGACGTGCGTCACAATTCCCGGTGATAATTATCACCGCGAGGTCATTTGCACTGATCTATCGTTGCGCTAGGGTGAGCGACAAAACCCAGGTTCAAGCTAGAGAGGAAGGCCGCATATGGCTTCATTAAACGGCAACGGGCAGCAAACAATCCAAAACAAGCCACGATTGATTTTCTGGGAGTTGACCAAGGGGTGCAACCTGCGCTGCATCCATTGCCGGGCCAGCGCCACGGAGCTCAGTTCTCCATCCGATCTTTCTACCCAGGCTGCGTGCGATATTATCGATCAAATTGCCGAGGTGTCCGCTCCGATCCTGGTGCTGAGCGGGGGTGAGCCACTCTTTCGTTCGGATATTTTTCAGCTGGCGCGCTATGGCACGGACAAGGGTCTGCGCGTCGCGCTCGCCACAAACGGCACGCTGGTTACCAAGTACATCGCGAAAAAGATCGTTGATAGCGGCGTGCGCCGCGTCGCCATCAGCCTGGACGGCGCCGATGCGCTTACCCACGATACGTTTCGCGGCATTCCCGGCGCCTTCGACGCCGCCATTGCCGGTTTCCGTAATCTGAAAAATCTGGGAATGTCGGTGCAGATCAATACGACCATCGCCCGCCACAATGCAAATCAGCTTCCCCAGGTATTCGAGCTGGCGAAGTCGCTGGGAGCGGATGCGCTGCACACATTTCTGCTGGTGCCCGTAGGCTGCGGCGTGGACATCGCGGCGGAACAGATGGTTCCACCGGAAGAGTACGAGCGCATGCTGAACTGGTTCTACGATCGCTCGCTCGAAGGTGGCATCGAAATGAAGGCGACTTGTGCACCGCATTACTTCCGCGTGGTTCGCCAACGCCGCGTTGCCGAACGCCGTTCCGAGGCAGCGGCTCAGGTCGCACATGCAGTGCAAGAACCAGCTCAAGTTTCGCCACATATCGGACCTACAGAAATGGCCATGCCCGGATCCACCGGCATCGAACTCAAGCCCCATGGAATCGGCCACGCAGTGGGACATCCTGGCACCCATCCCTCCGACATGAACGCTATGACCAAGGGATGCCTGGCCGGAACCGCGGTGTGTTTCATCTCTCACCAAGGCGAGGTCTTTCCCTGCGGATACCTGCCGGCCCTGGCTGGCGATCTCAAAAAGCAATCGTTCTCCGACATCTGGGAGAATTCAGTGGTGTTCAATCAACTGCGCGATGTCAACAACCTGAAGGGCAAATGCGGCTGCTGCGAGTTCCGCAATATCTGTATGGGATGCCGCGCGCGCGCCTACGCCGCTACTGGCAACTATCTCGACGAGGAGCCGTTCTGCGTTTACCAGCCGCGTGCGGCCAGTCTGAAAGAAGTCGCGCGATAGTTACGACGTTCACCACAGTGGCACAGAACCAAAGTACTGCGAAAGTCATTGACGCGATTCTGTTTGACCCTAATGCTCCGAAGCTATTTCCTCTCTGTCTTTGTGGTGAAATGCATCAGGGGCCAAAAGATGCGGCCGAGCGCCATATCCCACAATCTAGCCTGATCAATCTCACTATTCCCTGATTAAAATACCCGAACTCATTGAAAATACATGTTGATTACTGCGAGGGTGCGGAACTGTTCTTCGGCCCAAGGGGTGCTTTTCTTGAGCTGTAGTCTGCAGGAGTCAAGTCGTGGAACCCACTCTGATGGTCGTTGGCCTGAACTACCGTACCGCCCCGGTGGCAGTACGGGAGCACTTCTGGATTAGCGAGAACCGGCGCTACGAAGCCCTGGTGCATTTGTCGCACGCCGAGGGCATTGAAGAACTCATTGTGATGGCCACCTGCAACCGCACTGAATTTTGGCTGTGGGCGAACGATGTTACCCTGGCCGCCAACTCGGTGATGCGGCTGCAAAGTGAAAAAACCCCGCCCAAGCAAGCTTGGACGGGGCACCCTTGAGAGCGAAGCGAACGGACGCCAGCTAACGCTGCGCGCTGAGTCTAACCGGCGATGCCAGGTTGGACTTCAGCGGCACTATGGGCGCTGCCGCTGCGAGGCGCTGAGCGGAAGCTGGCCTCGGCATGGGAACGCTCATTTTTTTCCATTGATCGCTCATGTCCTGCAAACGCATATCTTCGAAGCCGCGGCGCAAGGCCACGATGCGATAGTCGAAAGCCACGTTGGATTGCCCGTGATGCAGTTCGTGAACTTCAAAACCACTGGTGGTTGCGTTGCTGACGTAGAGACCTTCACACTCATCGCGAGGAGTAAGAAAGACGTGATATTGGACGCCGGTATTCGACGCCTCCGCGAAGGTTGCATCCAAGGCGATTCTGGACGTTCCGCTGGTGAGTTGGCCCGAACCGAAGTCCTCGAACCAGTTCTGCGGCGATTCCAGGGCGTAAAGAGCGACGTGGCGCTGGCCGGTGTCCACTGGCGCAAGGACCGAGAGGGCGTTCGGACAAAATAGATGGCCGTCGGTGTTTATAGTACAAAAACCGCCCGCGCCACCCGCCATCAAAGCGAGTTCACCAGTGGCGTCCTGTTGCATGAAAGCAGTGGGCACGCCGCTGGGGCTATTGTTCTCCAGATAGATCGCGCGCGCGTCGTCGGCTGTACCAACCAGACCGGCCGCTCCCCCGAGGTTCGATGCGGTGTCGCCCCACACGCCAATCGGGCAGCAACCGATCAAGCGCAAGCCGATGCTGCTCTCGCCGTCAGCCAATGCGACGGCTCCTATGCCGTTTGGGCTGGAGACCGAGCCTACGAGGCCGAAGGTTATACCCTTGGTGGCAAAACTCTCCCCTTCGACGCCGGCAGCAAATTGCGTGGGGTTGTGATTTATGCCCTGCACGCCGTAGGTGACGCCGCTGGTCGCATTGGATCCCCCGAACACGCCAATACCGGAAGCGCTTTCGCCGATTACACCGGTCGCGCCTCCGCTGCTAGCGGTCGCCTGGCCAGACACCCCGGCAGCACCGGATGAAGTGCCGGCGGTCGTGCCCAATACGCCAGCGCCACCACCAGTTCCCGCAATGCCTGTACCGTTGGCACCCAACCCGAATCCGAAGACACCCGTGAAACCGCTGCCCTGCACGCCGACGCCGTTGGTGCCACCGGCAACCCCCGCAATTGCGGCCCCGCTCGCACTATTGTTTTGGGTCGCTTGAAAGATGGTGCCGCTGTTGTTGCCGGTCACGGAAAGGGTGCCGTTGTTGGATGTATTCAACTGCGCCACTTTGGTTGTGTCCACGTTCAAGGTGATGTTGCCGCTGTTGCCTCCGCCGGTGAGATCGGTTCCGGCACTGACTCCGGTAATCGTGCCGGTGCCGGGGAAGGTTTGTCCGGAAACGAAAGTGACCAGGCCAGTGCTGCTCACTGCGAAGGCGGTGCCTTGGATGGAAAGCGTGGGATGCGACCCATTCGGAAATAAGGTCAAGGAATCGCGAAAGCCTCCTGTACCTTCGACGTCTAACGCGGTCGCGGGCGCGGTGGTACCGATACCGACGTTGCCGACTACGCTTTGGAACACCCGCGAGTTTCCAATGGTTGTGGCGCCGGTAAATCTGGGCAAGTGCCCTTTGGTTCCAGCACCGGTGATGGTGCCGGGAGCATTCACATTTGACTTCGTATTCGGACTGGACGCGGCAGCGAAAGCTGAAGCCGGCTTGCCGCCCAGGGTCTCGGAATCGTGCGCTTTCAGCGCATAGGGGACGCTCAGCAGCAACACCCGCGGCTGATCAGTCTGCCCCGAGATCTGTACTCCCAGCCAGCGCGCCTGATTGGAGCTGAACAAATCCACGGGAAGTCCCTCGGGCTTGCTGGAGCCGAGAAGAACCGTGTAGTTGCCCTTGTTGTCGGCTTGCACGTTCTGGGTCTCCAGCCACAGAGGTGCGCCGCTTTCCTGATCTTTGTACAGCGCAAAGGTCACACCGACGGTGCCCGTAGGCGGACGGCCAGCAGCATCTTTTAAGACGCCGCTGAACCTGACCAATGTCGGCACGCTGACGGCGTTACCGTCGGCGGCATTCTGTGCGAGTCCGAAGGGATTCGCGATTAGCAACAGCGTGACAACTATCAAAGCAGATCGGATGATCCGGACGTCTTGCATGTTCATGTGAACTCTCCTTTATTGTGTTCAATCGAGTTTCAGAATTCGTAAGCATTGCGGTCACACGGAACGCAGGTCGCGCTTTCACAACGTCATCTCCTTTTGTTCGTCGACAAACGTCCGTTGGCTTGCGAGGAGGCGCTGGAACGCGCCACGTCGCGAACTACTTGCGCGCGCCCTTTTTTCGCGGGGTCGAGTGGAAGAACCAGCGCAGGATGGATCTTGCTCTGCTTCTGGTGATTGGCTGTCCGCCCCTGCGCGGGACTCACACTCGTTGAGTGCGCAACCCATGGGTCGTACCAGGTTGGGTCGACTTCTTGCTGGCTACGAGCCGCGAGCAAGGCTGGCCCCGTCATCGTCCAGAAGAGCGTGGCAGCAAGCGCCAACATTCTGCCGAACCTTGTATTCTTTAACCGCCTCATCAAAGATCTCCTCTTCGAAAGATGGGAACCGCCGTTTTCGTTTCCAATGCACGCGATTGCGCGGATCTTTGCACATTGGCCAAGCCAGTCAATTCACTGGCATTTAACTTTCAATCAACTCCCAATCAACTTGTGATTTCAATGGGTTAGAAACATCCGGTTTGCCTTTTCAGGGAGGCGGAGGAGTGATAAACTCATCCCCAATTCACGCGGTCTTCTGTTATGCCGGCGCACGCTCTAACTCCGTCCCTTCTCCGTTTTGCTGATTTCGAGGTCGACTTGCGCGCCGGCGAACTTTTCCGGTTGGGGAATAGGGTTCGCATTCAGCAGCTGCCATTTCAGCTGCTCGTCGTACTTCTGCAGCATGCCGGTGAACTCGTTACCCGGGAAGAGCTAAGCCAGCAAGTATGGCCAGCCAATACTTTCGTAGACTTCGACCACGGCCTGGCAGTCGCGGTCCACAAACTGCGGGATGCTCTCGGCGATTCTTCCGACCAGCCGCGCTTCGTCGAAACTGTGGGACGCCGCGGGTACCGGTTCTTGCTGCCGGTCGAGGCGGCCGCGCAGAATTCGAAAATGGACGAAGAAGGCGTACCGCTGCCATTGGGACTGTCATCTCAGCCCGCGACCAGGGACAGGAACTGGCGGCGCCCGGCCTTGGCGATTGTGGGTTTGATGGCTTTAGTGGCAGTTGCCCTGTTCCTAGTACACGGCTGGCAGCCGCGCGCGGGCGCGTCTGCTCCGCCGCGTATTTACTCAATCGCAGTGCTCCCGCTGGAGAATCTCTCCAACGACCCGGAACAGGAATATTTTGTCGAGGGCATGACCGACGAAATCATCACAGATCTGGCAAAACTTCCTGGTCTGCGCGTGATCTCCCGCACCTCCAGCATGCACTACCAGAACACGCGCAAAACTCTGCCGGAGATCGCCCGCGAACTCAATGTTGATGGCGTGGTCGAAGGAACGGTAGTGCGGCTGGGCGATCGGGTGCGCATCCGCACACAACTCATTTACGCGCCATCCGATCAGCACCTGTGGGCTGAAGCTTATGAGCGGGATGTGAAGGACGTCCTGGCCTTGCAAGCCAACCTCGCTGAGGACATCGCGAGCGAGATACGGCTCACGCTGACCGCGCAGCAGCAGGCACAGCTGGCTGCTCTCCATTCGATCGATCCGAAAGCGCATGAGCTTTACCTCAAAGGCCGCTATTTCTGGAACAAGCGGGATGAGGCTGGATTCGGTAAAGCCGTGGAATATTTCCAGCAGGCGATCGCTACCGATCCAGCTTACGCCGAAGCCTATGCGGGCCTGGCTGATACCTACGCCTTGTTGGGAAAAATGCCTGAGGCGAAAACCGCCGCGGAAAAAGCGCTGGAGCTTGACAGCGACCTCGCCGAAGCCCACGCCTCGCTCGGCCTGATTGCACCCTTTGTGGACTGGAACTGGGGCGAGGCCAAGAGACACTTTGAGCGCGCGATTGCGCTCAATCCGAATTACGCCACCGCCCATCACTGGTACGGCGAGGTTTATCTGATGCCGAACGGCCGGACGGATGAAGCGATAGCAGAAATTCGCAAGGCGCAGGAATTGGATCCTCTCTCGCCGGTGATCACGACGGATTTGGGAAAGGACCTGTACCTCGCCCGCCGCTATGAAGAGGCGGTGGTGGAACTTCGTCGGGCGTTGGAGATCGATCCTAACTTTATTTCAGCGCACAACTGGCTCTCAGATACGTTCCTCGAACAAGGAAAATACAACGACGCAATTGCAGAGTTGGAAAAAACCAAGCCGTTCAAGGAAGAACGAATCTACGTACGGCAAACGGCTTATCTGTACGCGCGCATGGGACGGCGAACCGAAGGCAGGCGGGCACTGGCGCGATCGCTGCGGCTGTCCGAGGGAAAGTCAGTGAGCTTGGGCGCTGTAGCTCTTTGCTATGCCGCGCTCGGCGAGAAAGACAAGGCATTCTTATGGCTTGAGAAAGCCTATGCCGAGAAATCTTCGTTCATGACTACGTTGAAGTATTGGTCGGTGTTCGACCCCATCCGCTCGGACCCGCGATTTACGGAATTGGTGAAACGCACGAGGTTGCAGGGCTAAAGCGGTTCGAGCAAAACGCATGTAGGGGAATATTCCTGGCCTACACTGACTGGTCTCCGGCGGCGGTCTGGGAGGCTTCGTCATCCCCTCGAATCAGGCCGAATTTCTTGAGCTTGTAGCGGAGGGCGTCGCGGCTTATGTCCAGGAGTTTGGCGGCATGGGTCTGATTGTTGTTGGCTTGGCGCATGGCCAACTCGACCATGGCGTGCTCAACCTCTTCCAGCGATGTGCCACCCTCCGGGATATAGAGGCGCGGGAGGGTGCGGCCGTTGGGCAAGGTTTGACCGCCGTCCGAGGGCGAGGTTCGTTCGAAGACAGTGCGGCCACCTGACTCGCCTACAGAGAACGGCAAGTAGACCGGGCGGAGAAACGGTTCATCTTCCAGGATCATGCCGCGCTCGATGGTGTTCTTCAGCTCGCGGACGTTGCCTGGCCAGTTGTGATTGAGAAGAAGGCGGCGAGTGTCATCGGTAATGCCACGAATTGACTTCTTGAATCTGCGGTTGTAGCGCTCGATGAAAAAATCTACTAGCGGAAGAATATCTTCTTTTCGGTCGCGTATCGGTGGGATGAAGATGGCGATAATCGCCAGGCGGTAATAGAGATCCTGACGAAATTGGCCATCGCGCACTGCCTTTTCCAGATCGCGGTTGGAGGCGGCGATCACACGTACATCCACCTGCATATCGCGGATGCCTCCGACGCGGCGGATTACCTGGTCTTCGAGCACGCGCAGCAGCTTGGCTTGCAACAGCGCAGAAAGCTCGCCGATTTCGTCGAGAAACAACGTCCCGCCGTCGGCGGCCTCGAACAGGCCTTTCTTCATTTGCTTGGCGTCGGTGAATGCACCTTTTTCGTGGCCGAAGAGTTCGGCTTCCATCAGCGTCTCGGGTATTGCCGAGCAGTTGATGGCTACAAAAGGTTTCTGCTGGCGCGAGCTTTCGTAGTGGATGGCTTTGGCGATGAGGTCCTTGCCGGTGCCGCTTTCGCCTTGAATCAGAATCGTCGTGGCTTCGCTGGAAGCGACCTTGCGGATGAAATTCATGAGCTCAGTCATCTTGGGCGAAACGCTGATTACGCTGTCATACCCGACACCGCGTCGCACCTCACTTCGCAGGGACTGAACTTCGGTGCGCAGGCTGGTGGCCTCGAGGGCGTTCTTGATGGTGATGTGCAACTCATCGAAGTCGACCGGCTTGCCTACGAAGTCGTAGGCGCCAAGCTTGAGGGCGGCTTTGACATCGTCGAGTTGGGGATCGGCGGTGATCATGATGACGGCGCGGGCGTCGCCGCTTTTCTTAAGTTGATCGAGGACTTCGATGCCGCTGAGGTCGGGCATGCGTACGTCGAGCAGGACTAAGTCGGGAGTTTCTTGCTGCGCCAGCTTGAGGGCAGGTTCCCCGGCATCGGCTTCGATCACACGGTAGCCCCACTCTTCGCACTTCTGGCGCAGCGACCAGCGCACCAGGCGCTCGTCGTCCACGATCATGATTTTCTCGGCGGGCATCGGTGTTTAATTTACTACGAAATGGACGGGGGTTGCTTAGCAGGGCGGACCCGTCCCGGTGCCGCGTAACCCCCTTTGCGTCGAGAAGGCTACGATTCAAAGCGCCTGCCTGATATATTCGCGACAGGTTCAATGGCTGACGAGGTTCTAAAAACGCTTCTCGCAATCTTGGCCGCAGGCGGTGGCGGAGCGGCCATCGCATGGGCGATCTTCGCAAATTCGGAGACCGCTGGTTAAAGCATCGGTTTGAGAAGCGATTGGAGATGTTCAAGCACGAAGAAGCGAAGGAACTTGAGCATCTGCGACATCAAATTACGTCTCTCTTTTCCAGAATTAGCAAGATCCATGAGAAGGAATTTGAGATATTGCCGATAGCATTTCTAAATCTTCACAAAGCGTATGGAGCATGCTTCGACCTTGGCTCAGAGTTGCAGAAGGTCGTCACCCTGGACCGGATGGGCGATTCTCACTTCGCAGAGTTCGTTGAAGCTTGTAGATTACCCGCTTTCCGAAAGCAGGAGTTGAAATCACTAAACGCAGCTGACCGCGATGAGTACTATCGGCGTTGGATATTCTGGACCGACCTCATCGAGGCGAAGTCGTTGCACAATGACTTCCACAACTTCGTTGTTATGAACCGCATCTTCATGACTGAGGGCCTGCGAAAGCAGTTCGTGGAGATCGACAGACTGATCAGCTCTGTGTTGGGCGCTCTAGAGATCGATCGCCAAACGCCTGGCTCTGGACTTCTAGAGCAAGCAAGGGAGGAACTTGCCAAGATTCGGCCGTCGTTAGACCTGCTCGAAACTGCCATCCAAAAACGGCTTCACTACGACGACGCTTAACCGGGACTCTAATTAGCACGCGCGGAACGCGGCATTACCGATCGTGCCCTTCTTCGACGCATTCCACGAACGCCGATTATTTCGTTGGCCTACTGCGAGGCCGCTGCTTCGCGGAAACTGACCGGATAATCAGTTTTCTTTTGCCCGTCGTGGGCAGAGATGTTTTGGAATGGGCAACCGCCGCGGCGACCAGCGCCTCTACTTCGGGACGGGCCAGCACCTCCGCCGATTCGATACGAATGAAACGAGTTTGTTTGCCCGAGCCTAGCAGTGTTTTGTGTGGATCAGGAAGGCTGGCCCCGCGGATGAAGCACAGCCCCACTCCATTGGCTGCGGCGGCGATCGAAAGAATGCAATCGCTGGGGCGTTCGGATGGACCATACCCGATCACGAAGAAATTGTAGTTGTCGTATGCCAGTTCGTGCGCGGTAGGCAGTCGCTTGCGTAACGCCTTGCGCACCGCTCGAATTAAGGCCTGGTTCCTTGGCTCAAATTTGTCGATGAAGGTTTTGAGCTGCTTTTCGGCATCAGCCGTTGCCGGCGCGGCGGCCTTTTTGGCAGCCTTCATAGGGTCTGGCCTCGCTCGTGAATATTATTTGTCACCGCTTGAGCATGAAGAGCGTAGCACAGATGGTAAAGAGGTCCCCAGAGGATTTGATCGTCAACAGAGTTGCAGCTGGACAGGAATTCTAACTGGCGACATGCCGCAGCATGTGAAATGGCAGCAGTACCGTAAATAAACTTCCCTTGCCTAAGACACTACTGACTTCGATGCGGCCATGATGATCTTCGACGATACGGTGAGCTAGAGAGAGGCCGAGGCCGGTGCCATCGCCTTTGGTGGTATAGAAAGGCCGGAAGATGTTTGGCAGGTTCTGTGGCGGGATGCCGCGGCCGGTGTCGCTGACTGCCACAACTGCGTAATCCTCCCGGGAACCAATCTCGACGCGGACCGTGCCCTCCCGCTCCATGGCTTGGACTGCGTTCAGAAGGAGATTCAGAAGCACCTGGTGAACCTGGTCGCTGTCGTGTTCGACCTCGGGCAGATCGGGAGCTTGGTGCAGTTCAATTTTGATTGGTCGGGAGCGCACCTGCTGGCGGGCCAGCATGACGGCGTGTTCCACGGTGATATTGAGATTGCTACGGCGAATTTCGGGCCGGCGAGGCCGCGCGGTTTCGAGGAGATCGGTTAAGGTGCGACTAATGCGTGTGATTTCCACGCGAACATCTTTCACGACGGCGCGGGCGGGACTGGTTGCGGGCAGATCGCGGCCAACAATTTCGATGACGCCAGCGATTCCGGCAAGTGGATTACGAATCTCGTGGGCCAAGCCTGTGGCCAACTCCCCGAGCGTCGCCAGGTGCTCGGCGCGAGACATCTGCGTGCGATGCAGGCGCTCGATCTCCGCCCGGCTCTCGCGCAATTGCTGCATCATGTGATTGAAGTTGCGGCCGAGGTCTCCGATTTCGTCGTTGCGATGGGCGAAGCTCACAGCGACGTCCAGATTGTCTTCGCTCACCTGCGCAATTTTCTCCTGTAATTCAACCATGGGCCGTTGAATCACATAGGCAAGCACGGCGATTAACACGGCGCAGATGACGACTGCTCCCGCACCCGCTACGATGAGCACGGCGTGGCGTTCCGGATCGCGTAAGGATACGGTCGCCAGAATGAAAAGCAGCAGGCCCGCCAGCAGGACGAGCCCTACCGGCAAGATTGCTTTGAGCTGCCAATTTACGCGAACAGAACTCAATCCGAATTCCTCCACCTGCGAGCGCGCTGCAGGGGTTGTGAGACCGCTGTCGCACGCCAAATCCAAAGGGCGGCGGGCTGCAGCAGCCGGGTGGATTGTTCCCGCCACTTCCCCAATTTCATCTGCCGCGGATTTATGGCGGCTAAGCATAAGCATGCAGTCCGGGCAGCAAGTAAGTCACCCCAAAGAAAGTGAACATCACTACGGCAAAGCCGAGGATGGCGAAATAAGCGGCGCGGCGTCCACGCCATCCGCGAGTGACGCGCATGTGCAAATAGCCGGCATACACCAGCCATGTAATCGCTGCCCAAGTTTCTTTTGGATCCCAGCTCCAATACGAGCCCCACGTGCGGTTCGCCCAGTAGGCGCCGGTGGCAATCATGAAGGTGAGCAAGGGGAAAGCGATACAGATGGTCTTATAGGTAACGCGATCCAGAGTGTCGGCAGAGGGCAGCAGACCTTGCAGGTCGGTACGT
>Ga0210390_10001117_pt1 | contig 26702 bp, 31 predicted proteins | sample IncBWH11OmetaG_FD_161050 | JGI IMG/M metagenome (GOLD analysis project Ga0210390, IMG submission 161050) | Forest soil microbial communities from Barre Woods Harvard Forest LTER site, Petersham, Massachusetts, United States - Inc-BW-H-11-O ... | reverse complement strand
CCTCCAGCGCGCGGGTCCCGCCGAGCGGCGCGAGGACAGCGTCGTAGAAGGCGATGCTGCGTTCGAAGTCGGCGCACTGGATGGAGACGTGGGCGAGCATCACTCGAGTCTGCCAGTAAGACCGGTGTCTGGGAGCCGCCCGCCCCGCCCGGCCTAGTCTTCCGTCGTGCTCGCGTCCACGGATTGGGCGACGATCGCATCGTTCGCCACGGCGATCGGGACGCTCGTCCTCGCCATCGCCACCTTCGCGTCCATCCGGTCGGCGAATCGCTCCGCCCGGGTGGCCGAAGAGGCGTTCCGGGTCAATCTCCGGCCCGTGCTGGTGACGTCGCGGCTGGACGACCCCGTCCAGAAGATCCGTTGGATGGATAACCACTGGGCGCGGCTCGATGGCGCCCAGGGCATCGTGCAGCTCATCGACGACAACATCTATCTGGCGATTTCGCTTCGCAATGCCGGATCAGGGCTGGCGGTGGCGGTCGGGTGGGCGGTACTGCCCCACGTGGCGAACGCCGAGACGCCGCACCTCGAGCCCGATCAGTTCCGGCGGCAGACGCGGGATCTCTACATCGCGCCGAACGACGTCGGCTTCTGGCAGGCGGCGATCCGGGAGCCGTCGGATCCCGTCTACGAGGCGTTGCGCAAGGACATCGAAGACGTGGTGCCGTTCACCGTCGAGCTCCTCTATGGCGACCACGAGGGCGGCCAGCGCACGATCACGCGCTTCGGGATGATCCCGTTCGAGAGCGAGGCGGCGTGCTCGTGGTACCCGAACGTGGCGTTGCACTGGAACCTGGACCGGCCCGACCCGCGGTAGGCACACCGGTGTGTCGCCGGCCCATTGGTGCTAATGGCCCATGGCAAGGTCGCGATCTCCACCCGATACTCAGGGAATGGTGGCGGTGCGTGGGCGTCTCGTCCTCCTGGCGGGAGCGATCGTGTTGGCCTGCGTCGCGGCCGGGAGCACAGGCGGGGCCGGTGCAAGCCGGGTGCACGACACGCACGACACCGGGGCGCCCCAGCTCACGGTCGCGGGGGCGCAACAAGCGTTCTCCTCCACCTGGCCGAAGTTCGAGAGCGCGTACGTGCAGGGCCAGCCCGAGATCCTGCAGAAGTATGCGACGGCCAGGTTTCTGGAAGCTGCGGCGGAAGAACTGGGCTGCGGTTGCGCCACCACCGCGCACTCGAAGACGCTCTTCAGCATCCCGCCCGGGACCCACTATCCGGTCTCGTTCCTGGCGCAGATCTCGACGCCGTCGCCCCGCCAGTCGGTGTTCTCGCCGTTCGTCACGATGGTCGTCTTCACCAAGGCCGACGCTCGCGACCGCTGGCGGGTGGCCTACATGGTCCGCTACTCCGGCACCCACCGCTACGTGACGGCCTCGAAGGTCGCCGCGGCGCCGCGGGCGACCTTCCCGATCACCGAGGTCGGCGAGCAGCTGGCCCAGTTCTTCAACGGCATCGTCGACACCGGGACGCCGCCGGCGGACGACAACTGGCCGCAGACCGGCTCGACCGGGCAGGAGGTGCAGGGCTACCTCGAGACCAAGACGTTCGTGCAGAGCCAGGGCGACCAGCAGGCAACCGTCTTCACCGCCATCGACCACAGCGATGCTTTCGCGTCCGCAGTGGGCGACATCATGTGTGCCGACTACACCTCGATGTCCAGCGTCACGCCCGCACCCGGGCACACGATCGTGCAGCCGAGCGACCAGATCACGTGGGGATCGATGCTCGCTCCAGGCGCGTATTCGGGCTTCACCAAGATGGGCATGCACCAGGTCTGCTACGCCGTCAACACCAAGGCGAGCCGGGTCACGGACGGCGTGACACCTCTCTCGTTCTTCGAAAGCGTCTATTCGGCCGTCGGGACGCCGGTCAGCGGGACGATCCCGCCCCAGATCGTGTCGCCCGCGCCCTAGCGCGCGGACGCCGGGCGCGCCGCCGGGCTCCGCCCGGCGACCTCAGGGCTGAGCCCGTCCAGCATGGTGGAACACACTCGGTCGAAACCGGCTTCTTGGTCCTCGACGAAGCCGATGCCCATGAGCTCGAGCGACACCCATCCGTGGATGCTCGACCAGATCAGCTGCGCCGTCTCGGTCGGCTCAGCTTCTGCGATCACGCCCGCCGCCATGGCCCGCTGCACGGCGGCGACAAGGTTGGCGAACGCAGCGCCGGCGACCTCGAGCGCGTGGTCGCTGGGCTCGAACCCCGGCACGGTCCGCAGGAACATCAGCTGGTACACCATCGGGTGCTCGAGCGCGAGGGCGCGGTAGCGCCGTCCTCCCTCGCGCAGCGCCTCGTAGGGGTCCTGCACGTCGGCCACGGCCTTGAGCGCCTCCGAGAGGCGCTCGAAACCCTGGATGAACAGGGCCTCGATGATGCCCGACTTCGAATCGAAGTGGTTATAGACGCCCATCGGCGCCACGCCGGCCGCCGCCGCGATGCGCCGGACGGACAGGGCGTCGGGGCCGTCGGTCTCGAGGATCTCGGCGGCTGCGTCGAGGAGCGCAGCCTCCATTCCGGCGCTCGGAGTCCTGGTCCTGGCCTTTTTCGTCACGTCGCTATCTTACTGAAGAACGTCGTGCTATAACAATAGTACACTGTTCTACAACGGGAGTTCGGAAGGAGCCGAGATGGCCGGAACCACCTTGGAGACGACGACGGCGAGCGGGCCCGGCGGGGCAGGGGAGGGGCGGGCGAATCCCACCGACCGTCGCTGGCTGATCCTGGCGGTCCTGTGCCTGAGCGTGTTCCTCGTCGTCGTCGACAACACGATCGTCAACGTCGCGCTCCCGACGCTCAACCGGCATCTCGGCGCGTCGATCACCTCGCTGCAGTGGATCGTGGACGCGTACAGCCTGGCCTTCGCGGGCCTGTTGCTCGCCGGCGGGGGCATCGGCGACCGACTCGGTCGCAAGGGCACGATGCAGATCGGCCTCATCTTCTTCGGAGTCTTCTCGGCAGCCGCGGCGGCGTCGCACTCGACCGGCACCCTGATCACGTCGCGTGCCCTCATGGGTGTCGCGGCTGCCTTCATCTTTCCCGCCAGCCTCGCCATCCTGACGAGCGTTTTTCCGGACCACTCGGAGCGGCAGAAGGCGCTCGGCATCTGGGGCGCCACCTCGGGCATCGCCGTCGCGTTCGGCCCGATCGTCGGCGGGGCGCTGCTCGAGCACTTCTGGTACGGCTCGATCTTCCTGGTGAACCTTCCGATCGTCGCTGTCACCCTGCTCGCCGGTCAGTTCCTCATCCCGCGGCTGCCGCGGGTGCGCCTGCACCGCTTCGACGTGCGCGGCACGCTGCTCTCGACCGCGGGCGTGACGGCGCTCGTGCTCGCCATCATCGAGGGACCGCAGTGGGGCTGGACGGCCACAGGGACGCTGGCCTGCTTCGCCGCAGCAGCGGTGTTCCTGACCGTCTTCACGGTGGTCGAGCTCCACACGGAAGGCCCGCTGCTCGACGTACGCGTCTTTCTCATCCGGCGTTTCACCGGCGGCGCTCTGTCGATCTCGGTGGCGTTCTTCAGCCTCTTCGGCTTCATCTTCCTGATCACCCAGTACTTCCAGTTCGTGAAGGGGTACTCGACCCTCTCGGCCGGCGTGCACACGCTGCCGTTCGCGGTGGTGGCAGCGGTCTTCACCCCCCTGGCGGCCGTGGTCGCGCTCAGGATCGGATCACGCGTCGTCGTGTCGGTGGGCCTGCTGCTCATGGGCGGCGGACTGGTCGTCGCCGCGTTCAACTCCCAGGCGGACACCGCGTACTGGGGGCCCATCGTCGTGTCGATGGTGCTGCTCGCCCTCGGCCTGTCGTCCATCACGGCCCCGACCGCCGAGGCGGTCATGGGCTCGGTGCCCGACGAGCAGCGGGGCGCCGCCGCCGGCGTGAACAACACGACGCGGGAGCTGGGCGGCACGCTCGGCGTCGCGGTCTTCGGGTCGATCTTCGCCTCGGCCTACGCGCCGAAGATCATCAGCGCCTTCCGGTCGCTCCCGATACCCGCGCGTCCCAAGACGGAGTCCCACCAGTCCGTGGCGGCGGCGATCGCCGTGATCCACCACGCCCCGCAGACCGTGCGGCCGGCGCTCGAAGTGATCGTGTTCCACGCCTTCCACAGCGGGCTCGAGGTCGCTTGCCTCGCCGGCGCCGGGGTAGCCCTCGTGGGTGCGGCCGCCGCCTTCAGGCTCCTGCCGGGTCGCGAGCGCAATGCCGTGGGGGAGCAGCTGGCGGAGCCCGTCGTGTCGGGTGTCTCCGACGAGTGCGGCGACGGCGTGCTGGTGCACGCCTAGACGACCAGTCCCTCCCACGACCAGTGGGGGATCGACAGGCCATCGGGAACGTCGTCCACCGACTCGTGATAGCGGGCCATCGTGGTCGTGGTGGCCCAGCTGAAGTAGTCGTGCAGTACCTGCCGGAGCCCTTCGTCGCCGTCCAGTCCGACGTCAGCGAGCGCCTGGTCGAAGCAGAGGATGGCCCGGCGGTCCATCTCCTCGTGGGGGCCGTGGCCGCTGTGCGTGCGCACGACCGAGGTCTCGTCGCCGAGGTGATCGGAGTAGTCGGCCGGGCCGCCGAGCGCCTCCATCCAGTACGCGGCGAGGCGCTCGGTGTGCTGCGGGTGGAAGCCGTGGCTGAAGGCATGGCTCACGACCTCGTCCGCCACCACCCGGGCGTGCCAGGCATGGGCCAGCGCGATGATCCCTTCGGATCCTCCGGCCGCCTCGTACACGGTGGGCATGGGCCGATGCTGGCACAGCGCGGACCGGAGCGACCCGGCCATAGTCCGGGCTGCGATTTGAGCCGGGGGTTGCCCGGTACGTTCTGGCCTCGTGGATGAAGCCGTCGCCGACCTGGTCGGTCCTGACCTGCGCGTCCTCTTCTGCGGGATCAATCCCGGGACGCTGTCGGGTGAGCTCGGTCTGCATTTCGCCCGGCCGGGCAACCGGTTCTGGAAGCTGCTCCATGCCGGCGGGTTCACGGCTTCGGTCCTGTCGCCCTTGGAGCAGCACACGCTGCCTTCTCTCGGCATCGGCATCACGAACCTCGTGAGTCGTGTGACCGCGGCGGCCAGCGAGGTCAGCCGCCCGGAGCTGCGCGCAGGCGCCGCGCGGCTCGAGGCGAAGGTGGACGAGCTCCGGCCGCGGTGGGTCGCGGTGCTCGGGCTGCTGGCCTACCGGACCGCCTTTCGCCGACCGGGCGCGACCATCGGTCCCCAGCCCGAGCTCCTCGGCTCGGCCCACCTTTGGCTCCTGCCCAACCCGAGCGGCCTGCAGGCGCGCTACCAGATGCCGGAGATGGCTGAGATGTTCACGTCGCTCTTCGTCGCCAGCGACCCGGCCTGACGCCGACGACCCGAGTGCCTCGGGCACCACGGGTTGTGCCGCCCCGGGTGTGGACGGAGAAAGCGAGGACTCCCCTTTTAGTTTGCGACCCACACGGCGGTGTGGCTCGGTTTTCGAGATCCAACTGGCATCCGAACGGCGGGATGGCGTGCCGCGGTTCTTGCAGGTATGTCAGCCCGTGGCGTCCGCATCAGACATCCTTGCTGGCCGTGAGCGAGACGGAATCTCCGGCCGGCACGGGTCGGCTGGGTTGGATGCTGGCTGCTGTCGGGTGCATCGCTGCCCTCGTTGCCGCCGTGCTGAGTCCGGCGCACGCCAGAGAGGCCGCCGCCCAGGACTGGCCGCCCTTCGTTCTCGTCACGGGCCTCCTTCTGGTCGGTCTTGTCGCCGACGAGGACCGGTTGTTCTCGGCTGCCGGCCATGCCCTCGCCCGTTTGGCTCCGAACGGAGTGGTCCTCTACGGCGGAGCCATGGTGCTCGTGGTGACGGTCACCACGATTCTGAACCTGGACACGTCGGTGGCGTTCCTCACTCCGGTTCTCGTCTACACCGCCCGAAGCCGAGGTGAAGGCGAAGCACCACTTCTCTTTGGTTGTCTTCTGTTGTCGAACGCCGGCTCGCTTCTTCTGCCCGGATCGAATCTGACCAATCTCATCGTGCTCGGCCACCTCCACCTTTCGGGAGGGGAGTTCCTTCGGCACATGGGACCGGCAGCGATGGCAGCTGCGTTGGTGACAGCCCTGGTTGTGGGGATCGCCCACCAACGTGAGCTTCGAACATCCGTCGCTCCGGAGGTCGGGACCGAGCGGCCGGTCCTCGGCCTTGGACTCGTTGCCGTGGTGGTCGTGGCGGGGCTGGTGCTCGCGTTGAGGTCGCCCGCCCTGCCGGTTGCGGCGGTGGGCGTGGCCGTCGTCGCCATACGGTCGCTCACACGCAACGACCCGAACAGGAATGTGATCGCCGTTCTCGGGATGCCGGTTCTGGTGGGTCTGTTCGGCGTCGCCGTATCGCTCGGGACGTTGGGGCGGACGTGGTCGGGCCCGGCTCAATTGCTCTCGCACCTCAACTCCTGGCTGACGGCGGTGACGGCCGCCCTGAGCAGCATCGTCTTCAACAATCTCCCTGCTGCATCGCTGCTGGCGGCTCGACAGCCGCCCCGACCCTTCGCGCTGTTGGTCGGGTTGAACATCGGCCCCAACCTGCTCTTCACAGGCTCGCTGGCCTGGTTCCTGTGGCTGCGGTCCGCCAGAGCGGCAGGCGCTCAGCCGTCGCTCGCAAGGGTGAGCAGGTTAGGGCTCGTGGCGGTGCCGCTGTCCATGGCAGCCGCGCTGGGAATGCTTGCCCTCAACGGGTCACATTGATCCGTCGCGCACGCGCCCGGTCACGCGTTGGTGTCCCGATACGACGTGAGCGATCAGCCCTTCCGGAACGTGACGCGGTCATTGGTCGTGCGCCGAAAGGACGGGTCTCGCTCACTCACTGAGAAAGGCTCGTGCGCGCCTTGGTACGCCGCCGAATGACCTGAGCCAGGTAGGCGATTCCGAACAGGATCACCACGAAGAAGCCGATCAGGAACAGAGCCCATGTCACATTGGACACGTCGTTGCGAATCCCGTGTTGATTGCCTCCTCCGTATGCAAGGTTCGCAATCAGAAAAAGTACGAGGTCCGATACGGCCAGAATGATCAAGTTTCGACCCCTCACCACCTGGTCAAACTTCACCGAGAGTCCGCTACCCATTTGCATCACCTCTTTGCATCGTGTGTAACTCACGATGCGGCGAGCGAGGCGTCGTTCCAAGGGTGATAACCGACCATCAGCGATAGTGCTACCACTACCGCGCAAATTGGTCGTGGGTAGACCTCCACGTCCTCGCGTTCAAGTCGCGAGATCCTTGCCGGTGGTCATGGTGCACGGGATCTCGGAGATGCCTCCGGAAAACGGACTGAGGTGATCACCTACTTCGGCCGGAAGTGGATGAAGACTCGGCCGTGATTATGGGAGTCCTTCTCGACCCGGTCATAAAGCGCCTTGATGTCCTTTTGATCGAGGAATCGCAGCACCCGCTTCTTGAGTTGGCCGCTTCCCTTGCCCGGGATGATCTCCACTAACCGCACCCTCTTCTCGATCGCCTCGTCGATGATGGCTCGCAGGGCACGATCAATGTCGTCGCCTCGGTTGTAGATGTCGTGGAGGTCGAGCTTGAGCTTCACTGGCTACGGTCTACACCGAGGGGTCTTCCAGGATCCGAGCGTTCCCTTCCGCCGGGTTGACGACACGGGGAACACCGCCATGCCCTTGGGATACGGTCATCTTCGTGACCACCCTGATCGTGGCGACCGACGGATCCGAGTTGGCAATCCAGGCGGCCTTGGCGGGCGCTTCGCTGACAGCGCGGGCGGACAGGTTGCTCGTCGTGTGCGCCGTTGACCTCGTTGATCCCGCGGAGGACGCCACTGGTCATGCGGGGCCCACCATGACCCACGAACAGGTCGGGGACAGCCATCGCGAAGCGAAGGCCGAGGGTCAAGCCGCTGTCGCCGCCACCGCCGAGGCATTGCGGGACGTCGGATACGAGCCAGAGCAGGTCGAAACCCTCCTTGTCGAGGGAGATGCTGGCCCCGCGCTTTGTCGATTGGCTGCCGAGGTGGGCGCGTCGGCGCTGATCGTCGGATCGCGAGGCCGTGGTGGCCTCAAGCGGGCACTGCTGGGCTCGGTGTCGGACTACATCGTCCGCAATGCACCCTGCTCTGTAGTCGTGTCGAGAGACCGGGAACCTTGAGGGCCTGTGAGCCCAACCACCGGTCGCCCTGAACGTCGGTCCGGAGCCGACCTCGACCCTGATGCAGGGCTCGCAAATGACGGCGCACTCCTTCACGATGAAGACGAGGTGAGGTAGATGATCGAGAAGCTGGACGGTCTGCCGGCAGGTGTCGTTGGGTTCAAGGCGAGCGGGAAGTTGTCAGCGGCCGACTACCGCGATGTGGTCCTGCCCGCGTTGGAGAGCGCCTTCAAGGGCGGTGAGGTCAGGTTCCTTATTGAGATGACGGATTTCGAGGGAATGTCCGGCGGTGCGCTTTGGCAGGATCTCAAGGTGGGTGTCGAACACCTACGAGGTTGGAAGCGCATTGCTCTCGTCACAGACATCGACTGGATCACCCACGCAACCCATCTCTTCGGGTGGATGACTCCGGGGGAAACCAAGACCTTCTCGCTCGACCAGCGAGAAGAGGCCATTGCCTGGGTCGCCGGCTGAGCCGTAAGGCCGGATCAATCACCTCCGAACGTTCCGAGCCTCCAGGCGTTCCCCGGAACCAGCCGCAGGGACTGTCATTGCCCTAGCCACAGGGCTGTGTTTTGAGTTGGTCGCGGCGCTGGTGATGATGAAAGGAGAGGTGACGGCTGGCCTCACTCCTCGGCGGATCGAGCGAGGCCAGCCGTAATCACCCAGCCCAAGGTTCTCCGCCCGGTTCCGCATGTATCAATCCGAGTCTCCCCCTGAAGCAGCCCACATCGTTGCATGGAAGGTGCACGCACAACTAGGGCACAACAGCCCTTTCGATGTCGCCTTTTCGACATGATCGCAGGACCCGATTCGGTCTCACTTCAACGAATGAAGAGTCCCCAGGGGTGATGGCAACCGGTCGGCCGGGTCGCTTCGCGCAAAGACCATCGACTTGCAACCCCTCTGTCACCCTTCGTCCAGCCGCCGTTCAAAAAGCCGATTTACGCTTAGTTCCGCACACGACAACCCCGCCGGGCGCCCCGTTTCCAAATGGGAACGGCGCGGCGCCGGCCGGGTGTCGGCACCTCCGGCCGCGCGCGCCGTTTCGCCAGCTTCCTGGCGTTGCCGTCAGGTCTCCACTTGCCCCTATCGCGGGGAGTTTGGGCTCGAGAAGCTTCCCTGGGACGACCTACAGCAAAGGCGTCAGGGCCCCATGGGCGGCGCTTTGGGCCAGGATTTAGTCACTCGCTGCAACCAGAAGAGAAGCCGATATCGCAGGGGTTGTCCTTGGAGAGAGTCTTGTCGTGAACCCTTCGGTCGACGACGATTCTTCCTATGGGCAGAGTCCACGAGACACCTTCCGTTTGACGCCCGAAGCTAGCCGGGAGATCGCCAACACGACTGTCCGGTTCGCCGGATCGTTGACGTGTCCCGAACGTTCCGCAGACCCGACGGGTCAGTCGCTTGAGATATCGACGTAGAGCTCAATCTCATTTCCGTCCGGATCGAGCACGTGCACGCTCTTGGAAAAGCCCCGCTGCGCCTCGTAGAGGACCGGGGTCTCCGACGCATCGAGCAAACCTCGTGCGAGACCGAACTCCTCCAGTGAGCTCCCGACCTTGAAGGCCACGTGAGCAAGCCCCGTGGCGCCGCCCGCCGGCGCTGGCGCGAGGGAACCGAGCTCCAGTAGGGCGAAGTCGTGATGGTTGTCCGTCGTTTCAAGAGCGAAGAACGTCATCTGCGGATCAGAGAGCCTCGAGATGACCCGCATGCCCAAGGTGCCCGAGTAGAAATCCTCGGAGCGCTGGAGATTCCGCACCTTCAGGACGACGTGGCCCAGTGCTTGCACCTGCACGGAGATGCCCCTCCCTTAATGAGCGACGATGGCTTAACGCACGGCGGCACGCACGGTGTCGCTCTCTTCGACGCTCATAGGTGGTCCAACCGGCCTGAGGTCGTGTGAGGCAGCGCTACGCGCGAGTTCATCCATGGGCGGGAACAGCGGCTGGGTCGGAACGACCCGCGCCGCGGCAGGACTAGCGAGGTCTCGAATGAGGTCGCGAAAGCTGGGGTTGTCGTGGACCAGGAGAATCCGCGCCTCTTCTTCGCTGACCACCCGGAACGTGTGCGGCACTCCGCGGGGCATGGAGACCCAGTGCCCGGCGCCGACGACCAGTTCCTCGTCGCCACAGCGCACCACCATCTGGCCGTCGAGGATGTACCAGGTGTCGTCCAGGTTGTCGTGAATGTGCAGTGGGGGCGACGACCCGGCCGGCAGGGTCATCTCGAGCACCACGGTGTCCATTCCGGGTGCGCACCGGTGCTCGACGACCAAGGTGTCGAGGAACCACCATGCCTGCGCCTGTTCGTTCTCAGGGGAGTCAACAACTGCTGTCGTCACTTCGGCCACCTCCTGGTCAGAGCCTGTCCCGTTTAGGTAGTCAGGTATCCTGACGATCTCGAATCGTATGGTAACCTTACGACTATGTCAAGCGATTCCTCCGGCCCGGACGGCCAGCGGCCCCCGTACGTCGGCGCCATGCTTCGTGTCGTTTGGCAATGGGTTCGTGTTCAGTTGTATGCGGGAGTCGTTGCGGCGGGATTCGACGATCTGAGCGCAGCGCACGTCGCGCTCTGGCGCTATCCCGGCCTCGAGGGAGTACGTCCCAGTCAGCTCGCGGATCGTGTGGGGATCACGAAACAGTCGGTCAACGACCTGCTCGGACACCTGGAAGGGCACGGGTACCTGTTGCGCGTCCCCGATTCGGTCGACGGTCGGGCTCGGGTGATCCGACTTACGAACAAGGGACGGCAGCTCCAAGAGAGCATTTACACCGCGGCGGGAGCGGCACAGCAGCAGATCGAAGAGATTCTCGGGCCACGTCGCTTCGAACAGCTGCACAGCTCCCTCGAGCTCCTGACCGAACAACTTGACGGCTCACCGGCCCTCCTCTGACGGCAGGATTAGGACGGACGAGGCCAAATAAGAGACGACTAGTCGGAGCCGGTTCGCCTGATCGGATTCATTGGGACCCCAATCGGAGTTCTGGCGGCGTGTCTTCTCATTCCCCACTGAGCGACGGACCGACCCAGAACGTCGGACTGCGGTCGCGGCACGAGTCAGTCAAGAGACTTCGTGCAGCATCCAGACGTTGGGCTCCCAGTATCGGCCGACATCTTCGATGATCCCGAGGGGTGCGAGACCGCCGGGAAACACGTAGCGGCCGTTACAAAGAAAGTGCATTCCGGTCCACCCTTCCCACTCCGATACATGAGCAGTGAACTCCATTGAGTAGGGCTCGGGCCGAAGAATTCTTGCTCCGAGACGGACATGAACCCGAATCCAAGGATCGAAGACGAGTCCATCTCGGCGCCGCCAAGACGCGTAGTCCCCAATGGAGCTGAGCGGGAAGCGATCCTTCCAGCTAGGACGAACCGGAGCGACGAGCGGAGCAAGTCGAGCCCGTCGGGCCATCGTCACCATGGTTTTGAGGACTAGCGAACTCAAGCCGGTTCTCTGGTACTGAGTTTGCACTTCGGCTGACAACGCCGAGAGCGAGGTTGGGATCCGGGAATCCTCGACGGCTCGCAGACCCAGCGCATCGATCCCGCCAGGGAGGTTCTCAAGTGTTCCGTTCCAAGAAAACGGAATGGTTCGGGCCCGAGCAATCACATCGCTCGTCCGCCGATCAACGAATAATGCCTGCAGATGTGCGAACCGGGGAACGAGATCTCCGAAATAGCGGGCCGCATGTGTTCCATGCAGGTTGTATTCGGGCCACAGCGGCTCGAACAGCCGCCTGGCCCTGACGCGCTCCCATAGATCCGGTCGCTCCTCTGCCGTGACAACCGCTAGCCACGGTGGTGCGCCATCGGGTGATTGCACAGCGTCATGCTCGCAGACTCATATCGGCCTGCCGGCCACCGCTATCTTCACGACATCGGACGCGGCATCTACTGGATCGCTTCGGCGAACTGGGCGGTAGATCCGTTCGGAGATGCTCCCAGCGACGGCGACACGTTGAGCACGAATCTGACCGGTTCGATCATTGCGGCCACTGGGTTCTGAAGGGAAGCTGTGGGACGTTTCAGTCGAGCGAGCTCCGCACTCCCTTGTTACTCCACTCGTATCCGCAGGCGCTGCATCGAAAGTCTGGGTCGTCGTGCCCAATTACGCACCCGCCGAGAGCAACTTCACCGCGTTCTGCAGCTTCAGCCAATTCTGGGCTGGGCAGCCCATATTCGATATCGAGCCCGTCGCCACCGCAGGCTGGACATGGAGACCTTGCCATCAACTCGAACTCTATCCGAGGCCGTCCAGGATGCCTGCGTACGCCCGGGAGTGACTCATCTGATGAACTACCGAGGTGCGCGTACGCACAACCATTGGAGTGGCAATTGCCGCGGTCCTTGCCGCCCCGGGCGCCAGCATGGTCTCGTCCTCACCTCCGACCAGCACGACCGCTCTTGCTGGCTGGCGCCAGGTCGTCAGCACCGATCAACCGGTCGGGAGAACGATTGCCTGTTCGAGCGTTGTCGCCTCCGCTCCCGCACTCAGCACTGTCGGCACCAGTTTCACGACAGGATTGCTCGATCCGTTTGGGGTGGCCTTCTCACACGACGGCCGCCACGTCTTTGTCGACTCGCTCATCACCCCGGCCATGTCCACTACCGGGCCGTCTTCGTCACGCTCCCCGAGCAGCATCAGCGTGTATTCGGCCACTCCCTCGGGACTGACCCACGAACGGGTCGGTACCTTTGCAACTGGATCGCTCGTCGGAATGGCGCTGAGCCCCAACGGTCGCGTCCTGGCGGCGGCAAATGACAGCGGAGCGAGCGTGTTCTCCGTGTCCCGCATGGTGCAGACAAAGTTCGGGCCGCCGACATGGCTGCTCGGGTCATTCGACAGCAAGGGCCAGGGCGCCATCGAGACTGAGTTTTCGCCAGATGGGCACTTCGTGTTCGTGAGTCTCGAGAACAGTAACGAAATAGCTGTCTTTTCCCTCAAGAGAGCCTTAGTTCATGGCTTCAATCCCGGTGACCTGGTGGGCTTTGTGCCCCTCGGATTGGCACCAGTAGGTATGACCGTCTCGGCCGATGGCCGCTACTTGTATGCCACCAGCGAGGCCGCAACCCCAACTGGTACGGAGGGAACACTGAGCACCATCGAGGTGCGCATGGCGGAGAGAGATCCTTCGCGATCTGTCCTGTCCACCGTGTGGGCCGGTTGCAGTCCGGTGCGAGTAGCCGCAACGGGCACTTCGGTGTATGTAACAGCGCGCGGAAGCGATGCGTTGGTTGAATTCTCGGCCGCTGACCTTGTGACCGACCCTGGCTCAGCCCTGATCAGCCAGGTAGGGGTGGGCGAATCGCCTGTCGGTCTGACACTTGTTGACCATCACACGACGCTGGTCATTGCCGACTCGAATCGGTTTTCGGTCGGCGGTGCTACCTCAAACCTTGCTGTGGTATCAACCAAGCGAAACGCATCACTCGAGCTTCTGGGCTACGTCTCCTCAGGAGTTTTTCCCAGAGACATGGTTGTCAGCCCGGACGGCAATTCCCTCGTTGTCAGCGACTTCTCTTCCGGCGATATCGAAGATGTGGACCTTGACACGCTGCCTACGGCGCCATGACTCATCCGGGTGATCGCTCGGAGCGGAATCGCGAGATTGCTTTACGGAGAGTGCGGTAAATCAGGTCTGACCTGCCCTGTTCGTCAGGATCGGGTCGAGCGGCGCAACTACGTGAGCAGCGTGCGACGGCCATCTGAAAAGCATCGCTCGGCACGAAAGACAGAGGTGAGGTCGTCGAACCCGCCGAGCGCGGTTACTTCGGCGGGCCTTCGATCAGGAAACCGGAAAAGGGGCAAAAACGTCTCTAGCGTCTTCTGAGGGCCACTCCTGCGGGCAATCGCACCCGTGTTCTGGATCGAGAGTTCGAGCTGCAGTCCTTCCGTTTCCAGGAGTTTTAGCGGTGACAGCCAAATGACGTCCTGGGCCCCGTCTACCTGAACGTACTTGTCGAGAACCTTCTGCATGGACGTTTGGTCCGTGAAGAAGTAGACCCGTTGATTCAACAAGTGGATCCAATCGCTGACAACGAGGCCGTTCTCGAGGACGGTTTTCAGATCCTTGCGGGCGAAGAGTGGGCCTTGGTCCCTCAGTGTTACGCCTTCACCGCGAACCTGCAGTCGAATCGCCTCTCGTCGAGGCTCCGAAAGCAAACGTTGGCGTTGCTCATCGGTGAGATCAGCCTCCAGGATCAACTGTTCGGCTGTTCGGAAGCCGTGACGGCCGATCTGCTCCCAGACGCCCGCTGGTCCGACATGACATATCGTCTTGCACCGATTGAGAAACTGCTCGGGTGTCATGCCCTGAAGGATCCCACAGGCCGACTGCCGCATCGGGGAAGCGGGGGCCCATGCCTGTTTACGGAGTCTTAATCCCACTTTGCCGCATTTAGGTCGAGGGTCAATGCTAAGACGGGGACCCCCAGCGACAGCGATCGGCCCCGTCTTTCCTCCCCCAACCGGAAGGCGGGGCCGCTTCGCGCCACCGAACGGAACTTCCCCGGTGGGCCGGGACGGGGAGGTTCTCCTGGTGCCCTCAGAGACCAGCCGCGCTGGGAACGACCGAGTCAGCCCGGTGTCGTCGGCGTGTCGAGCGGCCAGCGCCCTGGCATACCCCCCAATTCGTGGATCCCCCGGCTGATGAATTCCACTCCAGAGCCCACCATGTTGCCTCCGGAGCGTCTCACTCACCAGGATCCGATCAGGTCCTGTGCAGATAGCGTCAGGCATCGATGAGGGTGCCGGATCAATGCTTGTCCGACCTGCGGGAGCGGGGTTACTTCGTGTTCGAGGGCTTCCTCGACGCCGACGAACTTGCGGCGGCCCAGCAGGCCCTCTGGCTGCATTTCCCTCGACCCGAGGAATACTTCGCGGATCCGGCGTCCCACGCCTGGCTGGCGACAAGTCAATTCGCCGGGATTATCGGGGGACCGTGGCGATCCTGGGATCTGAACCGTCTGACCTTTCATCGCGACCTCCTCGACCTCGCGGAGCGTTTCTTGGGGTCGGCGGACGTCCGTCTCTACGAAGCCGAGCTCTGGGCCAAGTACGCCGGGGCCATCGACTACGACCAGAGCCACCATCGCGACTTCGGCAACCACACCCTGGTCGTCCCCAAGCGGTCCGACTCGCCCGCCCAGATGCAGAGCTTGATCCTGCTTTCTGACGTCGCCGAGGATGATGGACCGACAAGGGTGGTCCCGCTCTCCGTTGGAGAGAGCGTTCCCTACTGGCCGGAATCACTTGTCGATGGAGGCCACGACCTAGCCAAGACGTACCTTCCAGCCGGGACCTTCGCAAACGAGGAGGTTGCCGTGACGGGGCCGTCCGGAACTCTGTTCTGCTATCGGCCCGACGTACTGCACCGTGGGTCGCGCATGACGGGCGAGCGCTCCGCCCGATTCACTGTGTCCGCTCACTACGACCTGTGGGCGCCACGCTGGACCGGAAGAGTGGCTTGGCCGGCCAATGCGCTCGGCCCCCACTGGTGCGAGCTGATCGAGCGGTCGACGCCCCGTGAACGCTCGGTCTTTGGGTTTCCCGCACCGGGTGATCCGTACTGGGACGAGCAGACCCTGGCCGATACCCAGGCGCGCTACCCCCGAGCTGACTTGAAGCCCTACAGCTGAGGCCTGACCATGGGAGCCGGTCAAGGAACGGCTGCTGGCGCCATTGGCACCAACGCCTCACCCGCGTGGTTGCCCTCGGGAAGAGTGCCTCGGTATCGGCGGGCCAAGGTCAGGCGCTGAGGGACACGAGATCCGGCCAAAGCGCCTCCATTGCATCGAGGACCTCGGCACCCCGTTGGGCAAGTTGTCCGAGCCGACGGCGTTCGACGACGCTCCTGGCACACTCAAGCGCCGCGGGTGCGAGGCGTTCGTGTGCATCGATGACCTGGGGCGGTGCCGGATATGCAACGAGCCAGGACAGATGCAAGACATGACAGAACGCTCCCATCGGTCCTCCGAGGCGGACCCGATCGGGTGAGCGCTCCGCGGTGAAGGGATAACTCCCGAACCAATCGTGGAGACCGTCGAAGAAGGGATCGGCTGCCGCGTAATGGATCCGTGGCACGCGGTAGAACGCAATGGTTGACGCACACATCAGGCAGGGCTCGAAAGTGGTGTACAGCGATCCGGTGACGCGGGTTCCGAAGGGTACCTGTGAAAGCACGTCCATCTCGGCGTGCGCCATCATCGTGCCGGAAAGGTGAGATTCCGAACGCTCAACGGTTCTGTTGCGACCCGTGGCCACCACGGATCCGGCGTCATCGACGAGGACGGCACCGACTCCGGCCGAACCCGCAGCCCATGACCGCCACGCCTGCTCGATTGCGAGGTGCCACGTCGAATCCAAGCATTCCCAGGCCGAGGAAGGTGAGTCCATCCCGGCGATGGTAGGTGCGCATGTCCCAGTTCGCCGGGACGGGTGCCACACCGTGCGGCAGTTTCGGCGAGTGGCGTTGCGCCGAGCACACGGACAAAGTGGGAAACTCTGCCGGTTACTTCAGGTCATTGGTAAACCGCAAAGAAGGGAGACTGCCGTGAGATTCAACCATATGGAGATGACGTTCCCGGTCGGCACTTTGACCCAGGAGTTCCGGGAGGAGATCGACGCCTTTTACGGCTCCATTTTCGGATGGACCGGGCTCGACACCGAAGTGATCGGGCAGTCCTGCCATCTTCTGCTGCCCGACCCGGATCAATTCATCCTGCTGGCCGAGAGCGAGAAGCCGATGAGTTCGCCCGGGTACGACCACCTCGGATTGCTGCAGGATTCCCGCGAGGATGTCGACGACCTGTTGGCCGCGTGCGAGCGATACGCCGAGAAGGACGATCGGGTCAAGATCAAGCGGTACCAAGATCTGAAATATCCCGGAGTGACCGTGCACGCCTTCTACGTCAAGTATCTCCTACCCATCTTCTTCGACGTGCAGAGCATGGAGCGCGGCACGACCGACTGAGGCCCGTCGGTCTGGGGGTGCGGGCGCAGCGTTGTCTTGTGGCCAAAGGAGCAAGGGGAAAATGCTTGACCACATCTACGTCTCGGTGAGCGACGTGCCTCGTTCTCTGGCCTTTTATGCGGCTGCCCTCAGGCCCTTGGGATGGAAGGAACTCGGCAGCTACGACTCGTCCACTGGACCCTCGGGCATTCCGGACCTTTGCGGATTGGCCGACGAAGCGTACGGCTCCGGCGTCGCGGTCGGTTGCAGTATCTGGCTACGCCAGCGCCTCAGAGGTGAGACCGGACTCTATGTCGGGTTTGTGGCTGATACTCAGGCTGAGGTCGATGCTGCGTATGCCGCGGCGATTGAGGCGGGAGGAACGAACGAAGGCGAGCCGGCGATACGCGAATACTTCGGCCCGAGCTACTACGCAGCCAACTTCGCCGACTTCGATGGCAACCACGTTGAAATCGTCCACAAGAGCTTCAACCCGCCAAGCCGTCAGCTTCTCGTATAAAAGGCGGAGACGACTCAAATGAAGGCGAGCCGCCCCTTCGGTGACCCCGTCCCCCTCCTCCTTCAACATGGTCAACCCATCGATTTCACTTCCAGAGATCCGCACCACGCGGCCCGGCCAACGCCGATAGAGCACAGGGTCGGGTTCAACTCGAACAGAGCCCAGTACCACCCTCTCAGCATCCGCAGGAGTGTGTCTGTCGGGTTGCGTGCGTACGTCGGCTCGCTTGCAGTTCGGCGCCGCGTGATGACTGTGGGGCCCGGGGAACACCCCGCCCGTCGGAGACCGCCGATACTCAGGCGGTCTATCTGGCTGCTGGAAGACGGCGCTTGGCGATCAGGCCAGAATCGGGCCAGCGAACATTGTTCGCCCATCGAAGGTGTTCCATCGCCCGGATGACGAGCGCGCTCGTGTCGATCTGGAATCGCCTGACGCCGTGGCGCGCTGATCCGGGAGCGGCGTGGTGGAAGTTGTGCCAGGCCTCCCCAAGGGACGGCACGGCCAACCACCAGACGTTGCGGCTCTCGTCTGACGTCTTGAAGGGACGCCGTCCCGTGATGTGGCACACGGAGTTGATGGAAAAGGTCACATGGTGGAGCACCGCGACGCGGACAAGGCTCCCCCAGAAGAAGGCCCAGAGCGCAGCGTGCCAGGACCAACCCCACAGGCCGCCGACCGCTGGAGGGATCAGCATCGAGAGAGCCACCCAGAGGGGGAACGAGCGCGAGATCCCCGAGATGACGCGGTCCTTGCAGAGGTCGGGTGCGAATTTCTGCTGAGAGGTCTGGGCTTCGAACAGCCAACCGATGTGGGAGTGCCAGAAACCTCGAAAGAGCGCCGTGAGAGTGGCGCCGTAGCGGTATGGCGAATGCGGGTCACCCGAGCGGTCGGAGAATCGGTGATGCTTCCGGTGATCTGCGACCCAGCGCACGACGGGACCCTGGATGGCCATGCTTCCGGCGATGGCCATCGTCACTTCCACCCAACGTCTCGCTCGGAAAGCCCGGTGCGTGAAGTAGCGGTGAAATCCCACAGTGATCCCATGGCCGGTAATCAGGTACATGGCAAGCGCAATGACCAGATCGGCCCAGCTCAGACCCCAACCCCACAGGACCGGTACGGCCACGATCAACGCGACGAACGGAACCGCGATGAACAATGCAAGTGCCAGCTGCTGCCAAACCGTCTTGACGTCCGAGGAGTCCACGGGGACGGGGGCTTCGAGACTCGCAGGCGGCTTGATCACGGGCGCACGCTCATTGGGTTCTTGACCTCTCTTCTTTCGAGGTGTCCATCCGAGCGAAAGTCCCGAACAGTAGGGAATGCCCTAGAGCCTACGACGGTTCTCGCCAGGATCGAGGCCACACCGTCATGAAGGGGTCCAACCGCACAACGGTCCGGCTCGAAGGATACGGCGCCCACGGAACTACGGGGCGATGCCAGGGAGCCAGGTGCCGCCTGCCGCCGCCGGGTCGGTGACGGTTATGTGTCCACGTTGAGTGCCAGGAGGCGCGTGAGTATCTCGCCACCCTCGGCCCACCTAGAGGCCAGGCTGGCATTCCGGTCCCGGTGTCGGCATGATGCCCGAGACGGTGGTACCGACGTCATAAATCAGCCATCCAACGTCACATTCGACGACCCCCACCAGCTGTTGCGCACTCACCCCGGTACTCGTGGCCGCTGCGCTCGGTTCTGAAATCGCACCCAGCACGACCGGGACGATTGCTGCGCCGATCCCGAGAGTTGCGGCAATACGACCCACGCGCCGCCGTCTCCGTTGCAATGCGCATCGCTCCATGAGGGTCCCTCCGTCAGGATCCCCTCCCCGGCAACCTGCCACCTCCGCCGTCAAACAAGGAACAGATCGACCAACGGAAACCCGTCGGTATCGCAGGGAGGGGAGACCCAGTCCACCGGGGGGTGGCGTCCAACCCGGGCTGACAATCCCCGTCCGTAAATTCGACGTCTACCCCGTGCGGGGGAGCTCTGTTGCTGAGTCGCTCGACGGGGTCAAAGGGAGCTGGGCGGGAGGTAGACGTACCACTGTGATCCGACCTTGACACAGGTGATCAGCGAGTACATGTGGACGGGCGATGCTTCAGACTTGGCGGCTGCCTGATACAGGGAACCGAAGCTGTGCCCGGACGAGAGGAACTTCGCGGCGTTCTGGTTCGAGATGCACCTCGGCCGCGCCCCATTTTCACAATCCGTGCCTACGAGCCCGACGAGCGCCTGTGTTCCCTTCACGGCGATGTAGCCGAGGGACAAATTCTCGTGTGTCGCGACCGGCGGCGAGTTTGCCGCGATCGAAGCACACTTCGACTGAACAGCAGGCTGATAAAAGGCGCAGCTCTGGGCCAGGTGGCCCGTGTTCGCCGCCGCAATTGACGCCTCGACGACCGCCCCGGGGGAGGTGGTTCCAGGAGTCGGCTGGGTGCCAGTCCCGATGACCGTCACGCCCGAACCCAGCTTCGTTTCCCAAGACGGCGCATCACGATGCGACGTTGGAGACGGACTCGATTCGGCCGTCCCGGCACTCGCTGACCCTGCTCCCGACAGCACAAGGAACAGGCTCACCAGCATGAGCGACCATGCAACCCGGTAGCGCAGCACCGTCAAAACCCCCTCTCATCGACGGTCGATGTCCCTCTTTCCTATCAAAACGAGCACCCTAAGTGGGACCACCCTCCAAGAAGGATGTCGAAGTCATGCCCGGACCGAAACGTCCCCCGTCCGCCGGATGTGGACGTACTACGCGTCGAATGTCGTGGGGCTGCTCCGCCGCTCGGGCGCGGTTCGCAGGGCTTGGAGATCGCCGCCGACGAATGCCAGTGCTAATCCCGCAGCCAACAAGGAATCTCGCCGTCCAATGGACCTCATCGCCGCAAGGCTTACGACGGTATCGAGCACATCGCTCGCCAATGTCGCCTTCACCCAGGGACGCGCCTCGAATTCATCTGTCGATTGTGCAGCCCTCACCGTCCCCAAACCCAAGACCAGATCCCTGATGCCGATCGTTCTCATCAGAAGGAGAGCCGTCCCGGTCGGCTCTTCGGCGCCCGCGAGCTGCATCGGAGCACCCGGTGCGGCAATCAAAGCGACGCCCACCGCCGTGCGCAGCCAACCCATAGAAGCCGCCCGGATCGTCCGCACACGGGAAGCGTAGCGAAGCCATTTCAACGACCCCCGATTCGCCGGTTCGCCGATTCGCCGGTACGCCGGTTCGAGGGCGATCGTCCGAGAGCTCGATCTCGCGACCAGACAAAGGCATCTTGCGGCTCGCGGGAAACGAGGGGGGAGCCTTAGGAGCCGCGTCTGTCGGCGCCGGACGCGGTCCGGCGGAACACGACCCAGCTGCCCCAGAGCGCATCGCTCTCGAGCGCCGACCACTCCGACCCCGGGTCTGAGCGTGCCAACGCGTCCCACAAATCGGTTGTCGGCACGTGGTAGGGAGCACCCTTGCCCAGCGCGTTCGACCAGATCAACAAGCCGGTCCGTGAGAGGACCCGCACGGTCTCATCTGCGAAGAGCGGTCCGTCGCCGATGACGACAACCTCGAAAGAACGATCGGGGAAGGGGAGCATGCCGGCATCGGCCCGGATCTGACGAGCGGTGAGACGGCGCCGCATCATCGCCATGGAGAGGTCGACACACACCACGTCCGCCCAGACGGCGTCGAGGTACGGCGTGAGGATTCCGGTGCCGCTCCCGATCTCCAAGCAGCGTCCGTCCTTGAACGGGCCGCCACGGTCGAGTGCGTCGGCGAGTGGCGCTGCCCGATAGCCGCCCCGCTCGTCCGCCCAATTCTCGGCCATCGCGTCGAACACCTGTGTCGTGATCGCGGCGAGCTCGGGGGTCCAGGACGACGGGTCGTCCAGGATCTCGGCCATGAGGCGCTGGTTGTCGGCCGCCTCCGGCCGCACCGGCTTTCCTTGCGGCGCATCGACCGCGCGTGGCAGCTCCGTGATGTCTCGGGTCATGTCCCAAGTCTGCGCCATGGCCGGGGCCGATGAGGCGACGGGGTCACCAGGCGAGTTCGGCCTCGCCCTCCTGAAAGGTACCGGTCGGACCTTCCTTGCCGATGGTGGCCATGCGCACGATGACTTCTGCGCCGATCTCCACCGGCTGTCCGGCTCCACTGAACGGGGTGAGCTCCGTGGCGGTGAAGCCGGGTTCGACGGCGTTGAACTTCATGTCGGGATATGTCTTGGCGTACTGCACGGTGAGCATTGACACCGCAGCCTTGCTGGCGCCGTACACGATGCTCGCGAAGTGGAACTGGCGTCGCTCCGGATTCGTGACCGCCCAGAACGAACCGAGCGCGCTCGAGACGTTGACCACCACGGGATTCTCGGACCGCTCCAGGAGCGGGAGTGCAGCCTGTGTGACCCGGACGACGCCGATGACGTTCGTGTCGAAGACCCCCAGGGCGACCGGCCCGGTGACGTCGCCGGTCGTACTGATGCCCGCATTGTTGACCAGCACATCGAGGCGACCTTCGCGTTCTGCGACGACACCCAATGCGGCCTGGACGGACGAATCGTCCGTCACGTCGAGCTGCACAAAGCGGCAACCGAGCGCGGATGCCGCGGCTTCGCCCCGGCTCGCGTTGCGTGCCCCGACATAGACGGCGTGCCCTCGTTCGGTCAGTCGGCGGGCAGTCTCGTAGCCCAGACCCTTGTTGGCTCCGGTGATGAGCGTCACGGTCATTCTCGGGTGCTCCTTCGGTGTGCGAACCGGGTCGTCGGGCGCTGGAACGATGGGTCGAATTCGACGGTAGCGCCAACCATGCTGTTGACGATCAGGAAGCGGGTCGGGTCGTCGAGCACCTTGGCCGTCTCTTGCGGATCGAGAATTCGACCGACGGCCTCGTCTCGCCCGATCGACAACCCGGATACGAAAGTCTCGATACGCTTCTTGCGTGCGCGTCGAGTTCTACAAGGCGGAACGCCACGGCCGCCCCCGGTCGGCATGGAGGGCGACGCGGGGGAAGCGGACCAGGATCCCGGGGACCGTCATGGCGGGTTCCAAGGGAATTCCCCACGACCTCGCCCAGTACGTCATCGAGGCGTCGACGGGCTATCGAGATGGATTCTGGGACCTGGTCTCGAAGGGAGCGACGTTCAAGAGCATCGGTCGCAGGCGAACCAAGCCAGGTCGAGAGGTGATTGCGGGCCACCGGGCGGAGCTTGCCGGTGCCGAGCGGCTGGCGGGTGAGCACCTGCAGCGTTGGCAGGCGGGGGAGAGGTCCCAGGTCACGGAGGCCCTGACCCGGGCCCTCGAGCAGTGGAACGGCCTGTCGTTCCACGAGTGCCTGGCGTTCGACTGGCCGTCGGAAACGGGTTCCGTCGGCCCGATGGACGACTGAGGCGTACGGACCGTCGTACCTCAGGCGAAGACGAGCGGTGCGTGCCGCACCCCGGCGATCACCGGACTGGCCGTCCGTTCGACCGGCCCCGCCGGCGTGAGCGAGGGGAAGCGCGTCACCAGCTCGGAGAGCACGACGCGTCCCTCCAGCCGGGCCAGCGCCGCCCCGAGGCAGAAGTGCGGGCCGAAGCCGAAGCTCACGTGGGGGTTCGGGTGTCGGTCGACCCGGAGTTGGTCGGCGTCGGGCCCGAAGACATCTTCGTCGCGGTTCGCCGACGCATAGAGCAGGAGCACCGGATCGCCCGCCGCCACCGCTTGGCCCCGCACGGTGCAATCCACCGTCGCCGTGCGCATGAAGGAGATGACCGGCGTCGTCCAGCGCAACAATTCTTCGACGGCGTTCGGGATGAGCCCGGGGTCTGCCCGCAGCGCGGCCCACTGGTCCGGATGGACGGCCAGCGCCGCCAGCCCGCCAGAGATGAGGTTGCGCGTGGTCTCGTTCCCGGCCACCAGCAGCTGGATCAGGAACATCGCCAGCTCCGCCTCGCTCAGTTGGTCGGCGTCCGCACCCTCCGCGCGGCCCACCATGGCGAGGACCGAGACCAGGTCCTCGGCCGGCGCGGCCCGGCGCTCCTCGGCCACGCCGACGAGATAGCCCCACATCTCGGCCTGCAGCTCGGCGCGCTCGTCCTCTGTGCGCTCGCTCTCGCCGGGGATCACGGCCTCGGACCACTCGTAGAAGCGCGGCCACTGCGAGCCGTCGACGCCGAGAAGTTCGCAGATCACCTGCAACGGGAAGGGGATGGACAGGGCCTCCACGATGTCCACCGGTTCACCGCGCTCGATCGGATCGATCAAGGCCCGCGCCTTGGCCGTCACGCCCGCCTCCATCTGACGCACCATCGATGGCTTGAAGCCGGGCTGCACCAGTCGGCGATAGCGCGTATGCCGCGGCGGGTCGGTGTGCATCATGGTCGGCGGGTCGTCGTAGGTCGTGCCGATCTCGTCGGTCAGGATCCCCTTCGACGAACAGAACCCGTGGGGATCGGCGCCGATCGAGGACACCTCGGCATGGGTGGCCACGGCCCAGAAGCCGCCGCCTTCGCGGTCGACCCGAAGGACGGGCGCCTCGTGGCGCAGCTCGGCGTAGAGCGCGAACGGATCGCCCCCCGCGTACAGCGACGGATCGAGCAGGCGGCTGGCGTCGATCCCCACGGTGGTGGCCCCGGACGCCGAACGACTCAGACGACGATGCCGTTGGGGCGGGGGTCGCCCTGCGCATCGAGCAACGCGTAGTACGCCTCGAGCGTGCTCGGGCCGTCCGAGACGGACTCGACCGAGCCGTCGGCCGCGAGGTTCAAAAGCGCGCCCTCGATGATGAAACAGACGTCCGTGTCACCCTCGTTGTCCTCTGGCACGTGCAGGGTGTGCACCGAGTTGGCCGGCTCGAAGAGGTACGAGCCCGGCGTCACGTAGAAGTCGTACTCGAGGTAATGCCAGCGGCCCGCCGAGGTGAACGCGTCCACCGAGCCGGTGTGGCGGTGCGTCTGCAGCTGCACGCCGGGACGGAAGCGGTTGAGGATGACCCAGGTGCCGCGCGCCACGTCGAAACGGACGATCTTGAGGAGCACGCCGATCCCGGTGTCGGCCCACGGTGCGTCGTCCTCGCTGACGAGGCGCACGATGTCACGGCTGGCGGGGCTGGCGATCGACATGGGTTCTGCTCCTTGAGCTGCTCTGCGGATTTCAGGCCGGCAACGGTGCGAGCGTATCCAGGTCGAGGGCGGCCTCGAGAGCCGCCGCCGTGCGGAGCACCACCAGGTCGCCGTGCTGGGGCCCGATCAGCTGGATCCCGATCGGGAGCCCGCCGCTGCTCGTGCCGGCCTGGACGGTCGCGGCGGGAGACTTCGTCATGTTGAAGGGGTAGGTGAACTGGACCCAATTCGCCGTCCGCTCGCCGTTGACGGTGCTCTCTATCTCGTCGGCGAACGGTGCCACCCCGGAGCAGGTCGGCGTGACCAGGATGCGCGAGGTCCGGAAAAGCTCGACGAGCCGCAGGTTCATGAGGTGGAATCGGTCAAAGATCTGCAGGACCTCCTCGCCGGTCGTCGACTGGGCCATGTCCACGAAATGGCGCAGGACAGGGTGCACCTCCTCCCAGCGGGGATGGCCCATATAGGGGCGCAGGGTGCGGAGCGAGGCGGTCGCGGTGAGGGTGAGGAAGTCGCTCGCGGGGTCCGTGTCGAACACGGTGTCGAGGACCGTGACCTCTGCGCCCAGCGACTCGAGCACGGCAACGGCGTTGGCGCAGGCGAGCGCCACCTCCGAGTCCACCGTCGCGTAACCGAGCGTCGGCGCGAAGGCGACCCGCACCGGGACGTGGGGATCTTCGAGCGCCGCCAGCCAGGACGCCTCTGGGCGGGGCAGCGACTGCAGGTCGGTCGGGTCGGGTCCGACGGTGACGTCGAGCGCGCGGGCCACGTCGGCGAGGCGGCGCGCCATGGGCCCGCCGGTGGAGAGCCCGAGCCAGCCCGGTGGGTTGGCCCCGCCCCCGGGGACCCGCCCGAGGCTCGGCTTCATGCCCGAGAGCCCACAGCACGCAGACGGGATGCGGATGGAGCCCCCGCCGTCGGAGCCGGTGGCGAGCGGCACCATGCCCGCAGCCAGCGCCGCCGCCGCGCCGCCGGAGGAGCCGCCGGGGCCCCGGCTGGTGTCGAAGGGGTTGCGCGACGGACCGAAGATGGCGTTGGTGGTATTGCCCATCCAACCGAATTCGGGCGTGTTCGTCTTGCCGACGACCACGCAGCCGGCGGCCCGCAAGCGAGCGACGAAGGGGCTGTCCACCGTCGCGGGCGGATCGTCGGCGTGCAGCGCGGACCCGTGGGTCGTGACGTAGCCGATCGCGTCCTGCAGGTCCTTGACGCCGAGGGGGACGCCGGCCAGCGGCCCGGGGTCGTGCCCGGCGGCGATGCGCACGTCGACCGCATCCGCCTCGTTGCGCGCCCGCTCGGCGTCGACAGCGACGAACGCGTTGTACACCGGGTCGAGGCGCTCGATCCGGCCGAGCGCCGCGTCGGTCAGCTCACGCGCGCTGACCTCCTTCGTCCGGACCGAATGGGCCAGCGCGTCCAGCGAGGTGGTGCGGAAGTCGAGGTCGGTCATCGCCGGTCAGCCCGACGACGGCGAGAGCCCCGCCACGGCGTCCGCCAGGTCGATGCCGATCGGGATGATCATCGGCGCCGCGATGGTGATCCCATTGTCGACGTAGCGCTGCACGTGTGCGCGGCATTCGTCAACCCCGCCATGGACGACGAGCTCGTCGACGACCTCGTCGGGGATCGCGGCCAGCGCGCCCTTGCGGTCGCCGGCGGCCCACGCGTCCCACATCGCCTGGAGCGCCGGTCCCCGGCCGAGCCATCGGTGGAACTCCGCGTAGGCCTCGACGTTCAGGTAGGCCGTGATCATGCGGCGCCCGATGGTGCGGGCGACCTTGGCGTCCTCACAGACGATGACGAAGATTCGGGCCACGATCTCGCGCGGCGCGCCCCCCGCAGCCTTCTCCACCTCGGCCACCGAGGTCGTCACGTCGTCGGCGCTCAACCAGTTGAGGATGGCGCCGTCCGCCTCTCGCCCGGCGAGGTGCAACATGCCGGGCCGCAGGGCCGCCAGGTAGATCGGGGGCGACTGCTCGGGGATCCGGGAGAGCTTGAACCCCTTCACCGAGAAGGTCCCGAAGT
>Ga0210390_10001116_pt1 | contig 26715 bp, 26 predicted proteins | sample IncBWH11OmetaG_FD_161050 | JGI IMG/M metagenome (GOLD analysis project Ga0210390, IMG submission 161050) | Forest soil microbial communities from Barre Woods Harvard Forest LTER site, Petersham, Massachusetts, United States - Inc-BW-H-11-O ... | reverse complement strand
TCCCACAGGCGCCGCCGCTCGGAATCAGCTTCTTTGCCTTTGAATTCGTCCATTACCTTTACGATGTGCGTTCGGGTACCCCTCCATCGAGGGATGTTTTCCGATTCGCGGCGTTTTCGATTTTTTTTCCCTCTCTAGTAGCGGGACCGATCAAACGGTTCGAGCAATTTATCCCTTCGCTGAAGGAGGGAGTGGCGAAAGTCAACGCTCAGGATGTTATGGTGGGCATCGTTCAAGTAGCTTTTGGTTACCTAAAGAAAGTCATTGCCGATAACCTGACCCTCTTGACCCTCTATTTGGACACCTATCAGGATAGGTTTGCCGACCTTCTCCTGGACCAGCGCCGGTTTCTTTTCACCGCGATCGCTTTTCGAATTCTCCTCGATTTCAGCGGATACAGCGACATCGCCATCGGACTGGCCAGAATGATCGGTGTTCGCCTGCCGCCAAACTTTAACTGGCCCTACTTCGCGACCAGTATCCAGAACTTTTGGCAGCGATGGCACATCTCGCTCAGTTCATGGATCCGGGACTACGTCTATATTCCGTTGGGCGGCAGCCGACACAGCCGGGCCCCCGTCGGATTTTCAATGGGTTGATCGCCTTTGGATTGTGCGGACTCTGGCACGGAGCGGCCTGGAATTTCGTCCTCTGGGGGTTGTACCACGGGCTCGGCCTTGGAGTGTGTGTTTCCTACCGCTACCTGCCCTTCGAGCTTGGTCGGAATCTCGAACGAATCTTTTCGAAATTGAGACCTGTCAATTGGCTTTTGACTCAGGCCTTTGTCTGGCTGGGCTGGCTTTTGTTCTTTACCCGGTCGATAAAGCGGTGAACATGGCGCGTCTGCTCTTCGTGATATGAGCCGTGCGTCACCCGTCCCACTGCTGGAGAAATCGGTCAACGGTTAAGTCCGGGCTTGGTTTTCATCGGGATTTTCGCAGGATTCAGCCTGATGGTGTTCGCCGGACGGTGGGCGGGTAAACAGAATCTTTTTGTTGCCTATGAGCGCAGTTATCCTCTGATCTCCCCTGAAGGATATTTTTACCCGTCGTTGGACAATCTCACAGAACTAGTGAGCCATGTGGCGTCACCGCGGAAAATTCTCGTTTTTTGGTCGGAGGTAATTCAGTCCTGTTGGGCGTGGGGCAGAAAAGGGATCAACTCTGGACTAAAGAACTCCAACGAGCCTTGGGTCCGGATTTTGCCGTGGTCAATCTGGCTTTTCGCGGCGGCCGCCCAACGGAAATGGGAGCTGTCGTAGCGAAGAAATATACGCGTTTGATCTATGTTGCGAATGCGGAGCCCATGTCGATGCTACTACCCTTGGCTGGGGGGCCTTATGAGTACTTGGATTGGGAGGCCCAGGCGAGTGGAGAATTGCCCAAAGGCACTTCCAATTCTGGTGTGAAGTCGTTTGCCGCGAACCGATTTTGTAGATCAACTTTCTAGAGACGAACGTGAGGCCTACAAATTTGCCTTCACGCAAGGAAAATCCTCGCTGCAAAAGGCCGGTTACCGTTCTACGCTGATTGGCCAGAACTGGACTGACGAAGACTTTGCGGACCGAGCGCACCTGACGGCCTCCCGGGGGCCAAAAGATGGCATCCGCCATCGCACCGGAAATCCAATCGATAGCTGTGCAACTCGGTTATCTCTCAGCGGCCCCGAAGGAACTCGGTCCGTAGGGGAAGGAAAACGATGTTAGCGGGGATATTAGATCATGTTGTTCGTAGGCTGTTTTTAAGCCGTTCTCGGGCTCCTGATGGCAATCTTAATCCACCGGTTGGCACCGAAAACATTTTGGGGCTTCGTTTCGGTGATTCTCGGACTCCTGATGGGAATTTTTTTCCATTATTTGATCTACCGCTTCACTCTTCCTACCAAGCCATTCGTCTACGTGGCATTTTAGTTTCCGGCTTTTATCTTACCTTACTTGCCTTATTCTATCTTACCGTCGCCGCTGAGAATCGTTCGAACGCCCAAAGCGGCGACAGAGGTCAAGAAGGAGGCGCGTTGGCTTAAGAGGCGAAGGAGTGAACGTCGAAAAACCGGATGAAAAGCCGAATCCCAGGTTTCAATTCTGACACCGGCACTGGCACTTCCCCGGTCCCCCGCCGAGCGATCTTCCTGGACCGTGACGGCGTTATCAACCGTCCTCTGATACGTGACGGTAAGCCGTTTCCACCGGTCAATGTGGACGAATTCGAGATTTTGCCGGGCGTTGCCGAGGCTTGCGAGGCACTTAAGAGACTAGGGTTTCTCCTGGTGGTGGCGACAAACCAACCGGATGTGGGTCGCGGAACTCTCGGTCGTGAGGAAGTGGAGACCGTCCATCGGTGGCTTTCTCAACAGCTGCCTATCGACTGTTTGATGGTTTGCTTCCATGGAGGCGTGGCCTTTGGCGATCCGTGCGACTGCCGCAAGCCGCAGCCTGGGATGTTGTTGGAAGCAGCCGAAGCCCTGAAAATTGATCTTGCAAAGAGTTTCATGATCGGAGATCGGTGGCGGGATGTCGACTGCGGTTTTAACGCGGGATGTCAGACGATCTTTATTGATTGGGGCTACGAGGAGAAATTGAACCGGGATCCGGACTTTCGTGCGCGTGACCTCCTCGGTGCGGCGCAACTGATCGAGCAATTGGATCAGACAAATGATGCAAGGACTTGAGAGCCTGGCGGTGAAGATTTTCGCAGATGGAGCTGATCTCGAAGGAATGATCAGCCTCTACCGAAATCCATTGATCAAAGGTCTTACGACAAATCCGACACTGATGCGTAAAGCGGGTATCCAGGATTACGAGTCCTTCGCGAAAGACGCTTTGGCTTTCATCAAGGATAAGCCGATCTCCTTTGAGGTGTTCTCGGATGATTTTCCGGAGATGAAACGGCAAGCGCTGAAAATTCGCGATTGGCAACAGAACGTGTATGTGAAGATTCCGATTACCAATTCTCGAGGCGAAACGTCTATTCCGTTGATCAGAGAACTTGCGGAGGCGCAGGTCCAATTAAATGTCACTGCCATCTTGACGTTGAAACAGGTCCGCGAGGTGAGTCAGGCTTTGCATCCTGACGTTCCTGCGGTTGTCTCGGTATTCGCAGGGCGAATCGCAGACACCGGAAGAGATCCTGTGCCGTTGATGAGTGCGAGTAAGGTGCTGCTGGAAGAGTTGCCTAAAGCTGAACTTTTGTGGGCCAGCGTTCGGGAAGTGTTGAATTTGATTCAGGCGGATCACTGTGAATGTGACATTGTCACCGTACCTCACGACATCCTCAACAAGGCTCTGAAGTTGGTCGGGACGAACTTGGGAGCTCTATCGCTTGATACCGTAAAGATGTTCGCACAGGACGCAGAGAAGGCTGGATTTACATTGTAGGTACCGCGATCAGATCAGAGCAAAGATTCTTAGTTTCAGCGCCTTTTTCCAGTTAGAGTCGATGGGCCTGAGAAGATCTCTCGATTGCGAGGCTGCAGGCGCTGCGATAATTGAATGCGGGATAACGCGCTTCTTACCTGCGCATCAGTCGGATTAGCGCGGGTGCCTGGACCACCAATTCCCGATCGTCACGCCGGCTCCCTTTCTTTTTCGGTACGAAAGACGAGTCGAAACTGAGTTGGATTTCAACAACGGTATCGGTCACTGGAAATCGGATTTTCGAGGTGTCGATCACGATTTGTAGTTATTTCCAGCGCGCTGGAATGTCGCAGGCGCTGTTTGCAAGCCTTCGTCTGCAACGATCGTTGCCTCGACAGTCGGCATCTTCAGCAGGTTCTTGTAGTCTGCGGGACCGGTTAACTGGATCACCGGGAACCGCTTCAGGATTGAGGTCGCCGCTTCAATTGACAAGCCGTGGCTGGTGATCCACCCCCCCCGAAAGGCCCAGGATTTTCGCGGTCGGGCGAACATAAAGCGTGGCGGTAAAGTCGGAGAAATGAATGATCCGAGCGACGATCAGGTTCTCGTCAGCCCAGAGTTTGAGTTCGTCCCAGTACTCAGCGATATGCTTGTAAAAGGGATAGATGCCCACTTTAGGGAGCGTCGTGAAAAACGCGAAATCACTCTGCTTGAGCAACGAGATAGCCGTCTCTCGATCAACCCCTAAAACTCCATTTCCAAGCGTCGGTTCGAACTCGATCAGTTTGCTCGACTGCTCGAACGCGCTGATGGTTGGAGGACCGGCGTTGAGCCAACCGGTAATGACGTCATAGGAAACTCCGGGACGAACCCAACCATTTTCACTGGCCAGATCGACCATCGCTTTGTCGAGTTCGTCCAATCGTTTAAGATCTTCGCGATGAGAAAAATCAGGCCGATGCCGCCTGGCTTGATCAAGTTGATTGTGCAGTCCAATGTCTTTCGCGCTTCCGATTGATGGATGTTTAAAGACATGACCATTGGAGATATTGAACGAAGCAACGTTTGATCGTACTGTTTTCGATGCCCGTGAACACTCATTTCCCGCCGCTCACTGTCGAAAATTACAAGCTCTTGCCAGAGACCGGGCCGCGGTATCAGTTGATCCAAGGCGATCTTTATATGACTCCTGCGCCGAACCGTTTTCATCAAGAAATATCCCGTAACCTGCAATTTGAATTGCACAGTTATTTGAAGCGCAACCCGATTGGTAAAATCTTCGATGCTCCCTTTGATGTTTATCTCGACGAGATCAACGTATTTCAACCGGATATACTAATTGTTCTGAATGAACGGCTCGGAATTTTAACCGAGGAAGGCGCAGAGGGCGCACCTGAGCTGGTCGTTGAAATTCTTTTGGCGAAGACCCGACGCCTGGACCTGGTGAACAAGAAACTGGAGTATGCGCGCGCCGGAGTCAAAGAACTCTGGATCATCGACCCTGAACCTCGCTCCCTCACGATCCATCAGTTGACTTCCGACGGAGTTGAAAAGATCCGCCAGCTCGGCAAAGAGGACAACCTCTCGACGGATCTGCTGCCAGGATTCAACGTTGCCATGGAAACGATCTTCGAGAGATGAGCGGAAGGAACTCGTGCCGGACCTGCAGAATAAACGCGTCCTGGTGACCGGGGCCGACGGCTTCATCGGCTCTCATCTGGTCGAACACCTGCTGCGGGCCGGAGCTCACGTCACGGCGTTGGCTCAATATAATTCCTTTAACTTCTGGGGCTGGTTGGAGGATGTTCCCACGTTAAAGCGGATTCAGGTCGTCACCGGCGATATTCGGGACAGCCATTTCTGTTTGAGCCTGACCAAAGAGGTGGACGTCCTGTTCCATTTGGCGGCTCTCATTCCAATTCCTTATTCCTACCGCGCTCCGGAGAGTTACGTGGAGACGAATATCAAAGGCACCCTCCACCTCTGCCAGGCCGCACGTCAGAGTGGAGTGGAGAAGTTTGTTCATCTCTCGACCAGCGAGGTGTACGGCACGGCCCAATATGTGCCCATCGATGAGAAGCATCCTCTCCAGGCCCAATCGCCCTATAGCGCCTCCAAAATTGGCGCAGATGCCATCGCAACGAGTTTTTATAGTTCGTTTCAACTCCCGGTGATCATCGCTCGCCCGTTCAACACCTACGGCCCGAGGCAGTCCGCTCGCGCGGTGATTCCGGTCATTATTTCGCAAATCGCCGCCGGTGCAAAAAAAGTTAAACTTGGAGAGTTGACGACGACTCGCGATTTTACGTTCATCGACGACATGTGTCGCGGCCTCTTGACGGTGGCCAGCCTGGATGGCGCTGGTGGCGAAGTCTTTAACATCGGTTCGAACCGTGAGATATCGATGGGTGATCTTTTTCGATTGATCGCGGAGATCATGGGCAGCGACGCCCAGATTGATCTCGATCCTGATAGGCTCCGTCCAACCGGCAGTGAAGTGCGGCGCCTTCGCTGCAATGCCGATAAACTTCGGAAGGCTCAAGGCTTTCAGCCGGAGATCTCGCTCCGTGAGGGTCTAAAGCAGACGGTCAATTGGTTTCGAAATCCGAACAACCTGCGCCGCTACAAAGAATCCCTGTACAATGTCTAAGCGGGTGGTGATCCTGGCCGGCGGAACGGGAACTCGGTTGCAGCCTTACACGGTCGTTCTTCCCAAGCCGCTGATGCCGATTGGTGATTATCCAATTCTCGAGGTAATTATCCGCCAACTCGCCCGTCAGGGATTTACGGACGTGACACTGGCCGTCAATCATCAGGCAAATCTCCTGAAGGCTTTTTTTGGAGATGGAGAAAAATGGGGCGTTCATCTCGACTATTCATTGGAAAAAAAGGCAATCAGCACGGTCGCGCCTCTCGCCTTGATTCCCGATCTGCCGGAGAATTTTCTTCTGATGAACGGCGACGTGCTCACCGACTTCGATTTCTCCGGCTTCCTTGAGCGTCACGTGCAATCTCAACGGCTCTTCACCATCGCTGCGGCTCAGCGCTGGCAGTTGATCGATTATGGGGTTTTGCAAATCGATTCTTCGCGCCGTTTAACCGGGTTCTCCGAGAAGCCGCAAACGGAATACCTCGTTAGCATGGGTGTGTATGCGGTCAACCGGCGAGTGCTCCAGTTTGTGCCGCTTGATTCCAAGTACGGATTTGATGATCTAATGAAGGATTTGCTTGGAAAGAATGAACCGGTCACCGTAGAGCCCTACACCGGCTATTGGCTAGATATTGGCAGGCCCGATGATTACATGCGTGCTGTCGAGGAATTCGAAAAGCGCAGAGAGCAATTTCTCCCGGCTGGGTAAACGTTACACTTACGGAGGCCTGACACCGAAAGGGGTTTATCGCAAGGAGGCCATGAAAGTTCTGATGGTCTTGCACGCTTCTCTCCCTGTTCTTCTTTTCCCTGGCGATGAATGTTCGGAACAAAAGCGTTCTCGTAACCGGAGCCGATGGTTTCATTGGTTCCCATCTTGTGCCGGCCCTCATGGCGGCCGGATATAACATTTTCACTCACACGCGGCGCGAAGGAGACATCCGGAATTGTCCACTGAGTTACGAAGGTATTGGTCATGTCTTCCATCTGGCTGCTCGGACCTTCGTTCCAGACAGCTGGTCGGCACCGTTGAGCTTTTATGAAGTCAACGTTCTCGGTACCGTGAACGTCCTCGAATTCTGCCGCGCTCGCAGCGCTTCACTGACATTGATGAGTTCCTATGTCTATGGCCGGCCTACGCGTCTGCCGATCTCCGAGGAGGACCCCTTGGGTGCGTTCAATCCGTATAGCCACACCAAGATTCTTGCGGAAGAAACTGGTCTCTATTACCAGAGGCAATTCGGCGTGCCGGTGACAATTGTCCGGCCGTTCAATGTCTATGGGCCGGGCCAGGACAGGAGATTTTTGATCCCCAAAATTCTCACCCAAGCCATTGACCCCGGCCTCGCGGTCATGGTTGTCGCGGACCTGCGTCCTCGGAGAGATTACCTCTTCATTGCTGATCTGATTCGTCTCCTGGTCGGTACTGCGTTTCGGAGGGAGGGGGGCATCTTCAACGCCGGAAGCGGGTTGTCGTGGGGAGTGGGAGAAGTGATTTCCGAAGTGAACGAACTCCTGCCGATGTCTAAGCCCGTTCAGGCCAACGGGCCTTTGCGCCCGGACGAGATCCTAGAAGTCATTGCAGATATTTCGCGAGCTCGACACGCATTTAGCTGGGAGCCACGGGTGCCATTTCGCGACGGCCTGCAAATGACATTAACTTCGCTCCGCGAATCGTTAGGATTGAGGCCGAACGCTGAAACGCCGACCCCTGAACGCTGAACGCCCCTACGCCAATGACAATCGATATTATCTTGCCCGTTTACGAAGAAGAGGAAGGGCTGCCAATTTTTCATGCGGCCCTCTCCGTCGTCGTGGCCGGTCTTACACGGTTTCACAACTTTCGAATGATTTATGTGCTTGACCGATGCCGTGACAATTCGGTCGCCGTTCTCAAAGATATTGCGACCAAAGACTCGCGGGTTACGGTCTTACACTTATCACGCCGATTTGGGCATCAGATGTCGTTGGTTGCGGGCCTGGATCATAGTGATGGGGACGCTACCATCCTGATGGACTGCGATATGCAGCATCCTCCGGAAGTTATCCCGAAGCTGTTGGAAAAATTTGATCAAGGGTACGATGTCGTGCAGGCGATCAGGACCTATGACGCTCGAATTCACCCGGCGAAAAAGTGGACGTCTAGTGTCTTCTACAAGATCCAGAATTGGCTTTCTCCAATCGAGATTCCTGTTGGGGCGGCCGACTTTCGCCTGATTTCGCGTAAGGTTCGAAATGTCTTTCAGTGTTCCATCCGCGAGCATAATCAATTCCTGCGTGGATTGTTTCAATGGGTTGGTTTCAGTCAAGCCACCGTGGAGTTTGTCAGTCCACCGAGAGAGGCAGGGGCAACCAAATATCGAATTCTCAATCTTTTCACGTTTTCAGTCACGGGCATCACTTCATTCTCCAAAGTGCCGCTCCGGTCGGCCGCGTTCGTCGGTTTTATTATCTCGGCTCTGAGTGTGCTCTACGGTCTTTTCGACATCGCGGTCTATTTGACCGTCGGACATTTGCCCCCAGGATACACATCTCTGATCGTCGCGGTCTCGTTTATGGGCGGTTTACAGCTGACCGTCCTCGGAATACTGGGTGAATACCTGGGGGCGGTGTTCGACGAGGTTAAACGGCGTCCTCTTTATATCGTCGATGAGACGATCGGAGGTGCCGCCCCAGTGGGATTCGAGTCAGGTGCCCGGTCCGATCGCCCAACCACAGCAGACACAGGATCAGGAAGCCGGCGCTGGTGCACGCAAGACCCGCGGCCAATCCTGGCGGAGCGAAACGCATCTCAACGCGGTGTCGCCCGGCGGTTTGGATCTGGATCCCGCGGACACATCCGTAAACAGCGTAGATAGGTGCGGGTTGCCCGTCTACCGTAGCGGTCCAGCCAGGGAAAAATGAATCTGCAACCACGAAGAAGCTGCGGCCGGATGTTTCAACTTCCCACTGGAGCTCCGTCGCTTCCAGTTTCTCGCCGAGGATGTTGCCCGGTGCCATTTGCATGTCGGTGTTTATCCCTTCCACAACGGCCTCTTCGGCAGGGTTGAAATCAGGTCGTTTCATCCACGACAGCGCGTCATCCAGATCCTGCGCGGGTCTTATACGGTGAACGAACCGGAACCGGGGAAGGACAGTCGGGTTCTCAAAGATTGTGATGCCGTTGGGCGTCACTGCAATGGGAGAAAACACCTTGGCCGCTCCACGGCCGCTCTCTATATTCAGTGTTACCTTTTCGATGGCTTGTCTGGTCTCCGCAGAGAGCACCATCAGATAGCGCGTTCCAAGGAAGGAGAGCATTTTGTAATTTTGCAGGTTTGCGATGGGCATACCTCCGCCCGCGTTAAATCCGGTCACCGCCTGGTAACGTTTCGGCCAGAACGGCCCATAGTCATTGATCACCGGCAGCGCACTGAGCACGTTCAACAACGGATACGGATAGATCGTGCTGAGATGATAAGTCGAGGTGAGACGTGCCATCGGCCCGTTATCGAAATCGACCGGAAATAAGCGATAGTGATCGCGATCGAAACGGCTCGCACGCAGGATCTCTGACTCGGGTCGGCTCGCACTGCCGTACATAAGCGCGGTCGATGGGTTGTCGTACATTCTCCGCGCGGCGAAAAATGTGTCGGCCAGGATCAAAATGGGAATCGCGATCAAAGCGGTGACCCGCAGCCGCCTCCGAGCCAAAAGAAAGAGTATTCCTCCAGTCAAAGCGAAGAATAAGAACGGCATCACCAAAGACGGACTGTCCCAGGACAGATTTCGGATGATGGCCTGCTTCACAGCTCCGAAGGTGTAAAGATAATTCACATGCACGGAGTCCGGAATGAGATACCACCAGCCTTCGGCCAGGGAGCGAAGCGCGACAACAGCCAGAATTGCGATGCCTAGAAGGAATGAAAGTTGGGCGAATGCTCGACGCGCCAGGGTCGCGGCGTTCTCTTTGGTCAGGAGGCTATCCAGGCCGATTGCGGCGATGACGCTCAATGCCAGACCAACTTCGAAGAGGTGCCTGGCAGGCACCCGAAACAGGTTGTAAACCGGCACCCGAAACAGGAGAAGATAGATCGGAGTTGCCCCGCCAAACGACATCAATAGGGCAATGACCGCGACTGCACTCCAGAACTTCAGCTCGCGGCGCGCTGTCCGCCAAGCGGAAAGGCCTGCCAGTGCCAACGTCAGTGGCAATATTCCCAAGTACGCGTAGACTTCGGCCACAAAAACGGTGGTGTCCGGAGCGTAATCAGGAATTTGGCGATTCACCCCGCCGAACAGGTTTGGGATCAAAAACGTGAGAAGCTGGAAGGGCGGGAAATTATCAGAGGTGAACATTCCATATGTGATCCTTTCCCGAGTGAAAGCCGGCAGCGTGGCAGCGACCGAGAACAACGGGAGGCTGCCCAGCAGGCCGCCTATTCCCAGCACCACAAATTCTGCGAAAACGATATGCGCGACCTTTGTTTTAAAGCCTTGCATTGACGGTGTACGGGCAAAGCAGAAGGGAACATAGGCAATGGCCACCACGGTCGAGTAGAGCGTGATTTGTGGAAAACCGGCCAGAATGGAGAGCGCCACGGGCACCGCGGCATAGCCCAGATCCAGAACCCGCAGTCGCTCTGCGTACTGATGAATGAAATGCAGGGTCAGAGGCAACCACACCGCGGCGGAGAGAATGTATTCATGACTTTTATGGGCGGTCATGAATCCGCACAACATGAATATCAGGCCGCCGGCGAACGCTGAGTAATTCGTGAGTCGAAGCGAGCCCAGGTATAAATATACAAAGAGACCGGCCAGCGCGTAGTGGATCAGGAGAAATAAATTGAATCCAAAGGTGTTCGGAAAGATGGATAACAGGATGAGACTGGGCGGATAAAATGATTGATAGAGAACGTCGGCAAACACGAACTTTCCTGATTGGACGTAGGGGTTCCAGGGGCAAAAAGAAGTGGAAAAAGTCTTGGCAGCAATCCCCTGGATGAATGCATCCCCGCCACCGACCAAATGGGTGAAGGGGTTAACCGCGCCTGCCTGAATCACCCAGGCCAGTATCAGGTAGAGCAAAGCGATTCCCGCTGATCGCCGCAGTGTCTGCCCCTGAGGTCCGTGAATTGATGAAATGGGATTGTCTGGTCTGTGGTGGGGAACTGCGTCCATCCCGTGTACCCGGATTACTGAGGTGCGAAGAATGCAAATTCACGACCGCTAATTTCACCTTGTCGGAAGAGCAACTGCGGCAACTCTATACAGCTGGTTATTTCACTGGCAACGAATATCGCGACTACGTCGCGGACCGTTCCGTCATCGAAAAACAATGCCGTCTCCGTCTCCGAAGATTGCTGCCCTTTGTCACAGACACCCGTTCCAAGCGCCTGTTTGAGATCGGGTGCGCCCACGGATTTTTCCTCGAAGTGGCCAGGACCACATTCCGGTCGGTAGAGGGAATCGATATTTCGGACGACGCCATCGCCTACGCGCGCCAACATTTGGGTCTAGAGGCACGAAGCGCGGACTTTTTGACCCATCAGTTTGGTGTCCAACCGGACCTTATTTGCCTTTGGGACACCATCGAGCACCTGTCTGAGCCTGACCTTTATCTCCAGAAAATGGCCGATTCGCTCCCTCCCGGAGGTCTTCTCGCGTTAACTACCGGGGACCTTGACAGTTGGCTGGCCCGCGCCAGAGGTCGCCGATGGCGTCAGATCCATCCCCCGACTCATCTGCATTACTTTTCACGAGAAACCCTCAGCCGGTTACTCCAGCGTTACGGGTTCGTCATCAAGTTCATTGGTCGGGAAGGAATGTTTCGCAGTGTCGATACCATGGCTTACATCCTTCTTTGCCTGAAACACCAGCGGCCTAATCTCTACGCTACCTTAAAAAAGGCGCATCTTCTCAATTGGGACCTGTACCTGAACCTCGGGGATATCGTCTTCGTCGTCGCTGAAAGAAGATGACCGAAACACGGAGTGGTGGAGTGGTGGAGCGGTGGAGCGGTGGAGTGGTGGAGCGGTGTGATGGTAAACAGGAAGAATAAGAATCGGGGGTATCAGCAACTGCGTGTTTGGCAAGATGCGGTCACGCTCTACGTCGAGACCTGTCGACTTTTTAGGCCCGAGGCATTTGAAATGAAGCGGGTGATTGGACAAGCGATCGCTTCTGCCGACTCTGTCCACCGGAATATCGCCGAGGGTTATTGCCGCAGGTCGATCCGAGAATACATTCACCATCTCTATATCGCCGTAAGCTTGCTCGGAGAAAGCGTGTCCGGCTACCACGCTTATCGCAAGGCAGATCAGCTCTCCGCAGAAAACTTCGAAATTCTCGATCAGCAGGCATTTAAGCTCGAAAACGGCCTTCTCCGTTTGATCGAATCTCTAGAACGCAAGCGGGATTCTGGTACCTGGACAGAAACGCTCACGTCAACGAAGCGAACACCATCTATACGAGCGAAAATCCCAATTATTTAAGTCCCCAGGAGTGATAAGCCTCCGCCACTCTACCACTCCATCACTCCGTCACTCCACCTCTCCATGCTTCACTCTCCCCCCCGAATCTCAGTGATCACCCCGTCCTACAATCAGGGGCACTTTATTGAGGAGACGATCCGGAGTGTGCTTCAACAGAATTATCCTAACCTGGAATTTTCGGTCTTTGATGGGGGAAGCACTGACCAAACGGTCGACGTTCTAAAGAAGTATTCAGCCCAATTAAGCTTCTGGCGTTCCGAAAGGGATGGAGGCCAGGCCGCAGCGATCAACGAAGGTTTTCGACGTGCGACGGGCGATATCCTCTGCTGGTTAAACAGCGATGACCTCCATCTTCCGAACACACTCTCGACGGTGGAGAGCTTACTGCGCGACTCTCTCGATCAACCGATCGTCGTCTATGGAGGATGCGAAATGTTCAACCACGGGACGCTTCAAACAGAGCTCCGGCGGGTGACATCCTTCAGCCAGAGATTGCTGGAAACGGTCGACTTTATCGATCAACCGAGTGTCTTCTGGACGCGAAAGGCCTGGGAGATTGTCGGGCCGCTCGACGAGAGTTTGCACTTCGGCTTCGATTGGGAGTGGTTCCTTCGCGCAGGGAAAACCTGCCGATTCCTGGCGACCGAAGCGTTGCTGTCAAGGTACCGAATTCATCAGGCCCACAAATCCGGTACCGGCGGCAAAAAGCGGTGGATCGAACTCCTGGCGATCGTGCGCCGCCATTCTCCGCCCGATGTGGTCCGCCACTACGAGTATCTGGTGCGGAGAGATTCCGCCCGCGGGTGGTTGAATAAGCGGATGCGTTTATATCTTGCGCTCAAGGGTCCTTTCCGGGCGTATGCAGACCCGGTAGCGACACTCCTCAGCCCACCCTTCTGGCTCTTGCCTGCTGGCATTCAGCGAAAAACTCTCTGGCAAATCTCCGGCATTCGTTGAAGTGACGGCTCAACAAGGCTCGGCGGCTTGATGGAACTTGCTTCGTCGCTCCACTTCAAGGAAGAACGAGATTTACCTGGTTTTGCTAGGAGCACTCAAAGAGCGCTCTAAAGAACGAAGAATGCGAGGATTACCTAATTTTTCCATGATCGTAATAAATTCTCAACCCCTTGAGTGACATGAGTAACTTGAAAACTAGGCCCTAGAACCGCCTTCTATTTACTCTGAAGGGTATTGATTTTATTATATATAATAAACGAGGTTAGTTCGCAATTGACGCCCACCTGGTCAATTTTAATTTTCAAACCGTTAGTTCACAGCGCTCCACCATTTATCTGCCGGTCGACCTAACTTACCGCCCGAGTCCGCTGGCGATCGTCGTCTGATGCCGACGGTTAGGTAGGTACTCGAGGGAAAAGGCTGCACACGCCCGAGGATCTTATGGTGCAACGAAAATCTTGTCATCCAGTCTAGTGGTTCTTATTCTCCCGGTTAGACCAGGCGGGCATGGCTGAATTCTAAGGTGGAGGCATAGGAAGACGCCTCAACAAATGAAGTACTTTGGCTGGCTCGTCGCTACTGACAATTTTGAGGAGGCGAAAACGTAATTTATGAAGGACGCCATTTACGTAAGTCATGCCTATGAGGATAAGAGCATCGCTGATGCAATTTACGGAAAGCTTGAATCTGCCCACCTGAAATGCTGGAAAGCTACCCGGGGTACTGCGGCACTCGAAGACTGGAGAGAACCCGGTCGAAAGGCCATCGCGTCCAGTCGTGTGATCGTCGTTGTGCTATCCGAAAATGCCAACGCGGCGCCGCATCTGGAAAGAGAAATCGCCCTTGCTATCTCTTTGCGGCGGATCCTCGTTCCCTTCCGTCTGGCCGAGACAACACCGCTGCCCGAGATTCGTTTTTATCTCAGCAAAGTTCCCTGGCTGAATGCCTCTAACCCACCTGCCGAAGAACATCTGGAGGCGCTAACTGACCGCATCACGAAGCTGATGTCCGGTTCCATTGGCACCGGGAAGAAAACAGCATCGTTCAGCCTAACGAACTCCCGGTTCAATGATTCAAAAGGTTCTGATAACCGAATCCTGAGAATTTTGAAATGGGCTTCGCTCGCAACATTCCTTTGTGCGGGAATGTTATTTCTGTGGCTTGTACTCCGGCAAACGAAAGAATGGGCGTCTTTAGCGGAGAACCGCCGTCGATTGCCTCAGGCTGTTGGAGACGCATCGGTGTCAAATCAAGCCTCGGTATTTACGCGTTTCGGCTTGTGGCAAGGCGCCAACAGTAGCCCCACGCCTTTGGTTCAGGGATCCCAGGATCCGCCCCTCAACATGCCGGCCGAGTCAGGCAGCGCGACTTCTTCACCACAGGGCGATGTTACCCCGGCGGAGCGAGCTGCGGGGTTGGCTTCGGAGCCTGGCTCTCGTCACTTACCACCCGTCGCCCATCGGGTCTCACCTGACCGTCATCCACAATTTCCGGGAACTCAGGTGAGAGAGGCGCGAAAAATTGCGGACCTTGAGAACCAACGCGATTCCCTCCGAAGCCAGCTAAAGGAGACTGAGGCAGATGCTCTGGCAACGCAAAAAAATGCTGACCGAGCGACTAACCAGCGTGACGAGCTCCGAACTCGGCTAAGCGAGAGCGAAGAGAAGAGGCAAATTGGCCAGGAAAATCTTGAGCTCCTGGCGAGAGAGCTGGATAAACTTCGAGATCAGCTGAAGGAATCTGAGGGCAGGGCGCTCACGCTCCAAAAGAACGAGGAGCTTATCAGGAGTCAGAGTGACGCGCTCCAGATTCGGCTCCAGGAAACTGAGGGTGAGGCCCAAGCGGCCCATAAGGACGCGGACCTTGCGACTCGCCAGCGTGATGCTCTCCAAAGCGAAATCGGCGAACTGAGAGATAGGGCTCAACAAGCAGAAGCGGATGCCAATCTGGCGGCCGGCCAACGGGATGTAGCAGTAGCCGAGCTGAAAAAGAGTGAGGAAGAGGAGTCGCGAGAAAAAAGGACGCGATTCAACCAACGCGCTGTTGATCTTGCCGAATCACCTGAGAGTGCGCCAGATACTCAATTCGAGCAAGTCCGGCGGGATGCCCAACCGGCGCGCGAGAACGCTGAATTAGCACAAACGCTGCCACCAAATCCAGGCCACAATGTTAAGCCTGCGCCCTTCACACAAACCTTAGATTCCTTTGTTCAGCCCGCTGGGCCCTCGGGTAATTAACCCAATGGTATGAAGCCAAAATTCTGTGCTATGGATGCCTCTTTCCTGGCCATTCTGCTATTGCTGCTCTCGATTCTACGCGCAGAGACAAGTGAGATTCTCTATGAAGATAAGTTTACTAACCTGGATCCGAGCTGGGGCATACCAGGTGAGCGGCTGAGCGTGGAGGATGGTAAGCTTACTCTTAAGCCCGCACCGGACACCACTCAGAGTGTCCTCAATCAAGCAAACGTTTTCACAGACGCGGACATAAGCGTCGATATCATCTTGCCTGTCGGCGATGTCAGCGTACCGGGCGGCTTGATTTTTTGGGCCAAGGACCTCAGGAATTTTTACTGTCTCTGTATTGACGCAGCCGGTTATTTCAAGATCAGCCGCTATGTGACTGATCGATGGCTGCAACCCGTCGGTTGGATCGAAAGCGAAGCAATCAAGAAGGGAATAGGACAGGTCAACAAATTGCGAGTGGTCACCAAGAGCCATCAGGCGACCGCTTATATCAATGACCAGCGCGTTGCGACGTTTACTGGACAGCCTCCTCAGGGGGGCGGCTGCGTTGGAGTATCAGGAGGATCGCCAGAAAATGCGCAGAATACCTGGCAGTTTACCGACCTGCAAGTGATGGACCTCCAGTCGCCCTCCGTGGAACCCTCGCCACTGGCTGTTCAATCGCAAACCCCCAGCGCCCAACCCTCCTCATCATCTGCTGCTGAAACCCAGCAGCAGGCCTCTTCCCCGGCTCAGCAACCCGTGAACCGAGTGGCCTTGAAACTCCATGGCTCAAACACCATTGGAAAGGAACTCGTCCCGGCATTGTGCGAGGAATTTCTAAAATTCGAGGGTGCGATCTCCGTTCAGCGCAAACCGGGACAAAAGGAGGATGAGACAGATGTCGAAGCAGTTTTACAGAGCCAGTCCACTGAACCGTTGACCTTCGAGGTGCAGGCTCACGGTTCCAGAACAGCTTTTGAAGATTTGGCCACCGGGAAGTGCGACATAGGCATGGCCTCGCGGCGGATTACTCCGGAGGAGGCCCGGCAGTGCGCGATGGCCGGGTTGGGTGATATGTTCTCGCCTGGATGCGAAATCGTGCTCGGTTTGGACGGGATCGCGGTGTTTGTCAATAAAAGCAACCCGGTCAAGGCGCTGTCCAAGCAGCAACTGGCCGATATTTTTAGTGGCAAAACAACCGACTGGTCGCAGGTGGGAGGCAATTCAGGGACAATCAATCTCTACGCCGGCGATGAGAACTCGGGTACTTTTGACACTTTCAAGTCGCTGGTGCTCGAAAGCAGACCCCTATCGACCAAGGCTTCGCGTTACGAGAATAGTGCGAAACTTTCGGATGAAGTGGCCGCGGACGCGAGCGGGATTGGTTTCACGGGGATGGCGTTCGTACGCGGTAGTAAACCTCTCGCCATATCAGAGGAAGGTGGAACTGCGTTATTGCCGACTCCTTTTACTGTTGCGGCAGAGCGCTATCCGCTCTCGCGCCGGCTCTACCTGTATGTTCCGGCAAATTCCAGGAATGAATGGACCCAGAAGTTCGTGGAATTTGTTCTTTCGGAACTGGGAGGCCCTTCCAAGTTAACGCCGAGCGGTTTTTTCGCTCGCAAATACGTTGAGTCCGCGCAGACAAAACTGGAAGTCTTCTCCTGGTGGACCTCTGGCGGCGAGGTTGCGGCGCTCAATGCGCTATTTGACCGTTACAAGAAACTGTATCCAGGAGTCGGAGTGGTGAACGCCACCGTGGCGGGCGGTAGCGGTTCGGCTGCTCGGCCGATCCTGCAAACCCGTCTGGCCGTCGGGAATCCGCCGGACACTTGGCAAAGCCACCCCGGTTGGGAGTTGCTCGGTCAGTACGTGGAACCCAATTACTGCGAGCCGGTGACCGACTTATACCAGAGTGAGGGATGGGACAAGGTTATTCCAAAAACCTTGGTCAACATGGTGACTAAGGACGGCAACACCTACGCCGTATTGACGGGCGTCCATCACGGGAACGTACTTTGGTACAACAAGAAACTCCTCGACCAGAACGGAATAACGATCGGCGATAAGATGACATTCGATGAGTTTTTCGCAGCCTGCGACAAGTTGAAAGCGGCGGGAATTTCAGCTCTTGGCGTGGGCGATTCAGGGGTTTGGGCTTCTGCCCAGCTTTTTGAAAACACGCTCCTCGGAGTGGTTGGACCACAGGGGTGGGCGGATTTGTTCAGCGGCAAAATGAAGTGGAACGATCCCCAGGTAAAGCAAGCGTTGGGCTACTTTGCCAGAATGCAGGAGTATCTCAATCCGGATCATGCCACTCTGAGTTGGGATCAAGCCGTCCAGGAGCTTATGGCGGGCAAAGTGGCGTTCACCTCCATGGGTGACTGGGCGGACGGGGAGTTTATTAAAGCTGGCCTGAAGGAAAAGGAAGACTTCGGCTGGGTCAATCATCCTGGTACGGATGGCTCTTTCATTGTCGTCGCGGACGGATTCACCTTGGCTAAAGGTGCTCCGCACAAAGAGGCCGCCATGGCCTGGCTGAAAAGCATCGGCAGTAAGGAAGCGCAGGAGGTCTTTAGCCCTCTTAAGGGATCAATCCCGGTTCGAACCGATGTCGACAAGTCAAAGTTTGATGGCTACCACCAATGGTCAATGACAGAATTTGCCAAGGACGCTCTTCTCCCCAGCTGCGTCCATGGAGAAGCTGCCCCAGCCGTTTTCCAGGATGCGCTCAACGCTGCCATAACCGCTTTCCTGTCAGACAAGAACCCCGAAAATTTCACTGGCGCACTGATGCAGGCGGCGGGCAAACCTGGTCCGGCGGCGACCGGAATGCTAAGTTTCGCTGGCAAGGCTATTAAAATCGAAACGCCAAAGCTTCCCCGGCGGGCACCCCGCCGGTACGTGAAAGAAGTCAGCGGTGCCGGAAGACTGAACCTCGACTTTCAATTTCCCGCTGGGACGAGTCAGTTTGATGGCAATGCATCGCAAGATCTGGACCGTCTAGTAGAGCTACTGGCAGATCCAAACTACCAGCAACGGAGCCTTCTGTTGTTCGGGTTCTCCGATGACGCTGGCGGAGCCAAAAAAAATCTAGCCCTTTCCAAGGACCGCGCCAAAACGATCGCCGATCAATTGCAGATGCGAGGCATAAAACCATCGGTGGTCAAAGGATTCGGCAAAGAGATGCCAATCGCTTCAAACGACACGGAGGATGGCCGCGAGAAGAACCGGCGAGTCGAGGTTTGGCTCCGTTGACTAATCAAATCTCGCCCTTTCCCGCTCGATGGGTGAGCTGGGCAGCGGGCAAGGCACGAACGGCAATTGGGCGCAGGCCACAACCTAAATCTCCGGTGGTTCCCGCCACTGCCGGGAGACCGGCGGCCATTCCTGCCGCGCCCCATCTTTAATTTGCGAGAAGTCTGGCGCGCGGGTGGGAGCGATACCCAGCCGGAGCTGGTGGGCCAAGGACATCGCGTCGAAAGGCGCATGCACTTTGGCGTCGTTGTCGAAGTAAACAAAAACTGCCCGTTCTTTTGCGGGTGGTCGTTCGTCCAGCAATCGCGTTCCGGCGGGCGTTTTCCCTTTCGCCCAGGTACGCACCTTGCGCCCCCATCTCCCAAGTGCTTCCGGAGGCGGATAATTCCATCCGGAGATGCCGATGCGAGTTTCCCCCATGTTAGCGTCAGCAATGGTTTGGACCACTGGGTTCAGGCAGTCCAGCCCGACTTGATCGAAGCGTTTGAATCATAGACCTTACGGTTCGCACCAACTGCCGGCAAAGCGTCTGAGCAATGAGCCGCCCAAGGTTACAATCCTAGGGCCGACTCAATCATCCGCTCTTCGTGGAAGCTGCGGCAGAAGAGATAGCGCAATCCGAAGTTCCACGTACGCACTTACGAGAGCAGCAAGCGTGAAGCCTCTATTAAGACCACTTGGGTTGGGAAGAATCCAGGCCATCGTCCCGGCAAACTCAGTTGGGGTGCGGCCCCAGTCGAGGTCTGGCCGACCGATCATGGCCGACAAGGCGCGCTTTCCGAGAAAGGCGATCGAACGAGGTGCGTAATGGTGCATCTTGGCTTCAAATCCGAGTCGGGCTTTTCTAAATTCCTTTGGCGAGACCTCAGCCGCACTCTTGGTCGGCCGTCGAACGACTGCGGTGATGCCGCAGCCATATTCGAGCAAACGCCGCTCTTCTTGCGGTTGGAGGCGTACATCAGTGAAACCGGCGAGATGCAGCACCGTCCAGAAACGGTTGGTTCCATTCGAGAAGTTGTGGCCAGCGGCGGCGGCGCTCGAAGCTGGATTGAGACCGCAGAAGATCACGTCCAAGCCCGTGGCGAGGATATCCGGTTCATAAGTGATCAAACCAACCTCCTCATAAACTTCCATGGGCGAAAACAGATGGTTACATCGCGACTTGGACGAAGTTTACGTGCTTCGATGAGGTTACGCGAGGCCTCACACGCGAATAATCAGTATGCCGCTCGAAGTTCCGTTCCCTCTGCCGCCCATGGAAGCTCTCTCCGTGGACACCATCCCCGAGGGTGAGGACTGGCAATACGAGCCTAAGTGGGACGGTTTTCGCTGTCTGGCTTTTCGCGATGGCGGAAACGTCCACCTTCAATCCAGGTCATTGCAGCCGCTCGCGCGATATTTCCCCGAGGTGGCGGAGGCGCTGGCTGAATTGGATGCGAATCATTTCGTCCTCGATGGCGAAATCGCCGTCCCGGAAGGGCGAGGCTTATCGTTCGATGCGCTTCTGCAGCGGATTCACCCCGCGGCTTCGCGCGTCAAGCGACTCGCGACGGAGACGCCGGCGATCTACGTTGTGTTTGATCTTCTCGCCGTCGACGATGGCAAGGCACTGCTCTCGATCCCCCTGCGCGAACGCCGCGCGCGCTTGGAGCAATTCGCAGCTCAGTATTTCGTAAAGGGCGGCTTGATCCGCTTGTCTCCGGTGACCGATAAGCTGGCCCAGGCGAAAAAATGGCTGTCTCAAACCGGCGCTACGCTTGACGGCATTATCGCCAAGCGACGCGACCTGGAGTATCGAGCCGGCGAGCGCGACGGGATGCAGAAGATCAAAAACTTCCGCAGCGCGGATTGTGTGATCGGTGGTTTTCGTTACGGCGCGAAGTCAAAGGTCGTGGGCTCTCTTCTCCTCGGCCTCTATGACTCGAAGGGCTTGTTGCATCATGTCGGCTTTACCTCCGGCATCGCCGCCGCTGACCGCCCAGCTCTGACCAAAAAGCTCGAAAAGCTGATCACCCCACCTGGTTTTACAGGGTCCGCTCCCGGCGGCCCAAGCCGCTGGAATCAGGGGAAGGAAAATACGTGGCAGCCACTGCAGCCCGAACTCGTCATCGAGGTCTGCTATGATCATGTCACCGGAAACCGTTTCCGCCACGGTACGAAACTGTTGCGCTGGCGGCCAGACAAGTCACCTGCGCACTGCACAATGGATCAACTTGTGCAGAAAAAGTCCGATCTCCTCCAGTTGCTCAAATAGCAGCTGTCATGCGATGGACCGTAGACTTGGCAGGCGCTGTTTCAGCGTCAGCAAGGGCGCGAATAAGTCGCCTTGTTTCTCCACCCGTTGGAGCGCCGCATCGCTGGTGAATTCCAATGGAGCGGCACCTTCCTTCGCGGTTGATTCTACTTCCTGCCAGTTGACTGGCGTCGAGACGGTTGGCTGCGGTTTTGCGCGCAGGGAATAGACGTTCACCGTGGTTTTGTGTTCGTCATTCTGACTCCAATCAATGAGCACCTTCCCTTTGCGAAGCGCCTTCTGCATGCGGGAAACAACATGCTCGGGATGGTCCCGCTCCATTTTCTCCGCGAGCGAGTGGGCGAACGCCTTCGTCTTCTCGTAGGTCGCGGCGGTATTGAGCGGAACGTAAATTTGCAGGCCCTTCGAGCCGGAGGTTTTGGCGAAGGATTGCAGTCCCAGCTCATCGAAGATGGCACGCAGCCACAGCGCGACGCGGCAGCAAAGCATCATGTCGGCAGGCGCACCTGGATCGAGATCGAAAGCGAGCGAGGTGGGCCGGGTGATGGCTGGCGCACGGTGCAAGAAGGTGTGCAGTTCCAAGTCGGCGAGGTTCGCCGCCCAAACGAGTGCAGGCAGATCGTTCATCAAGCAATAGTCGATCTTTCCTTCCTCTCGTTGCGAAGGCACCTCGGTTGTCTTCACCCAGTCCGGTCTGTGCGAGGGACATTGCTTCTCGTAGAAGAAGAAGCCGTCCACACCATCAGGATATCGCTTCAGGGTGATCGGACGGTTTTTCAGGTGCGGCAAAAGCACCGGCGCGATGCGAATGTAGTAGTCGATGACCTGCCCTTTCGTAAAACCCGCCGCCGGATACAGCACCTTTTCGAGGTTCGAGACCATGACTTTTTTACCTGCAACTTCGATCTCAACTTTTTTGCTCATGTTGCGTACCTACTAAAGAGATCGCTTCCCGTTGCAAAGGTGAGGGTAATAATCACCGATGAAGCGAGTCTTTCTCCGCTGCAAGCGAGGAGTCGACCAAATTTGCACAGTGTTTCGACCTGCGAGAGCCGGCGCTACCAATGGTCTCGACGGATTTTAAAGACGCCTGCTTGTCGCAGTACAACAAGCAGGTGAACGAGTCTGTGCGAGAACTTCGATCTTTGGATGAATCCCGCGGCGCAATCCGCCATTTGACTTTCAGCTCACGTTTTGTCTGGGGATGCGGGGCAACTGACAGGACGATTGCTTGGCGACAAAACTCCGAGTATGCTCAGCCGCTTTATTGACTCTTTTTAATTTAGTGATCCCCCCATGAAAACAACCAACTTCACATTCTTTCTTGCGAGTTTTATTTGTCTGACTAACGCTGCCAAGGCTGCGGACCGCACTCTGACTTTTGGCGTGATTGCCAAATCCAATAACAATCCAGTCTTCCAGGTAGTTAGGGTCAGTGCGGAAACGGAGGCGAGAAAGCTAACCGCCGAAAAAGGAGTGCAAGTTAAGATCGATTGGCGGACGCCGACCGAGGAAGATCCACAGAAGCAGGCGGAGGCTATCGAACAGCTGGTAAACATCGGCGCGTCTGGCATCGCAGTCAGCTGCTCGGACGCAAATAAGCTGACTCCGGCGATTGATGAAGCGGTAGCGCGGGGGGTGCCGGTAGTAACCTTTGATTCCGATGCGCCAGGCAGTAAACGATTTGCTTTCGTTGGAGTGGATGACGTGGAATGCGGCCGGGACCTTTGCCGCGCTATCGCGAAAGAGCTGAATAACACGGGAGTTGTTGCAGTCTTAGCGGGAAACCCTAACGCCCCTAATTTGCAGCGGCGAATTGTTGGTTTAAGAGAAGAAGCGGCGAATTATCCAAATCTAAAAATTCTGGACACATTCTACCACAAAGAAACACCTCAGGATTCTGTAGCAACCGTTGAACAGGTTATGCAGGCGCACCCTGAGATTAGCGGATGGGCTATGCTCGCAGGCTGGGCGCTCTTCACTGAACACGCTTTAAAATGGAGCCCAGGCACTATAAAGCTGGTTGCCATTGTTTCTCATCCGGCCACCTTGCAGTATATCCGGCAGGGCTACACCGATTTGTTGCTTGCCCAGCAAGTTTATGAATGGGGGGGACGCCCCGTGGATCTCCTTTTTGATGCGGTTGAGAATGGCAAATACCCGGACCCGTGGTTTATCAAAATTTCGCTCTTGCCTGTCAATAAAGAGAACGTAGACGATCTATCCAAGCGCTGGACAGGATGGCTTCAAGGCCAGAGCAACTGAAGCTTGTGGTTCAGAGAAAAGTCTCCAAGAAACTGGTGACCGCTGTGTGAAAGTCTTTAGTGAGCTTGCCGCACAAACTGGCAATCCGTTCTTCAGCAATTGTCGATTGATCATTTTGTACGAAGACAAGGAAGTGTTGGCAGCCCAGCCATGGTGTGCGCTAACTGCCCGTCATTAAGAATGCAGTTGCGTGGGATCAGTGGCCAGGCGCCGTGCTTGTCCTCGATCTTTGAAGGCGGCAGTCGAAATAGGTTCTCAGCGACGAGCCGAATTGTCGTCGGTCTGCATGAGGCTGGCAGGGAACCAACCTCGAGAGAAGTCGCTACCCGACTGACCACACCCGGATACATGCGGGAAAGGATCCGCGGGAGGTTTTGGTGCAAATCCACCTTGAATTAGATCCCGTTCGGCCTTACTTCTCCGGCCTGGATGGGTGTGGATCGACACGTTAGAATTTTGGAAGCATATTGTGGCCGCGACGGCCAAAATACGGTTCTTTTCACGCTTCTCCTCGACAATAGGCCGGCATAGCTCAGCTGGTAGAGCAGCTGATTTGTAATCAGCAGGTCATCGGTTCGAACCCGATTGCCGGCTCCATCCTCGAAAGCCTCTCCCGACCACAACAGGTGGTGCACAATTATCATTGCGCGTAGCTCCAGATTGCGGAATGGAACCCTCGCCGATGCGCGTTTTCCCGCCCAGAAGCGAAGCTGTCCACCAAAGAACCTCCCGCCGTCCAAGCTCAATCCCTCTAAGTTCGCAGCGCTAACTAGCGAAATAGCGTATGGCTGGTTCAATAAATCGGTCATGTTCCCAGGTCGGGTAAGCCGCCATTAGCTCTGGCTTTAATTTCGAAATCAACGGCTCGATGCCTTCGCTTTCAGCCATCTTCTTAACGCGTGCTTGGACATCGGCAAAGTATTCTCGCACTGATCGCGCGATCTCGGCTTGTCCGAGACTGCCATGACCTGGAACAATGATCGAGGGCTCTATTTGTTCAAAACTCGAGAGCGCCTGAACCCACCTTGCTCCATCGATATCAGACTTTGTGATCGTGGGAGGATAGAATGGAACAATCGGAAACATCCGCTCTTCAATTAGGTCCCCGGCAAACAATATTCTCTCTTTGGGAAGAAATATTGTCTGATCTCCAGGACTGTGAGCGGTTCCAATAGACTGGAAATCAACTTGTCGTCCACCAAGATCCAGGGAGGCACGATCGCCGTCGTAAAGGTCCGTCCCCTGCACGATTTCAGCGCCTTCCAAGATCTGTCTCACCTGCTCTCCATAGCGTTCTCGAAACAGTTGCAACATCGTCGGGCCGATCCTTGCGAGATAATCATTCTGCTGTCGGTTGAGAAAAATCTCGGCGCGGTTCTTAAAGGCGACCGCTCCAAATGCATGTTCAGGATGAGCATGCGTTTGCGTAAGTATTAATTTGCGGCCTGGAGCAACTCTCTCGGCGGCTTTAACCACATCCTGTCCGCACCCTGGCCCCAGACCACAATCAATTACCAGTGCGGTTTCTTTGCCGACAACAATTCCGATATTCGGGACCAGGAAAGTCCGGCGGTCAGGTATGACCCAGACATCTTCAGCAATTTCACATGGAAAACGGGCGTCGACCAACGGAGGTGGATCAGTCCTGGGTCCCACATTTACATTGGTTTGAGACGGTTGTTGGCTACCAGGCCTCTCCTCAGCTCGGGTTGAAGCGAGCCCGAGCAAACCGCCAATGCTAGTTCCGAGGCCGAGCTTCAAAGCAGTCCGGCGATCCAACGGTAAAGACGTTTCCATGTTGATTGAATTTGGTTGCGGTCGAGCAGGTCGGCAACTCTTGCTTCTTGACAGAAGGGACCATTAGCAGTTTCAAATGTCGCGCTTCATCACCAGGGCCAATGCCTGTCACCACGCGTCTGATCGCTCTTTTATGAAAAACTTTCGCCTCAACTCCCTGCCAATCATTCTTCTTTGGTTCACCTGCTTCTCTTTTCTTGCGGGTTGCTCCACCACACAGCCACAAAAAATCGAATCCGGCAGCGAGCTTAGCAAAGGCGTAAAGCTGGCCGGTTTGACAACCTTTCGGTTTTTGCCAAATCGGGTTATGGCACAAGCCGAAGCAGTTTCAAATACTCCCTATTGGTATAGCCAAATCGGAATTGCCGTTGCCAAAAATCTCTCCGCCAAAGGCTATCGCCAAGTGGGAAATGGCAAATCGGATTTTTTGGTTGCTTATCATGTCGTGCTGAAACGGACAGGGCAGACGGTCACAACGATCAGCAACTATTCCGAGTATGATCTTTCTCTCTCTCAACACGCTAAAACCAATCTCTCCAAATTCAACGGACCCAAGGCGCCGGGAGAAGGGCCTATCGGTTTTGTCATTATTGACTTTCTCGATCCGGCGAGCCGCCAACTCCTGTGGCGCGGTTGGGCCAAAACGAGTCTCACCGGTGGTCAGGACCCAAATCGTTTGAGCCAAATCATCAGCGCCGCCGTCGACCGAATTTTGGAAACGTTGCCGGCGAAATCCGGAGGATAGAGCGCAATGAGAACCCGACGCTGTTACTGATCTGAAGAGTCTTAAGAACATCTGCGCTATATCATAAAAAGAAAATTCCCGAGATCGATCGTGACATCCGGAAACGATTGTCAAGCGATCATGCCTTTGGCGTGCGTTTCTTCGGAGTAGCTTTTGGCCTGAGTCAGCCGGTGTATCCTGACGATCTTGCCCGCGATGTCGACAATCCACGCGCTCTCAAAATTGGTCCTTGACGTCAGAATAAGTGCATACACACTAGTGTATGCACACTTATCCTCTTTTCGGGTCTTGGTTTTGGCTTCTTTCCTTTGTGATCGTCGGAGCCGACATCATTATCGCGTTCGTTCTTTTGTCCGGTGTACATCGCGCTTTGCTCGGTCTCAATCGGACCAAAGCCGATCGCGAGCGCATCGTTTCGATCCTCGGCATCGTTCTCTTTGGTTGGCTCGGTCTTACCCTCTTCCTTGGTTGGCAAGGGATCTTCCGCTCCGCGCTGAACCAGCCAGTGCCCCTTATCGCCCTCGCCATTGGCATACCCATCCTCGTCGGGGCGCTCTTCATCGGGGCATCACAACAAGTCCGTGAGATCATCGAAGCGATACCGCAGAGCCAGCTTGTCGCCTTCCAATTCTACCGGGTCCTCGGCGTTACGTTTCTGGTCCTTTACGCTGCTGGGCAGCTCCCTGGAATCTTTGCTTTACCCGCCGGTTGGGGTGACCTCATAGTTGGCTTA